>Ga0079226_10000800_pt1 | contig 23157 bp, 24 predicted proteins | sample Poulit2014_FD_76345 | JGI IMG/M metagenome (GOLD analysis project Ga0079226, IMG submission 76345) | Agricultural soil microbial communities from Georgia to study Nitrogen management - Poultry litter 2014 | ecosystem: Environmental > Terrestrial > Soil > Agricultural land | place: USA: Georgia...
ATACTGCAGATGAGTCAAGTGGAGTATTTAATAGGGGTAAGTTTTTGGGGCTAGCTGAAGCAGGAACTTGTTACAAGGACGTAAAAACTGGCCTTGATAACATTAAAGAGCTTGGTGTTACCCACGTTCAACTTTTACCCATCTATGATTTTATAAGCGATGATGAAGATAGTGATAGATTTTTCAGTGATGACAATTATAACTGGGGCTACGACCCTGAGTTATATTTTGCACCGGAAGGGTCTTATTCTACAAATCCTTTTGACCCCAAATCAAGAGTTAGAGAAGCCAAGGAAATGATAAAGGCTTTTCATGATAGGGGGATAGGAGTAATAATGGATGTGGTATATAACCACACCTTTAAAACTCTAGATTCAAACCTCAATACCCTTGCTCCTAAATACTACCATAGAACTAATCCAGATAATAATTTTTCAAATGGATCAGGTTGTGGAAATGAGCTAGCAAGTGAAAAGCCCTTTGTAAGAAAACTAATAATCGATTCTCTAGTTCATTGGGTCAAGGAATACAAAATAGACGGGTTTAGGTTTGACTTAATGGCTCTTATTGACCTAGATACTATGAAGCTTGCCATAAAAGAATTAAAGAAGATAAATCCTAATATTATTATCTATGGTGAGCCCTGGATGGCTTTATCATCGCCTTTATCTTCTGAACAACAAATATGGAAGGGGAGACAAAAATCAAATGGTTTTGGTGTCTTTAATGATGATTTTAGAGATGCTATAAAGGGTGATGTAAACTCTTACGGTAAGGGATATATCCAGGGAATTTTAAGCAATAAGGGTGCTATAGAAACGGGGATACGCGGATCTATTGATTATGGTGATGGAGTAGGATTTGCTGATGATGCAAGTGAGACAATAAATTATTTTAATTGTCATGATAATTTAATAATTTATGATAAGCTTCAAATATCACTAGAAAATACAGAAAATATAGATTCCTATGTGAAACTTGCGCTAGGTATTATAATGCTATCTTTTGGTAAGCCCTTTATTTATGAAGGTAATGAATTTAACCATAGCAAAAAAAATGAACCTAACTCTTATAATTTGCCTTTATCTATAAATGCACTTACATGGCAGGATAAGAAAAATAATCCAGAATTTTTTGCATATACAAGAGAACTTATACTTTTAAGAAAATCAATAGATGCCTTAAAATATACTAGTAAAAAAGATATTGAAAAAAAGCTAAAATTTATAGAGGAACTTGACGCAAGTCTTGTAGGTTATATTTTAGATAAAGAATACTTGGTTTTTATAAACGTTAATCATAGCGAAATGACAATTAGCGATAATGTTTTAGAAAAGTATATAGGTAGTAATAATTTTAATAAGATTGAGAAGATTTTTGATAAAGAGGGTAAGAATAATATAAGCGTAGACATAAGTCACGGCATTAGTATTGAACCTTTGTCGATAAATGTATATAAAATAGGAGATAAGCATGGACTATAAGAAAAATTTTGAAACTTGGTATGAAGATGATAGGTTTGATGAAGAAACTAGAAAAGAACTAGAATCTATCAAGGATAATGAAGAAGAAATAAAAGATAGGTTTTACCAATCTTTGAAGTTTGGAACAGCTGGTCTTAGGGGAAAACTAGGTGCTGGTACTAATAGAATGAATAAATATATGGTTGCCCAAGCTACCCAAGGTTTTGCAGATACAATAGCTGAAGGTGGTCAAGAAGCTAAGGATCGCGGAGTAGCTATCGCCTATGATGTAAGACATAAATCTTTAGAATTTTCTAAAATCACAGCAGAAGTATTTGCTGCTAATGGTATAAAGGTTTATATTCACAAGGATATTGAACCAACTCCAGTTTGCTCATTTACCATTCGTGAGTTAGGCTGTGTGGCAGGTGTAATGGTAACAGCATCTCATAACCCAAGAGAATATAATGGTTATAAAGCCTATAATGAAGAGGGTAGTCAAATTATGGATGAAACTGCAAACAAGATTTTATCCTATATAGGAGACCACCAAGACTTTTTTGAAATTCCTAGAATAGACTTTGAAGAAGGTCTGAAGGATGGGATTATTGAGTATGTTCCAGATGAAGTTATAGAAAAATACATCTCTTTAGTTAAAGATTGTACTATAAATGATGAGGGAATAGACAAAGATATCTGTATAGTCTATTCACCACTAAATGGTACAGGCAACAAACTTGTAAGAAGAATCCTAAAAGAAAGAGGATTTTCAAATATCCACGTAGTTAAAGAGCAAGAAAATCCTGATCCTGACTTTACAACTGTTGGATATCCTAACCCAGAAGATCCTAAGGCTTTTAAATATTCAGAAGAACTAGGAAAGAAAGTTGGAGCAGACTTGCTCTTAGCAACAGATCCTGATGCTGATAGGTGTGCAGTAGAAGTTAAGGATAAGGATGGAGAATATAAATTCTTAACAGGTAACTTAATCGGTACACTTTTAACCCAATATATCTTATCAGCTCTTAAGGAAAATGGAGAGCTACCAGAAAAACCTGCGGTAGTAAAATCAATAGTTACAACTGATTTAATAGCTCCAATTGCTGAAAAATATGGAGTACAAAAATTTGATGTACTAACAGGCTTTAAAAATATCTATGATAAGGCAAATGAACTAGAAAGAGAGAATTCAGGAAAATTTGTATTTGGATTTGAAGAGTCTATAGGATACAATTACAAGGACTTTGTAAGAGATAAAGATTCAGTAAATGCTGCCATGATGATAACAGAAATGGCTGCTTACTATAAGGCTAAGGGTAAGAGCTTAATAGATGTTATAGAGGATATTTACTCAGAACACGGATATTATTCTAATGAGGTGGTATCAATAGTCTTAGAAGGTGTTGATGGCCAAGAGAGAATTGGAAGAATTATGACTGAAGTTAGGGCCAATCCTATAAAAGAAATTAATGGTGAAAAAGTAGAAAAAGTTATAGATTATCAAAATGATGAAACAGGACTTCCAAAATCAAATGTATTAAAATATTACTTTGATGATGAATCTTGGGTAACTTTAAGACCATCAGGCACAGAACCTAAGATAAAAATATATGTAAATGCAATTTCTGATTCAATGGATAAGGCAATAGAGAAGAAAGATGCAATAATTAAACATATGGAAAAAATAATTGATTCTATAAACTAGGTCAGTGATAAAAACCTTGGAGTAAACTCTGAGGTTTTTTTCAATAATACTTGAATTTTACCTTAAAATATCATAATATATAGCCAAGGAGCATTAAATATATGGAAAAGTTTTTTAATCTTATTGATAAAGTATTTTCAATAAATGTTTTTGGAAGTTTAACTTTATATCAATTATTATCAACAATATTAAAGTATATATTTGTTTTTATAGTTTTTTATTTTATTTACTCTATAATTAGAATAATATATTATGATGTAAGAACAACACTTAAAAAGGAACAAGACTCCGATACATATTTGAAATTAATTAATATGAATGATGGTTTTTCTTTTATGGTTCAAGAATATTACTTTATAGGTGAAGATAATAGTATAGGTCGTGACGAGAGAAATACTATTAGTATAAATGATAAATACTTGTCTAAGTTTCATGCAAGGATTTTACAGGATGAAAATATGTATTTTCTTGAAGATTTAAAGTCTGCTAATGGTACCTACCTAAATGATGAAAAAATCATTGATGCCATAGAGCTTAAATCAGGAGATATAATTAGACTAGGATCATTAAAGTTCTTATTTATCCAAGGTGATAGTGATGAATAAAGAAAATATAAAACTAGAAAATTCAATGAAAAAGACAAGGGCAAAGACAAATTTTCTTTTATTTTTCTTTGAATTCTTATCCTTGTCTTTAGCCATTATTTTCAATATTAAGAATTTGACTAATATGGACTTTTACACCTATCTTGCAATCCTAGTTGTAACTTTACTAACTTCGTTTTTAGTAGATAGGTTTACAAAATCTGATAATATCTTGTTACTAATTGTAAATATGCTATTTTCAATAGGAGTTGCTATTATATATAGACTTGACCCAAAACTAGGTAGAAGACAGCTACAATTTTATATAGTAGGAGTAATTTTATTTTTTATAACATACTTTATACTAAAAATGTACAACAAGTGGGATAAGCTTATCCTTTTTTACGCTGGTATTTCAATAGTCCTGTTTATAATAACCCTAGTTTTTGGTACTTACCTTGGGGGAGCTAAAAACTGGATAGTTATAGCCAATAAATTTAGTATCCAACCATCTGAATTTATAAAGGTACCTCTTGCATTTTTCATAGCAAGCTTTTATACAAATTTCAATAAAATAAGTCTTAAACCCTTTGGTAGATACTTTATGAATTTTATAATTTATGTTTTTATAGGGTTTTTGTTTTTACAAAAGGACTTAGGAACTGCCCTTATATTTTTTGGAGTTTTAATATTAAGTCAATTTGTTTATGAAAAAGATAGGAAACTTATTTTTGTAAATATGTTTTTCATGATAATTGGTTCTATTGTAGCATATTTCTTATTTGGCCACGTTAGGATAAGAGTTGCAACTTGGCTTGATCCTTGGTCTGATATAGATGCTACGGGTTATCAAATAACCCAAGCCCTCTTTGCAACAGCAAGTGGTGGCTTATTTGGTACAGGAATTGGACTTGGTAGACCAGATTATATACCGGTTGCAGAATCTGACTTTATTTTCTCTGCTATATGTGAAGAAATGGGAGTATTTATGGGTATTGGAGTTGTTTTATTATTTATGATATTAGTCTACAGAGCTTTAAAAATTTCTCTTACCCAACAAAATAAGTTTTACTCTGTCCTAGCCTTTTGTATAGGGATATTATTTGCCCTTCAAACTTTTATAATTCTTGGTGGGGTATTAAAGTTGATACCACTTACAGGAGTAACTCTACCATTTATTAGTCAAGGTGGTTCGTCTATGCTTGCTGGCTTTATCCTTCTAGGATGCCTTCAATATTGTGGAGAGGAAATAAAGGAAGGTGGAAAAAGTGGCAGATAAGAGAAGAAGAAATAATAAAAGTTTTGTAAGAAAAATTAGAGAAATTGAAGAAAAACAAAGATATAAGGAAAATAACCAGCTAAAGGTTTTATCAAAATCAACACTAAATAAGAGATTGATTTTTGTAATGGTGTTTTTCGTATTTTTATTTATGTTTCTAACTCTTTACCTAGTTTATTTCCAGTTGTTTAAATCCAAAACTATAGCTGATGATTCGCATAATAGAAGGCTTTGGTTAAATGAAGACCTAGTTAAAAGAGGAACAATATACGATAGAAATGGAAATATCTTAGCCTACAGCCAAAAAGATGAATCAGGAAAGCAAGTGAGGATATATAACTATCCAGAAAGCTCTGCTCCTGTTACAGGATATTCATCAACAACCTATGGCAAGACAGGTATAGAAAAATCTTTCAACAAAGAACTTTTGGCAATAAGTGATGAAAATTTCAGTCAGTTTAGAAAAATGGTTGTAAAAAACGATACAGGAAATAATCTACATTTAAGTCTTGATCAAATTATACAGAATATAGTATATAATTATTTAAAATCTTATAAAGCTTCTTGCGTAGTTATGAATCCTAGTACAGGGGAAGTCCTGGCTATGGTTTCAAGCCCTAGCTTCAATCCAAATACCCTAGATAATGATTGGAATAACCTTATCCAAACTACTGATGGCAGACTTGTAAATAGGGCGAGTCAAGGCTTATATAGGCCAGGCTCAGCCTTTAAGATAATCACTTCTGCTTCAATCTTAGACAACGATATAGACCAATCTTATAATGATGAAGGTAGCGAAGTAATCCAAGGTTATGAAATCAAAAACTACGGTGATCAAGTATTTGGAAATCTTGAACTAAGGTCTGCCTTTATTAATTCTGCAAATACCTATTTTGCAAAGAAGGCTGTGGATTTAGGTAAGGATAGACTTTCTAAAACCACTGAAAAATTTGCTTTTAACCTAGATTATGAATTTGACTTGGATAAGAATAATTCTGTCATCCCATACAAGGACTTAAACGAAGCAGATCTTGCTATGACAGGTTTTGGTTATGGTAAAACCCAAGTTACACCTCTTCATATGGCAATAGTAAGCTCAGCAATAGCAAATAACGGAATTATGATTAAGCCTAGGCTTGTAAATAAGATAACTAATAAAGAAGAAAGTATAGTTTATGAAGCAAAAAATGAAACATTATCAAAGGCTACAAGTGAAAAAACAGCAAATACTATTAGGGATTTGATGGTAGAAGTTGTTAACTCCGGTACAGGAAGGAACGCTTATTTAGATTCGGTGCAAATAGCAGGTAAAACTGGTACAGCAGATAAGGCAGATGGAAATATAGATGCATGGTTTGTAGGCTTTGCACCTGCTTATGAACCAAAGATTGCCTTTGCTTTGGTTGTAGAAGACAGCCAGGGTACAGGCGGTGAAGTTGCTGCACCCTTGGTGAGAAATATAGTTAGAGATATTTTTAATTCAATATCATTTAATTAATCACATAAGCTTATTTTTAATATTAGTCCAGTAATGGTTTTTATTAAGGATAAGCTTATTTATTTTGTTTGGAGAAACACCTATCTTTATTTTATAATCCTTGGTATAAAACTCCCTACCATCAAATATAAAGATTGTGTGGTAATTATCTCTTCTAGAGACCGAAATTTCTATATTTGCGTCATTTGGTAAAACAATAGGGCACTTTAAGGCCTTATTTAAATTTGAATATACAGGAGCTATAGGTGTTAGTTGGAAGCCATTAAGGGACTGATGGAGTATAGCTCCATTAGCAGATAGGTTGTAAGCGGTTGAACCATGGGGAGTAGAAATTATAAGTCCGTCTCCAGAATATGACTCAATAAAATTTTCGTCTATAAAGACCTTTAACCTAATTATCTGATTTTTCTTAGATTTAACTACAACTTCGTTAATGGCGTTTATACTTTTATTATTAATTATTGACTCAAGAACTGTCAATTCTTCTGTCTGGTATTGTCCTTTTACCAAGCAATCGACGAACTCTTCTAACATATCAACTTCAATTTCTTGGTAGAAACCTAAATGGCCTGTGTTTATTCCTATAAAAGGAATAGAGGAGAATTTAGAAAGATGGACTGCATTTAAAAAAGTTCCGTCACCACCAATAACCAAATTTAAGAAAGCATCTTCGTTATAATAGGTGCTAACCTTAAACCCTTGCTTTTGTAAAATTTTTCTAACTTTTTGAAAAATAGTGTTTGTATATCTAGATTTGTTTTTAAAAATATTAATTATATTTGTCATATCATATCCTCTCGCTTATATTATATCATAGGAGTAAGCATGAAATATATAAAATTTATAAATAATGGGGAAAATACCCTAAAAAAATTTCTAAAAGAAAAAAATATATCTAAGAGATCCTATAAAGAACTATTAAAATCAGGGATTTTAATAAATGATAAGCTGGTTTATAAAAACATTAGCCTTAAGAATAAAGACTTAGTAAAAATTAAAATTGATGAAGAAAATTTAGATTATGAGCCTATTAATGGTAATATAGACATTATTTATGAGGATGATAATGTATTAATTGTAAATAAACCATTTAATCTTACTGTAAATTCTAAAAATCAAGTTAGTCTTTCAAACTTTTTAGCTTATTATTTTAAAGAAAATAATATAAAAGCTAAGGTTAGACTAATAAATAGACTAGATATGAATACTTCTGGACTTCTTATGGTTGCAAAAAATAAATTTGCCCAAGCTTATTATCAAAAGCAAATAGAAGAAAATAAATTAACCAAAAAATATCTAGCCTATGTCGAAGGAGATTTTAAAATTGATACATTATATAAAATAAAGCTTATCTATGATGAATCAAGTAAGGAATATAAAAAAGATGATAAGGGGAAACTTGCAATTACTTATTTTAAAACCCTAGAATATAACGATAAATTTTCTCTTATAGAATGTGATATAAAAACAGGTAAAACACATCAAATTAGGGCAAGTCTTAAAAATTTAGGGTACCCTATAGTAGGTGATAAGCTTTATGGATCAGATTATGAATTTGATAGATTTCTTCTTCACTCATATTATTTGAAATTTACTGAATTTATCAGTCAGGAAAGTATTATCCTTAAGAATATTCCTGATTTCAAGCCTTTTTTGTCGGATTTATGAAAAGATTTATCTTGCAAATTCATGAAAAATATATTATAATTAAGGTATCCTAAGGTACAGGTCCAATTTAAACCTACAAACTTTATAAGGGATTGCGGAGTTTCAACTTTGATGACAAGCCTCCATTGAGTGGAAGTCAGAGATTTTGGACAGCTTGCCCACCTTCACATACGGGAAGGTCTTAAGTTAAGGACCGCCTTAGGATTAAATTAAGTTTTAAAAAATTATTTTTGGGTAATAATTAGTAAGATTAAAATAAAAGGAGATTATATATATGTCACTATCAGATTATATTGAAAGCAAAGCAAAAGCAAAACAAAGAGAAATCAAATATGAAATTTGGAAAGCGAAAAATCATGATTCAAGAATGAGAGGTCAAGGCCTTTTAATAGGTGCTTTAGCTGGAGCGGCAGCAGGTATCTTACTTGCACCAAAATCAGGAAAACAAACTAGAGAAGACTTAAAAGAAGCTTTTAATGATACAGTAGAAACTGTAAGAGATACTACAAATGACGTAATTGACCAAGCTAAAGATGGTTATGAAGACTTAAAATACAGAGCTTATACAGATCTTCAACCAATCAAAGATGGTATTGAATATGGATCAGAAGTAGCAAAAGATACAGGCAGACAAATCAAAGATGCTTCTAAAGGAGTAAAAGATTCACTAGCTGATGGCGCTAAAGACGTTAAAGAAATAGTAAAAGAAAGTGCCGGAGAAATATCTAAAGTTGCTGATGAAAAGAAAGAAGAAGTTTCAGCTGAAGCTAAAGATGCAAAAAAAGATGTAAAAGCAGGTGCTAAAGAAGTTAAAAAAGAAGCAAAAGATACAAAAGAGAAGGTAGAAGAGAACGATTTAAAAGTTAAACATAAAAATATTTAGTCAAGGAGATATAAATGAGTGTAACCATAGATTTTGATCTTCTGGGCAATATTATTATGACAGTCTTAGCTATACTAGCCCTTGTATTTTTAGTGCTAGTATTAGTTAAGGTGAACAAATTGTTGGGAAGCGTTCAAGGAATACTTGATAAAAATTCAAGTAACATTGATAATGTAATTACAAAATTGCCACATCTTACAAATGAAGCAAGTAGTTTAGTTGAGAATGTGAATAATGTAGTAACAGATCCAAACTTAAAGATGGCAATAGCAAAGGTAAACGACACTATGACAAGCGTAAATTCTATAGCTGACGATGTAAAAGATACAGTCAACTATGTAGGTATAACTGCTGTTGACAGTGTTGATACTTTCGGAGCTGGAGTTGCATCAATTACTGACTATTCATCATTAATCATAGATGTAATAGATATTGTGAAAAACGTAATTGCAGGTTAAGCTAAGGCCATCTATATGATGGTCTTTTCTATAATGGAGGAAATATGGGACAACCAACAATTAAAGACGTTGCTAAGCTTGCAGGCGTATCAATATCTACAGTTTCAAGGGTTATGAACAATTCAAAACCTGTAAGTCCAGAAGCAAGAAGAAAAGTAGTAGATGCAATTAACAAGCTTGACTTTAAACCTAATGAATTAGCTAGGTCTTTGGTAATGAGAAAATCAAACCTAGTAGGTGTCATTGTTAAGGATATCGGTATAGAATATATGGCTCAATTGATAAGAGGCATTGAAGAGATAGGTAGGGTTTATAAGTATGATATTTTACTTACAAGCTCCTATGGTGATGATAAACAAGTAGAAAACTCTATTGACTTTTTGGCTACCAAGCAAGTTGAAGGACTTGTAATCATTACTGAAGATATTTCTACAGAAATTCTAGTAAAACTAAGAGAAACTAGGATTCCTTTCGTCTTACTTGACAAATATCATAATTATAAAAATATAAAAACAGTAAAAGTTGACTATGAAAGTGAAGAATATAAGCTAGTAAATAGTTTAACCGAAGCTGGCCATGAAGACATTTTACTAATAGCTGGTAGCGAGCAAAATGTTATAAATGAATCAATGATTAAAGGATACGAGAAGGCTGTGGGAGAAGATAAGTCCCATATCCTTAGAATAGATGGCATGCTAAGCGATGATGGATATACTAACGCAGATAAGGCTATTGAAATTATTAAGAAAGAAAAAATAAGTGCAGTAGCTTGTGTTAATGATGAGCTAGCAATTGGGTTTATGAATTATTGTGTCGATCACGGAATAAAGGTTCCTGACGATCTTTCAGTCGTCGGTTTTGGAGATAATAAAATTGCAAGTATTTACAGACCAAAGCTAACAACAGTATCTATTCCATATTATGATATCGGCGCTATTTCAATAAGAGCTTTGATTAAAAGAATCAAGCATGAAGCAGAAATCTTAGAAGATGATTGGATTATTGAAGCGCAAATTCATGAACGAGAATCTAGCAAAGTTATTAGTTAAAGTATTGTTAAGTTTCTAAAATATAGTAAAATATAAGTATAAATATAAATCAATTAGGAGGATTTTATGGCAGAAAGAACAGTAGTAGTTACAAATGAGACAGGTTTACACGCTAGACCAGCAGCATCATTAGTACAATTTGTAAAAAATTACCCAGGTGAAGTTACAATTATTAAAGATGAAAAAGAAGCAAACGCTAAGAGCATCTTCAATGTTATGAGCCTTGGAATTGCTAAAGGAACAGAAATTAAACTAATCGTTGAAGGCGATGATGAAGAAAAATTCGCTGATGAATTAGTTGAATTTGTTGAGAATTTAGCTGAATAAAATCAAGTCTATAAAGGATACTTTTACAGTATCCTTTTTTTAAAACATAATTATAAAGGAGAATAAGTTATATGACTGAAAGATATGAAGGAATTAAGGCTAGTAATGGTTATGCTATAGGTAATATTTATTTATTTACCAGAGAAAAAATAGATATTAACCAAGCGATAATAAAGCCAGAAGTTGCTGATAGTGAATATAAAAAGGTAAAAGACGCTATTGACGCTTATTTCAACGATTTAAGCAATCTTGATAACCCAACTGAAGCTCAACAAAATATAGCAAATGCCCATAAAGAATTACTCCAAGACCCATACTTTTCAGATACCATTGAAGGCAAAATCAAAAATGAAAACAAAAATAGTGAACTTGCCTTAGATGAAACTATTAAGGAAATGGTAGAAATAATGAGTGCTCTAGACGATGAGTACCTAAAAGAAAGAGCAAGCGATTATCAAGATATCGGTTTCCAAGTAATGTATAAACTAAAGGGAATAAAACCAAAAGATCTATCAAATCTTGATAAGGGAAGCATAATTATATCAAAGGAACTTACTCCATCTGATACAGCTAACATGGATAAGAAAGCTGTTGTAGGTTTTGCGACCGACTTAGGTGGTAAAACAAGCCATACATCAATAATAGCTCAAACACTTGATATGCCAGCACTCGTAGGTATGGCGGATGTATCTACTAAACTAAAAGGTGGAGAAAAAGCTATTATAGATGGTTACGAGGGTATATTAATTATTGATCCAAGTGAAGAAGAACTTGCTAAATACGAGAAACTAATCGTTGAACAAAGAGAAAAGAAAGAAAGACTCAAAACTATAAAAGATAAAGAAGCTGTAACTAAAGATGGCAAAAAAATAGAAGTATCAGCCAATATAGGAAACATTGAAGATTTAAGACTTGCCATAGAAAATGGTTGTGACGGTGTTGGTTTATTTAGAACTGAATTCCTATACATGGAGAGTTCAGAATTCCCAAGTGAAGAAGTACAGTTTGAAGTTTATAAAGAAGCTACAGAAATGTTAGGTGAAAAACCACTAATCATAAGAACACTTGATATAGGTGGGGATAAGGGACTTGATTATTTTAAATTCCCAGAAGAAGAAAACCCATTCTTAGGATACAGAGCAATACGTCTTTGCTTAGATAAAGAAGATATCTTTAAAACCCAGTTAAGGGCCTTAGTAAGAGCTTCTGCCTTCGGTAACTTAAAGATAATGATCCCATTTGTAGTAAATATAGATGAACTGAAAAAATCTATCGACCTTATTGAGGAAATTAAAAAAGAATTTGATAAGGAAGGTATTGACTACAATAAAGATTTAGATGTAGGGATCATGGTTGAAACTTCAGCTTCTATAATTATGGCAGATAAGTTTATAAAATATGCCGATTTCTTCTCTATCGGTACAAACGACCTAACCCAATATACCTTGGCTGTAGATAGAGGAAATGAAAATATAGCTCATATGTACTCAAACTATAACCCAGCAGTTCTAAGAGCTATAAAACATGTAATTGATGTATCTCACAAAGCAGGTAAATGGACAGGTATGTGCGGAGCCTTCGCAGGAGATACTGAAGCAACTAAACTTTTATTAGGATTAGGTCTAGATGAATTTTCAGGATCTTCAGCAAAAATAGCTGAGATAAAAGATACTATCCTAAAATCCAATTTAGAAGAAGAAAAAGCTTTTGCAGAAAAGGCTGTTGATTTAGAACTTGCAGAGGAAGTTGAAACTTTAGTAAAAGAACATAATAAATAAGGAATGAAAAATGACTAGTGATATTAGAAATATCCTAGGTCATACTAATATTTTTAAAAATTTAGATGAGACCTATGAATTTCAAAAGATAGGTTCCAGTAAATATAAAGTAGATAAAAATGATAAATCTTATGTTTTCGCGGTTTATGATTTTGATCAACTCGATGAAATAGAAAATGAAGCATTTATAAACGAAGTATTAGAAAATGCTGGTCTTAACCCTTTAAAGATATATGAAAGAGGTTTAATGCCAGATATAGAGAAATCTTTTAAAGTTTACGAATATAGGGATGAGACTGCTTTAAAAGATTTTCTGGAAAAAGCAAGTGAAAAAGAGCAGGAAAAAATCGGTAGCAAATTTGGTCTTGCTCTTAAAAAGCTTCATAGTATAAAATCAAGTGAGAATATAGATTGGCAAAATTATTTTTTGATAAAGTCTAATAAGATTTTCTACAGACATGGCCTAAGTGAAATCGGTGATAGAGATTATATATTGATCGATTTTATCAATGCCAATAAGCATCTAACAGAAAATACTGCAATAAATTTGCTTTATAAGAATATTAGTGATAAAAACATTAGGATATATAAGAAAAACTCTTTAGACTTAAGGGGAATTAAAAAGCTAGAATATGGGGATGGTATAATAGACTTCGTTGAAATAAACAAAATAGCTATTAAATATCCGATATTTGCAAGATCTGCCCTATCTTCTTACCATGAAGAAGGCAATCCTACTAGAAAATTTTTCCGACTATTAAGTCTTTATCAGGCAACAGCTGTCCTAGATAGCATCATAGATATAAGAAATAAAACGGAATCATATTTAAGTAGTGAAGAAATAGATTCTTTACTTCGAATGTATGATGACTTTAATGAGATAATTCCTAAGTGGCTAGATTGACAAAAGGGTGGCAATATGAAGTATAAGTCCCTAGCAATAGAATTATTAACAAAATATTTACTAAGATAAAAGTTTAATTCTAGTGGGATTTGTATTTATATTTGCTACCTTTTTTATTTGACTTTATTGAATAAATCTCCAATTTATGATACGATTTTATTATAATATAAGGAGTTTGTATGAAAAAATACCTTTGGATCTTTTTTGGATCCTTTCTCATAGCTAGCGGTTTTTTTCTATTAAGTCAAAATATAGCGGCTGGAGGACTTTCTGGCTTTGCTTTAGTATTATCAAAAGCATTTCCGTTTGTAAACCTAGGAATAGTTAACCTAAGTTTAAATATTCTAGTATTATTAGCGGGTGTGATTTTTATTGGATTTGATTTTGCAAAAAAATCTTTAATATCCTCCTTAGCAGTTTCAGCCTACATCTTATTATTTGAAAAAATAATACCGAATGTTAGACTTGGTGAGGATAAGATAATAAATATTTTGTTTGGATCAATAATAGTATCCTTTGGACTTGCTATTGTATTTAATCATGAAGCCTCTTCTTGGGGAACTGATTTAATAGAAGCAATTTTGAATAAATACGTTAATGTTCCCCTCCATGTTTGCTTATTTTTTGCAGATTTTACTGTAGTTCTCCTTTCTGCTTTTATATTTGGTATTGAACTTGCCATGTACGCTACCCTTGCTATAATGATTTAATCCATGGGATTTGATTATTTTATGCAAGGATTTGGCAGAAAGATTTCAATTGTAGTTATTTCAATAAATACAAAGAAATAAATTATATGCTTATTAATAAACATGCTAGGGGGAGTTACCTTACTTGAAGCTGAGGGTGGATTTTCGCACAATAGTAAGAAAGTTGTAATGACTATAACCAGCATTAGAACATTTCCAGCTATAAAAGATGATATACTAGAGATAGATGATAAAGCCTTTATATTTACCTATACAATTTCGGAAGTTCTAGGAGAAGGCTTTATCTATAATGAGTTAAATTAGGAGAAATATTATAAAAGAATTTACAATTAAAAGATTTACAAAAAATAAAGCATACTTAAAAACAAAACTTGGTGATGCTGTAATAGATAAAGACCAGGTCAAAGACTTAAAACAAAATGATAAGGTTAAAGCGTATCTATATAAAGATTTAAATGAAGTTTTAAGGGCTAGTAGGGAACTTCCTTATAAACCAGGTGAGATATATTCTTTAAAGGCAGTAGAGGTAACAAAAAAAGGTGTTTACTTTGAAATAAAAGGAGGACATGTTTTTTTACCCTTTGAAGAAAGAACATATAAAATTATCAAGGATATGGTATATCCTGTAGCCTTTAAAGAAGAAGATGGATACTTATATTTGACAAGTAAAATAAGAGAACTTTTATCTATAAATCATAATTTTAGGGAAAATGATATAGTAAAAGGAAGGATTTACTCTATAAATAAGTCTATTGGAGCCTTTGTAGTTATAGATAACAAGTATGACTCTTTAATAAGGATAAAAGAATTAAAGGGTGTATATATTGAAGGTGAGGAAATAACTGCTAGAATAAAAGAAGTCAAAGAAGATGGAAAGATAGAATTAACTTTAAGAAAAAGAGCCTATTTAGAAATAGATAATGACAGCGATAAGATACTTGATTATCTATATCAAAATGGTGGGACATGTGATTTATCTGACAAATCATCTCCTGATAAGATATATTCTTATTTTGCCATGAGCAAGTCAGCCTTTAAAAGAGCCATTGGTCGTTTATACAAAAATAAGGATATAAAGATATATAAGAACAGAATTGAATTGAATGAAAGGTGAATATGGAAAATAATAACAAACTTTTAGCGGAAGTTAACGGAAAGAAAATTTATAGAAATGATGTCATTTCTTTTATGCAAAATATAGAAGAAGGACAAAGATTTCAAAATGAAGAGGGAATAAAAGTATTAACTGATGAAATGGTTAATCAAGAAATTGTTCTTGCTGATGCATACAAAAACAAACTAGATGAAGAAGAAGAATTTAAAAATGAACTAAGCCTAGTTAAGGATAATATGTTAAAAAATTATGCCATGCATAAGATTTTTGAAAGTGTAAATCCTACAGATGATGAGCTTAAGAAATACTATGAAGAAAATAAAGAAGTAATAACACCTAATAAAACATACACTGCAAGTCATATTTTAGTAGATGATGAAACTAAGGCAGAAGATATTTATAAGGAAATAGAAGATGGACTTGACTTTAAAGAAGCAGCTAAAAAATATTCAAAAGATCCTTCAGCTGCAAGTGGTGGTTCACTAGGAACTTTCCCAAAAGGTGTGATGGTTAAAGAATTCCAAGATGGGCTTGATAGTCTAGAGATAGGAGAAATATCTAAACCAGTTAAGTCTCAATTTGGTTATCATTTAATAAAATTAGAAGATATTAATGATGCTGAAGCTAAACCATTTGAAGAAGTAAAAGATCAAGTTTACCAAACATATCTAATGGTAAAAAGACAGGAAAAATATTTAGAAAAATTAAACGAAATCTCAAAGGATGCTGAGGTTAAAAAGTATTATTAGGCGGGCCTTATGGCAAGTGAAAGTGGAAATTCAAATTTAAAAAATTATATAGAAAAATTAAGAGCAACCAATGAAGATAGGATTACTTTACCTACTATAGTTGAAAATATACTTAATACAGCTAGAGAAAAAGAATGTAAATTAATAAGTTTTGAGAAGTCTTATTATATACAAAAGGGTAATAATCCTGTAGCTCTTTTTCATTTAAATATTGATAATCCATCAGATGTTTCTTTTTATTACTCAGATAGCCATAATAAAGAATCTGTTTATAGCGAAACAAATATAAATTTAGTATCATCCGCTCTGATAGTAAGTTATTTATTGATGTATTCAGACTCTTCTTTTGATATTTTGATTTCTTATAGCAATATTCAATCAAAAATTGAAGACTATAAGGAAATCACAAGTATGCTAAGGACTGATAATGTTATTAATTTAAATTTAAGACAGGCTGATGCACTTGCAGATGAATTTTCAAACCTGCTCTTATCTCTAACCACTATTCCAGTAAAAAGGTTTAAACCAGACTTTGCTTATAAGACTTATAAGTTATCTTTAGATAATCTTATGGGAGGGCATGCTGGGGATAATATTAATAAAGTAAGAAAAAATTCTATAAAAATGATAATAGGATTTTTTAGAAAACTAAAGTCAAAAGTAGATTTAGAGATGGTATCAATAGCTGGTGGAGATAGGTATGATAATATACCAGCCTTCGCTAGCCTGGAATTCATTATAAATACTGTTTTTGAAAACGACCTTATGAATGCTTTTGAAATATTTAAGAACGAAGCTATAGAGAAAAATTTACGTTATGAACCAGATATGGTATTCAGGTGTGAAGAAATAGAAAATAAAGAACTTCTACCTATTACTTCTGAGTCTTTTAGCCACCTTGCATCTTTTGTTGAACTTTGTCCATCAGGAACTTTTGCTGTAAATAGTATTGACAATCAAGTCATATCATCTTCAAACTTAGCTACAATTAGGAGCCTTAAAACGTCAATTAACATGATTGTAGTTTTAAGATCTTTGACTGAAGAAGGTATAAGGCAGATGCTAGAAAAAAGCAACCTAGCTGCTAATATAGCTAATTCAAAGTTTGAAGAAAAATTATTTATACCAAGTTTTAAAAATAAAGATAACAGTTTGACTAGAGTTTTCTCTAATGCTTATAAAGAATTATATGATTGTGATATAGAGGTTATTAAGAGCCAATACTCCTTAGATTCAAGTATCGTTTTTAAAAATCTAAATGTGAAGATGATATCATTAGGGGTAAAATATAAACAAGATGAAAAATATTTTTACAGTCAATTAGATGATATAAGCAAAATTATAAACCTAATTGAAAATGTATTATATAGAATAAGACAATCAAGGAGTGACTATGACAGAAACATTTGATATACACGGCCATGAAGTAATATTTAATAAAAATGAAGGTAAGGCAGTAATAGCTATCCAATTAGGTGAAGGTGAAGAAGAATGTATTTTAATCGATATTTTTAGTGTCGATGATAAAGAATACATTGCCTTATTATCTGGTGAATCAAAGGAAATTTATTTATTTAGATATACTGACATATATGGAGATGAGAATATAGAATTAACTATGATAGATGATGAAGATGAAATTGACGATGTATTCCACATCTTTAGCCATTATTGGACTGATGATAAGATAGACGAGCTAATCGAAGAATATGACTCAGAGGCTAATGGCGAAAATTACTAATGGCTGAGGTTTATTATAAGATTAGTGACTATTATAAAAAGATTTATAAGGAGAAAGTTTATAAACTTCCAATAAAACTTTCCTTAACATGTCCTAATAGAGATGGTGCCTGTGGCTATGGAGGATGTATTTATTGTTCTGAATTAGGTGGTTCCCTTGAAAATCTTCCGTCATTCCTATCTGTTGATAGCCAGTTAAATAAAAATAAGGACTATATATCTAAAAGATACAAAGCCAAGAAATTTATTGCCTATTTTCAAAACTTTTCTAATACCTATATGCCATTAGATCAGTTTAAGGAAATAATTAAAGTTTGTAATAAAGATTATATAGTAGGTGTATCAATCGCAACAAGGAGTGATTGTATTACCGAAGATAAGCTTAAATTTCTAAAAAAATGGCATGATGAAACTGGTAAGGACATTACTATAGAGTTAGGACTTCAAACAGCCAATTATAAAACTCTAAAGATTTTAAACAGAGGAGAGAGCCTAGCAGATTTTATTACTGCATGCAATCTTATAAACAAATATGGCTTTAGAATCTCGACCCATGTAATTTTAGCTTTACCTTGGGATGATATTAATGATACAATAGAGACAGCAAGGATATTAAATGCCTTGAATGTTAAGGAAGTTAAAATTCATTCGTTGTTTATTGCAAGGGGTAGCAAGCTTGCAAAAATGTATGAAGAAGGAAAAGTAAAACTTAAGACTAAAGAAGAATATCAGAAAAATGTTATCGAATTTTTAAGATACATTGATTCTGATTGTGCTATAGCAAGACTTGTAGGTAGGGCTCCAAAAGAAGAAACAATTTTTTGTAATTGGGATAGGTCATGGTGGCTTATCAGAGATGAAATTGTATCTTTTATGGAAGAAAACTCTATTATACAAGGTGATAAAAGTAAAAAAATAATTTATGAAAAAATTAAGGGGGATAAATTATGATTAATTTAGTAGTTGGAGAACAAGGAACAGGTAAAACAAAATATCTAGTGGAAGAAGCAAACCACGAAAAAGAACTTGGTAATGCAAATATTATCTTTGTAGACACAGATGATAGCCAAGTAAGAATCTTAGATCACAAGATTAGACTTATAAATGCAAAATCTTACAAGATTAATAACGTAGAATCATTAATAGGATTTGTATCTGGAATACTTGCTCGTGATTATGATATAGGAAAAATTTATATCGATGGTATCTACGATGTAGTTGATATAAATGAGGACAATATCAAAGACCTAATTGAAAGATTAGACAGTCTATCAGAATATTCTAAATCAGATATTTACTTAGGATTAGATTGGAAAAAAGAAGACGTTCCTCAAATAGGCCAAGCAGAAATTATTGAACTAAAATTAGAGGATTAATTTAAACCGTCTCTTTGAGACGGTTTTTTATTATGATTATTGAACAAAAAAAATTAGATATATTTGAGGATTGGAGAATAGAATCTATTGACTTGCTTTCAGATTCAAAGATAAATAAGGAAGAGTTTCTGGAAAGGAATTATAATTTTTTAATAGATTTGGGCCTTAAACCTTTTTCTAATATCAGACAGCTTGAAGAGGCTATATACAATTACCAGTATTATAATATAATGGCAAAATTTGCTAATGCTAAAGCTTTTAAATGTCAAAATTTGCCTAGGAAGAAAAAGATACATACAAGGCTTATAAACGATAGGGAAAATTATTATTATCTAAAGGATATAGCAACTGCTTCTCTTATTGACCTAGTTGGTTATGAAAATATAGAGTCATATTTTATAAATTTGAGGTCAAAAAGACTTACTGGACAAATTTTTGAGATATCTGTTAAGACTTGTGATAAATTAATTCTTCATTCTAAGAATAAAAAGATATTAGATAAATTAAGGCTCGAAAACGCCTTTTGCGAAGAAATTAGAGAATCACTTATAGATTCTTATGTAAATAGAAGTTATTAAAAATGATAGAAATAGAAATAAGTAAAAACCAGGGGAATCAGAGATTTGATAGGTTTCTAAGAAAATATTTTGAAAATGCACCTTTATCGGTAATTTCTAAAAATATAAGAAAAAAGAATTTTAAGATTAATGATAAGAGAGCTAAAAATAATGATTTTGTGTATGAGGGAGATAAGGTCAAAATGTATATCTCTGATCAAAATTATAATAAGCGGCTAACTAAAACTGATTTTATACCAGCAGACTTTAATCTAGATATTGTTTATGAAGATGATAATATTATAATAATGGATAAGGATTATGGCCAGCTCACCCATGCAGCAAGTAAAAAAGATTATGGCAAAAACTTAGTTGATAACATGCTTTCATATCTTTATAAAACTAGATCATTTGATATGTCAGATAAAACCTTTAAGCCTGCTGTTGTAAATAGACTTGATAGAAATACAGCTGGACTTGTGATAGGTGCTAAAAATAGTCAAGCTCTCAGGATTTTAAATAAATCTATGAGGGAAAATAATGTAGATAAATATTATTTAACTTTAGTAGCCGGAAATATTGATAAAGATTTTAAAATAGATAGTAGTATAAGTAAAAATGAGAATAAAAATAAGGTAAAAAAGAATAAGAATGGTAAGGATATTCTAACTTATTTTAAAGTTCTAGAAAACAATAAAAGATATACTTTTTTAGAGTGTAAGCTTATAACTGGAAGGACTCATCAGATTAGGTATTCCTTAAAAGAAAATAATACTCCAATCTTAGGAGATAGGAAATACGGATTAAGATCTGTTAACAAGGAAGTTAAAGATAAGTACGGTGTAAATAATCAAATATTATTATCATATAAGCTAGTATTTCCAAAAATAAAAGGTTTAGAATACCTAGAAGGAAAAGAGTTTGTATCAAAAAAATACGATGAAATGATAAAATTAAAGGAAAGAATAATAGGAAGGCAAATATGGCAAAAGTAATAGGAATTGATATTGGTGGAACAAAGATAAATGCATGTTTAGTAGATGAAGAAGGCAATATCATTGAAAGACATATGATGGATACAGAAGCTAGCAAGGGTAGGGATGTGGTATTAGAAAATATCAAAAAATCCATTCAAACTCTTTCATATAGGGAAGCTAGCGCTATTGGAATTGGTACTCCAGGTTTTATTGATTCAGAAAAAGGAATCATCACCTTTGCTGGTAACATAAATGGATGGACAGGATTAAACTTAAAAGAAGCCATAGAAGAATACGTTGATGTACCTGTATTTGTTGAAAATGATGCAAACATTGCCTTAGTTGCTGAAAAGTGGATTGGGGCATGTAAGGATTGTGATAATGTTGTTATGATTACACTTGGAACTGGACTTGGTGGAGCAGTAATCACAAAAGATGGAGGACTTTTATCAGGGGCTCATTTCCAAGGAGCTGAGCTTGGACATATCATGCTTCATCCAGGTGGAAATTATTGTACATGTGGTCAATATGGGTGTGCTGAGGCTTATTGCGCTGGTCCTGCTATTAGCGAAGATTATTTTAGGCTAACAGGTAAGAGACTAGAAGGTAAGGAAATTTTCTCGCTAGTTGATGAAGATGAAAAGGCTAAAGAAGTTTTAGAAAATTACCAATCAAACCTTGCATATTTCTTAACAAGTCTTAGAAATATTTTCGATCCTGAAGCAATTGTAATTGGTGGAGGAATCATTAACTCTAAAGAAATATGGTGGGAAGGCACTGTTGAGAAGTTTAAAAACTATTGTAATAAACCTTATAATATAGAAATTAGACCAGCTGAATTTTTAAACGACGCAGGTGTAATTGGTGCTGCTAAAATTGCCTTTGAGAGGATGGGTAATGAATAATAAAATCCTGATTTTAGATGATGAAGATCCTATTAGACAATTTATGAAAATAAACCTTGATTATCAAGGTTACCAAACTTATGAAGCAGCAAGCGGAGAAGAAGCACTTAGAGTTTTTGATGAGGTCAAACCTGCGGTAGCAATTTTAGATATAATGTTACCTGGTATTAGCGGTTATGATGTCTGTGAGAAAATAAGAGATAAGTCTCCTATGACTGGTATTATTATGGTTTCAGCAAAAAGTCAGGATATAGATAAAATCCTAGGTCTTGAAAAAGGTGCGGACGATTATATTATAAAGCCCTTTAACCCCCAAGAACTGATTTTAAGGGTTAAATCACTAATGAGAAGAGTAAATTTAAAAGCAGAAAATGAAAGTGAAAAAGAAGTAAAAAGTCTAAAAGATGGACCTTTCACCTTGGATATTTACTCTAAGACATTCTATAAAGATGATAGGGAAATTGATGTAACACCGACTGAATTTACAATTCTTGAATATTTTATAAAAAATAAGGGAAAGGCTATGACCAGGGATGAAATTATGAAAGAAACCTGGGGAGAAAACTATAGCAACGATACCAAAATTGTCGATGTTAATATAAGAAGGATCAGGGCTAAGATTGAAGAAAACCCTGCTAAACCACAATTTATAGAAACGGTTTGGGGAACAGGATATAGATGGAAATAGGTAATAGTTTAAGAAAAACTACATCAACAACCAAAAAATTAATAGAGTCAAAAAGTGTGAAATATACTGTTGTTAAGATAATAATGCTTTTTGTACTCACTACAGTTATTGGTTTTGAGATTTTTGCCTATAACTCTATAAAAAACTATTATGAATCCTCGCTTATATCTTCTATGAAAAATCAAGCGAGGATTAGTCAACTTCAATATGCTTCATATATGTCAAGGTATGACCTCCAAGAAGTAATAATAGGAGATAAGAATTTATTTTATAGGCAAAACGATAGTCAGGTACAGATAATTGATAACTCAGGAGTTGTTCTTTTTGACTCTATAGCTTCTTCTCAAATAGGATCTGTCATAGACACTAAGGATGTAAAGGAAGCTAAAGAGGGAGCTACTGGTATAAGTAAGGATACAAATATATACTCTAAAGAGCAGGTTTTATCAATATCCTATCCCCTAAAAGCTTCTGAGCAACAAGTAGGGATTTTAAGATTAACAAGTTCTATGGATAGAGTTAATAAACAAATTAACGAGGATGTATTTATATATTTATTATTTGGAATTATTGTTAGTATTTTAGCTTTATTAGTATCATTTATAGCTGCAAATAGTTTTATAAAACCAATAAAAAAACTAATTGGTGTTTCAGAAGTTTTAGCTCAAGGTGATTATACAATAAAGGCTGACGATTCACGAGGAGATGAAATTTCAGAACTTGCTTCTACTCTAAATCTACTTAG
>Ga0079226_10000801_pt1 | contig 23146 bp, 29 predicted proteins | sample Poulit2014_FD_76345 | JGI IMG/M metagenome (GOLD analysis project Ga0079226, IMG submission 76345) | Agricultural soil microbial communities from Georgia to study Nitrogen management - Poultry litter 2014 | ecosystem: Environmental > Terrestrial > Soil > Agricultural land | place: USA: Georgia...
ACAAACGAGAATCGTCGAGGCCATACGCCGCCTCGAGGAAGTTGGCGAAATTGTCATTGCACGTGGTGGGAGTGACGATATCATTGTCTAGTATTTATTCAAATCAATCAAATGTCTTAAAGGAAAGACTTATCAAAGTCAGGTCAATCGAATTGAACAAACAGGATGAATCGGAACCTTCCACTGATCAAGAAAATGAACAGAAACACATACAGACAGAAATCAATCAGGCATATGAGGAACTTCAGCAAATAAAAGAGCAGCAAGACACATTACGGCAGCAAACAAATGCCGAAATAGAAGAAGCAAAAGCGAATTGGGAAACCGAAAAACAGCAATATATCGACGAGGCGAGACAGACTGGCTATACGGAGGGTTTTGAAGAGGGCAAGCGTGATAGCCTTCAGCAATACAAACAACTGCTGACAGATGCAAATGACATTGTCAAATCTGCAACAAAAGACTATTATGCCACCATTGAACAGAGTGATGAAGCGATTTTGGATTTGGCAATTCACATTGCAGAAAAAATCATTCAGCAAAAATTGGAAGAAAACCCGGAGACATTCAAATCGATTGTTGACTCAGCCATTAAGGAAATCAAGGATAAATCGGAAATTGCCATTCATGTTCATCCTGTTAACTATGATTTGGTTGTCCGGCAACAAGATGAGATGGCGTATCTTGTCGATAAAGATATAAACGTTTCTGTTTTTGTTAATGAGGATTTAAACGAAGGCAGCTGCCTGATTGACCATCCATTTGGACAAATTGATGCCAGCGTTGACACACAGCTGCAGGAATTGCGCGACATTTTACAGGAAGTCAGTATGGAGAACAGCCAATGAACATCGCGAAATATCTTGAAACCATTCATCAAGCTGATTCATTAAAACGTTATGGAAAAGTATTGCGCGTCGTTGGTCTTATGATTGAATCATTAGGTCCGGAGGCGAATATTGGTGAGGTTTGCCGTATACATAGTGCTGCTGACCGAAAAACTGTCTTAGCCGAGGTTGTCGGATTCAACAATGAAAAAATCGTCCTGATGCCATACGCGGAAGTGGCTGAAATTGGCCCGGGTTGTCTGGTGGAAGCTACAGGAAAGGCGTTAACCGTTAAAATCGGCCGCGGATTAATTGGGAAAGTGGTTGATTCACTTGGAGAATGTTTAGATGGTTCGAAGCTGCCTAAAGGATTATCGAATTATTTAACCGAACAAGCGCCGCCAAATCCTTTATCGCGTCCGCAAATAACGGAACCTTTCCAGGTTGGGGTCAAGGCCGTTGATTCACTTTTGACAGTAGGCAAAGGCCAGCGAATTGGCATTTTTGCCGGAAGTGGGGTTGGTAAGAGTACACTCCTCGGTATGATTGCCCGCAATAGCAGTGCAGATGTAAATGTCATCGCCCTGATTGGAGAGCGTGGACGTGAAGTCCGGGAATTTATTGAAAATGATCTCGGTGAAGAAGGCTTAAAAAAATCCATCGTTGTTGTTGCCACTTCAGATCAGCCAGCATTAATGCGGATTAAAGGTGCTTATACTGCAACGGCTATCAGCGAATATTTCCGGGGATTGGGACTTCAGGTCAATTTGATGATGGATTCAGTAACACGGGTAGCCATGGCTCAAAGGGAAGTTGGGTTGGCTACAGGTGAGCCGCCGACAACCAAAGGCTATACACCGTCTGTTTTTGCTGCACTTCCCAAATTGCTCGAACGGACTGGAACGAGTAAAAACGGGACCATTACAGCTTTTTACACCGTTTTGGTCGATGGTGATGATATGAATGAACCGGTTGCTGATACAGTCCGGGGTATATTGGACGGCCATTTTATCCTGGACCGTAAACTGGCTGAACAAGGACAATACCCGGCAATCAATCCGTTAAAATCAATCAGCAGGGTCATGAACAAAATTGTCAGCCGGGAACACTTGGCTGCGGCGCAGCAAATCAGGGAGTTTATGGCGCGGTATGAGGAAAATAGTGAACTGATTCAAATTGGTGCGTATAAGCGGGGAACCAACCAGGAAATTGATCAGGCTATTTCATACTATCCCAAGATACAGGCATTTTTAAAACAGGGAATTTCAGAATATCATTCATTGGAAGATTCGATTACTCAGATGCAAAAGCTGCTGAATGGAGGCATTTAATGGCGGAAACAGCTGCACTCTCTAAAATTTTACATGTGCGTGAGAATGAGAAGAATGTTGCCGAGAAATCTTATCAGAAGTCAATTGATCTATTTGAAGAAGTTGCGACACGACTATATAACTTGCTCCGAAAAAAAGAAACAGCAGAATCATCTTATGAAGATTACCTGCAGCAGACAACGTCAATTGACAAAATCAGAGAGCAGTCTGCATATATTGAGAAGTTGAATAAACAAATTGTGGAACTGCAATCTGAAATGCAGAGAGCCCGAAATGACATGGAAGCAAAACATGAACGTTTGAATCATGCCTATGTGGAAGTGAAAAAGTTTGAAAAAATAATTGAACACCGGCACAAGGAAAATGCAGCCATCATAAGAAAGCATGAACAGGCATTAATGGATGAAATATCCGTCCAACAGTATTTAAGCCAAAAAACAGGTGAGTCATATGGCAGTGACTAATCAAAAAGAAAAAAAGAAAATGAATCCGTTCTTATGGTTCTTATTTGCCATTGTCATTCCGGTCATCATGGCAATTACGCTTATCCTTATTATATTGACTGTTGCTGGTGTTGATGTGCTCGGCTGGGCTAAAGAAACCGGAAATAGTATACCTGTTGTATCCAATGTCATAGAAACGGACAAAGAGAAAGATGAGCAACGGTCAGAGGAAAAATTGAAAGATACGATTGCCAGTAAAGACGAAGAAATTGCTGCCCTTAACCAGCAAATTTCCAATTTGGAATCAACCATTGATGGCATGGAACAGGAAATAGCCAGACTTGAAAATAATGAAGCGGCAGCCGACGATACAGCATCGGAAAACGGGAAAGAGGGAACATCCCGGACGGACTCGATCCAAACGATTTCGTCCTCTTTTACAGAAATGGATAATGAACAGGCGGCACAAATCCTGCAAAATATGGAGCAGGACTTGACGATATCAATTCTGGAAAATCTTCCAAATGATGTCCGCGGTGAAATTTTCGAAGCGATGGAACCCGAATTGGCAGCTGAATTAACCCAGCAATTCGTAAATCGCACAGATTAGAAGAAAAATGATACTTGAAGAGGATGTTCAAAAAGTCCGGTAACAATGACCCATCGAATAGGGGACCTTCTACTAAAACCGCCCACGGCCTGTGGCGGGCGCAGAAGTCCACAAACAAGAGAAGCTCGTTGGCTTGTTATCCTCCTTTTTGAACACGCACTTGAAAGGGGGTGATAAATTGAATGCGGTCGGAATGATGTTTCAGCAAGTTATGCAGACAAAAGGCGCTTCCCGGCAAACGCGTGCAAATGCTGCTGAAGGAGACAAGCAAGTCTTCCAAAATCTATTAACAAATTCCAAGACAAGTAAGAGTCAGTCACTTAATACACAAAAAGAAGGACAAGGCAAAATGTCTCTGGTTAAAATGCTGTTGGGGGCGGATAAGTTCATTGATCGTGCAGCGGCAAAAGAGGAAATACTGCAAAAGCTGGAAGCATTGCTTGCGATGAATAAGGACGGGACAGAATCTGCAGAAGTCATGCAAATGCTAAAAGAGACACTTGATCGTATGGCTATGGGTCAGGACGGTCCCGCATCAACAGAAGCAGCAATACAGTTGGTGGAAAAGTCGATTGACACACTTAACCTGGAACAGGAGAGTAAAACAGCAAAAAATACAGAGGACAATAAGGCTGTAACATTACTTGCAAATATGCAAGCAGCACCGGAAGTGTTAAATAAGGAAGTCCTGCAAAAACAATTTGAAGCATTGTTTGCAAAAGTTGAAAAGCTGTTATCACAAATTACGGATCAAAAAAGCACTTTAAAGGTAGCGTCAGAGTTGTTGAAAGTTCTGGAACAATGGGCTGCGTTAGAGAAGAAAAGTAACCATCAATCAAGTATGATTTTCGAATCAGGTAAACATAACGGCAAAGAACAAACAATCTGGAGAGAACTGGTACAAGCCTTTCAAAAGAGACATCAGCTTGTATCGAAGCAGCAGTATAACACAAATGCGAAAGTAACCAGTACGGATGTTGCAAAGTGGCTGCAAAACGCGATAAAAAGCCAGGGACAACCGGAAAAGACATTTCAGCAGTCCATGACATTCACGTCGTCAATGCCGTTATCAAAAATTGAACAATATGTTATTCATTTGAATCAGACACAAAACGCCCAACCTGCTGATCAGCAATTAATTGAGCAGTTCCAAAAGGTCATGAAAACCAGTAAGTTTTTAACGATGCAGAATGGGACCTCACAGTTAAATATGACATTGCGTCCTGAAAATCTTGGCGACATGATGGTGAAGCTGACACAGATGAATGGCGAAATGACGGTGAAAATTGTTGTCACATCAGCTGCTGCAAAAGAAATGCTTGAAGCAAATATGCACCAGCTGAAAAGTATGTTTTCACCACAACAAGTAGTCGTTGAAAAGCAGGAAATTACATCACAGCAAGCACAAACCCATCAGCGCGACCATGGTGAGGGTGAACACCCAATGGACGATCACGATGAGGGACAGTCAGATCATTCCGAACAACACGATAACCCTGAAGATGAAGAAGATTTTGATTCACAGTTTCAAAAGGTGTTAATGAATGAGGAGGTGTCGTGACATATGACGTCAATCGATTCGTCGCTTTATTTGCAGAATCAGCAGGCAGAGCGTGTTCCAAGTCCAGAGCTTGGCAAAGATGAGTTCCTTAAAATTTTAATGACGCAGCTCCAAAATCAGGATCCAACGAGTCCCATGGATAACAGTCAATTCATATCACAAATGGCATCATTTTCACAGCTGGAACAAACCATGAATATGGCAAATTCGATTGATCGGCTTGTACAGCACCAGAACGTTTCGCCGATTCTCCAATACAGTCATATGATTGGAAGGGAAGTCTCCTATCAGGTATATGATGAAGAAACCGGAGAAGAGCTGGACATTCAGACAAGTAATGTTATTGCTGTCAGCCAGTATGAAGGACAGGCTGTATTGAATCTGGAAAATGGTGAAAAGATTTACGCTGATTCTGTTACACGAGTAAGTGATCCAAACGCTGAAACAGATGCGGAGACCAAACCTGACGATGAAGGAAGTGATTAATATGGATCACCGTATACATCAACTACAGCAGCAACACGCATTGCCGCTTCCGTCAGTCAGAAAACCAGCAGAAAATAAAGCTAAAGACAGTTTTAAAGATGTGCTGGCAGGTGTTCAGGATGTAAAAATCAGCAAGCACGCTAAAGCACGGTTAAATGAACGAAATATCGACATTAATGATAATCAGTGGCAGGCGATTTCAGAAAAAATCACTGAAGCAAAAGGAAAAGGTGTTACAGATTCACTCGTCTTGACAGATGATGCAGCATTACTTGTCAATACGAAGAATAACACAGTCGTAACAGCGATGAATAAGGCAGAAGCGACCAGTAGAATTTTTACCAACATAAATGGCACGATTCTGATAGACGAATAGGCTGGACCCGATTGGGAGGCCAATATGCTGTTGACCGACAGATACAGCATTGAATCGGAAGCCAAAAAACCAATAAAGGGGAGAGATGACATGTTACGTTCCATGTATGCAGGCATTTCCGGAATGAAAGGATTTCAGACAAAATTGGATGTTATCGGCAACAACATTGCCAATGTCAATACGGCAGGTTTCAAGAAAGGCCGTGTGACGTTTCAGGATTTATTGAGTCAGACAACTACCGGGGCTTCGGGGCCAACGGATAACCGTGGTGGTATTAACCCTTCACAGGTCGGTTTAGGTTCCCAATTAGGTTCGATCGATGATATTCACACACAGGGGTTTAGCCAAACAACAAACAACCCGCTGGATCTGCAGCTGGAAGGTGATGGGGTGTTCATCCTGGATACGCCGGATGGACAAGCATATACGCGAGCAGGAAATTTTTATCTGGATGCTGAGGGTAATATCGTGAATTCGGACGGTTACTATCTGGTTGGGAGTGATGGAAACTCTCCACTGACGATTCCGGATGAGGCAACAAGTATCAATATTGAAAAAAACGGTACGATTACGTATGTGAACGATCAAAATGAAGTGGTAGATGATCAGCAAATTGGAGTGGCTGTTTTTTCCAATCCGGAAGGTCTTCAAAAAGATGGTGGAAGCATATATCTCGAAACAAATAATTCAGGCGTACCTACAATACAAGAGCCTGAGACTGGTGGTGCTGCAACAATCGTCAGCGGGGCATTGGAGATGTCGAACGTTGACCTTGCTGAGGAATTTACCGAGATGATTACAGCACAGCGCGGTTTCCAGGCGAATACCAGAATCATTACGACATCAGATGAAATCCTGCAAGAGCTTGTCAATCTAAAACGATAATACAGGGAGGCATGGGGGTGTCCATTTTAGAGGCACTCCCGTCATCATATGATTCAGCTGACCAGATTAAATGGAGAACTTTTTACATTAAACGCATTGATGATTGAACAGATTCAATCACATCCGGATACGACGATCACATTAATGAATGGCAAGAAGATCGTTGTTAAAGATTCTGAATCCGATGTTACGACACTCGTGACAAATTATTACCAAAAAATTGGATTGAATAGGTCATTTGAAGAGGTGGATGATGGCAGTGAATAGGGCCGCAAAGACGATGATTACATCTTTGATTGTGTTGTTACTGATTGCAGGTGTTGCACTTATTGTTATTTTAAAGTTTACCGGTGATCAAAACGATGGTCATGCACAATCAATTGATGAAATTGTTGAGCACTCGTATAAAACACCGGAGATCACGACCGATCTGCAGGACGGCAGTTTTGTACGCATTCAATTCCAAGTTATGACAGATAGTAAAAACGCAAAGCAAGAAGTCGAAAAGCGTGAGTTTCAATTAAAAAACATTTTGATAAAGGAACTTGCCAAAATGGATGAGGAAAAATTTAAAACAGGACTGTCCGACTTGGAAGATGTTGTGCAGTTAAAGTTAAATGAGGTGATGACGGAAGGTTCGATTACCGATGTTTACACCATAAAAAAGATTTTACAGTAGGATTGATAGATACTCCGATATGGAGGTGAGGTTTTTTGGCAGAAGAAGTACTTTCGCAACATGAGATTGATTCATTATTATCTGCTATATCATCTGGTGAAATGAATGCGGAAGAATTAAAACAAGAAGAAAATGAACAGAAGGTCCGGGTCTATGATTTTAAAAGGGCTCTCCGGTTTTCCAAAGACCAGATTAGAAGTCTTGCCAGAATTCATGATAATTATGCCCGTTTACTGACGACATATTTCTCAGCACAATTAAGAACATATGTCAATATCTCTGTGGCGTCTGTAGACCAACTGCCTTATGAAGAGTTTATCCGGTCAGTTCCCAAAATGACTGTTTTAAATTTATACAGTGTTCAGCCGTTGGATGGCAGTATTTTAATGGAGGTTAATCCAAATATTGCATATGGCATGCTTGATCGGCTTCTTGGCGGAAAGGGAAGCAGCTTGAATAAGGTGGATAATTTAACAGAAATTGAAACAATGCTGATGTCACAGCTATTTGAAAAAGCATCTGTCAATCTTAAGGAGGCCTGGTCCTCCATAATCGAGATTGATCCTATACTGGAAGATTTTGAGGTCAATCCACAATTTTTGCAAATGGTATCCCCAAATGAAACAGTTATTGTTGTGTCATTAAACACAACAATAGGGGAGACAAGCGGCATGATTAATATTTGTATTCCACATATTGTACTGGAACCGATCATACCAAAATTGTCGGTTCATTACTGGATGCAGACAAACAATAAAGAGAGAGACCCTGAGTCATATGAGAAATTAACAAAAAACATGCAAAAAGTTAAGGTAGAAGCGAAAACACTGCTGGGTGAGGCGACAATCAACATTGGGCAGCTGCTCCATTTACAAAAGGATGACGTTATCGCGTTAAACCAGCCCATTGATGCACCATTACAAATGGAAATCAATCATGAACCAAAATTTTATGTACAGCCTGGCAAATATAACAATAAAATGTCTGTGCAAGTGCTGGAAGAAATAAAAGGGGGGAACGATGATGGATGATGGAAAGCTTTCCCAGGAGGAAATTGATGCGTTGTTAAAAGTCGGTGCGGACGATGATGAGATGGATAACTATGGAACGAATGCTCCAAATTCAGCTGATTATTTATCAACGATTGAAAAAGACACATTAGGTGAAATCGGAAATATTTCGTTTGGAAGCTCGGCAACGACATTGTCAACGCTATTAAATCAAAAAGTTGATATAACAACGCCTGAAATATCCATCATGACAAAGGCGGATTTTGCAAATGAATTTGACTTTGAGCGTGTCAGTATTTATGTCAATTATATAGAAGGTTTCGATGGACAAAATGTTTTTGTGATGAAATCAGAGGATGCAGCGATTATTTCGGATATTATGTTGGGTGGTGATGGGACTTCCCCGGATCAGGAATTGGGAGAAATACACTTAAGTGCTCTCCAGGAGGCCATGAACCAAATGATGGGTACTGCTGCAACCAGTATGTCCACTGTTTTTGAAAAGCGTGTTGATATATCACCACCAACTATCAAACTTGAAAAACCGGATTCTGCCAATACGGCCGAAACAATTTCGGAAGATGGATATATGGTTAAGGTTTCTTTTCATTTAAGGGTTGGCAGTTTGATAGATTCCCATATTATGCAAGTATTACCGATTCCGTTTGCAAAGCAATTCGTTGCACAATTGATGAAAGCATCTTCATCTGATGGACAGAAAGATGCAGCTGCGACTGTCGAGTTGGACAGGCCACAAGAACAAACGAATCAAGAGCAGCGTACAGCTCATACTGAAAATCCACAATACCTGGGGGATCATGTCAGTCAGAATACGTCGTCCATCCAGCAGGCAACTTTCTCGGATTTAGAGCAAGTGGCATTAAATAGCAACGAAAAGCGAAATCTTGATATGCTTTTGGATATCCCGCTGAATGTGTCTGTGGAACTAGGGCGCACCAAAAGGACGGTTAAAGATATTCTGGATTTATCAGCTGGATCAGTTGTTGAATTGGATAAACTTGCCGGGGAGCCGGTTGATATTCTGGTCAATGAAAAATTGATTGCAAAAGGTGAGGTCGTTGTTATTGATGAAAACTTTGGTGTCCGGGTAACAGACATCACCAGCCAATCTGACCGGCTAATGAAGCTGAAATAAATGAGTTTAGGAGGAAATGTCAAACATGGGACAGCGAATCTTAATCGTGGATGATGCAGCATTCATGCGTATGATGATAAAAGATATATTAGTTAAAAACGGCTTTGAGGTTGTTGGTGAAGCACAAGACGGGGTGCAGGCAGTTGAGCAATATAAGGAACTTCAGCCGGATCTTGTCACATTGGATATTACGATGCCGGAAAAAGATGGCCTTGCAGCATTAAAAGAAATTAAAGAAATCGATGCAAATGCAAACGTCATCATGTGCTCAGCGATGGGGCAGCAAGCATTGGTGATTGATGCCATTCAAGCTGGAGCAAAAGACTTTATTGTAAAACCGTTTCAGGCAGATCGTGTTATTGAAGCAATCCGGAAAGTACTGAACTAGGAAACGAGTGAGCAATGTGAGACAGACAATCATATTAACTGTTAGTCTGACAGTACTTTTCGTCACATTATTTACGAGTGGGGCTGTTCAGGCTGCATCCACGAATGTAAAAGACTGTATCGAAAATGAGGACTGCCTCGAGACAGACGAAGCACCTGCAAATGAAACTGAAAACGAACAGAAAAAATCAACGGATGACGTTAGTACAGGGTCATTATTCTTCAATCTCGTAAAAATGGGTTTTGCATTACTGCTCGTTTTGGGGCTTATTTATGGACTCTTAAAATTTTTGAGAAAAAGAAACAAACTTTTTCAGCCAGTGAAGGCATTGGAAAACTTAGGCGGTATTTCTGTCGGTCCCAACAAGTCAGTCCAATTGGTCCGAATCGGGTCAAAAATATTTGTTGTTGGCGTTGGAGAAAATGTTGAACTACTAAAAGAAATTACTGATGAAGCCATTAAAAACGAGTTGTTACATCATGATAATTCCCTTGATGGTCAATCAATGTCATTACTGTCTTCTTTGTTTCAGCAAAAAACTGGTCAGGAAGATAAAAACAAGTCAGCAAATGAGTTCACAAAGCTGTTTTCAACAGAACTGGAAAAATTGAAACAGACCCGTCGTTCGATGATCAACCAGCAAAAACAGAGGGAAGATAAACATGAATGAATTTATTAATATGTTTTCCGGTTCCGATCCCGAAAATATATCGACGTCGGTTCAGTTGCTGCTGTTACTGACTGTATTATCACTGGCGCCAAGTATCCTGATCCTGATGACGAGCTTTACACGGATTGTGATTGTGTTATCGTTTGTCAGAACATCATTGGCAACCCAGCAAATGCCGCCGAATCAAGTTTTAATTGGCTTAGCTTTGTTTTTGACGTTTTTCATTATGGCCCCGACATTCCAGGAAGTGAATGATGAAGCATTACAGCCGCTTTTTGAAGAAGAGATAACACTGGACGAGGCGTATACAAAAGCAAGTGAACCGATCAAAGATTTTATGGCGCGTCATACACGGCAGCAGGATTTGCAATTATTCATGGACTATTCAGAAATGGAACAGCCTGAGGCAGTACAGGATATTCCGCTTACGACATTAGTTCCGGCTTTTGCAATCAGCGAATTAAAAACCGCCTTTCAAATGGGTTTTATGATATTTGTTCCATTTTTGATCATTGATATGGCTGTAGCGAGTGTCCTTATGTCGATGGGGATGATGATGCTGCCGCCTGTTATGATTTCATTACCGTTTAAAATACTCTTATTTGTGCTAGTGGATGGCTGGTATTTGATAACCCAATCCCTATTGCAAGGCTTCTGAGGCAGGTGTGGTCATATGAGCAGTGAGTTTGTCTTAACGTTAGCTGAAAGAGGCGTCTATGTCATTTTGCTTATATCAGGTCCTTTGCTTATTCTGGCATTGGCTGTTGGTCTTCTGGTCAGTATATTTCAGGCAACGACGCAGATTCAGGAGCAAACCCTCGCCTTTATACCCAAAATTATTGCTGTATTGGTTGGGATTGTGTTTTTCGGTCCATGGATGCTGACACAAATAATCGAGTTTACGGTTGATTTATATCAAAATCTGAATCAGTTTGTAGGGTAAAGCATGTTAGAACTTATTAATCTTTCAGCCATTCCTGTTTTTTTACTTATCTTTGTAAGAGTGGCAGCCTTTTTTGTGACACTGCCACTATTCTCATATACAACGATACCAACACCCTTCAAAATCGGGTTTACATTTTTTCTGGCACTTATTGTGTATTATACAGTTGATGCATCTGCTGTTCCGATTGATGATACCTATATATTTTTATTAGTTAAAGAAGCAATCGTCGGGTTATTAATCGGATTGCTTGCTTACATCATCCTGTCAGCGGTACAGATTGCCGGCGGCTTTATTGATTTTCAGATGGGGTTTGCGATTGCCAACGTGATTGATCCGCAGACAGGCGCCCAAAGCCCTTTGATTGGACAATATTTCTATATCGTTGCTCTATTATTTCTATTATCGGTCAATGGGCATCATTTATTAATAGATGGCATCTATTATAGCTATCATTTAATCCCGATGGAGACATTTATACCGTTTGCGGATGGCAGCAACATCGAATTTGTCATCCAAACATTTAATCAAATGTTTTTGATTGCTTTCCAGATGTCGATTCCGATTGTCGGCTGTTTGTTTCTGGTTGATGTCGCGCTGGGTATTATCGCCAGAACCGTTCCGCAGCTGAATGTGTTTGTCGTTGGACTGCCGCTGAAAATTTTTATTAGTTTTGCTGCTATTTTGGTTTTCCTCAGCTTATATGTCGTATTGGTGGACAAATTGTTTGAAACGATGTTTGCTGCCATGAGGGATTTAATGCAATTGTTCGGAGGTGCTTAATGTGTTGTTGAAACTGGATCTGCAGTTTTTCGCAGGTGCTGAAGAAAAAACAGAAAAAGCAACTCCGAAGAAACGGCAGGATGAACGAAAAAAAGGGAAAGTGGCAAAAAGTCAGGATATTAATACAGCATTTCTACTGTTTTTTTGCTTCATGATTTTATTTGTGTCCGGAAGTTTCATGAAAAATAATTTGACAGCGCTCTTCAGGCAGTCATTTACTGAATATATTCACTGGGATGTATCCATCAATTCGATTAACCAAGTGTTAATTGAATCAGCCATTGAAATGGCCAAAATGCTGGCACCTATTATGGCTGTTGCCATCATTGCAGGTTTGGCGGCCAATTTTACACAAATCGGTTTCTTGTTTACGACTGAACCTCTTAAGTTCGATCTCAAAAAGATCGATCCCATTAAGGGGTCCAAAAAGATTTTCTCCGCAAGGGCTTTAGTGGAGCTTTTGAAGGCATTGTTAAAAATTGTGTTTATTGGGGCTATCACATTTTTTGTTATTTGGATATACAAAGACGACATGATGATGCTTGCTTTTAAAACAGCTGAAAACACGCTTGGTTTCTTTGGTGAAGTCACCATTATTATGGGAGTTTCTGCAGCAATCGCATTATTGTTCCTGTCTGTTTTTGATTATGCTTATCAAAAATATGATTTTGAAAAAAACATCAAGATGTCCAAAAAAGATGTTAAAGACGAGCATAAAAACATGGAAGGGGACCCGCAAATTAAATCGAAAATTAAAGAAAAACAGCGTGACATGGCTACACAGCGAATGATGAATGAAGTGCCTTCTGCGGATGTCGTGATTACCAACCCGACACATTACGCTATTGCCGTCAGGTATGATGAAGAAAAAGCCTCCGCCCCCTACATTGTTGCTAAAGGTGCCGATCAGATCGCTTTGAAAATAAAGGAAGTCGCGCAGGCAAACAATGTTGTTACCGTTGAGGACAGACCACTGGCAAGATCGCTATATGTTGCGATTGAAATCGGTGATGTCATACCGGAAGAATTTTACAAAGCAATGGCTGAGATTTTAGCTTATGTTTACAGGCTGGAGAAAAAAGTTTAGCGCAGTAAGGGGAGTCAAAAGCAATGAAAGCACGTGATTTATCTGTACTATTAGGCGTTATTTTAATTATTATCATGCTGGTTATCCCATTGCCGGGATGGCTATTAAGTATTCTTATTTTATGCAACATTTCCTTGGCACTTATCGTTATTTTGGTGTCAATGAATACACAAGAGGCGCTGCAATTTTCCATATTTCCTTCCCTTTTATTGCTGTTAACCTTATTCCGGCTTGGGTTAAACGTATCGACTACCAGATCGATTTTATCAGAAGCTGATGCCGGTGGTGTTGTTGATACGTTTGGTTCGTTTGTCATTGGCAATAATCCGTTAGTCGGTTTTGTCGTATTTGTTATTTTGGTCATCATTCAATTTCTGGTTATAACGAAAGGCGCCGAACGGGTGTCAGAGGTTGCTGCACGTTTTACACTGGATGCGATGCCGGGTAAGCAGATGAGTATTGATGCTGATTTGAATGCCGGTCTTATTTCTGAGCAACAGGCAAAAGAACGACGTGAAAAAGTAGAGAATGAAGCAGACTTCCATGGCGCGATGGATGGTGCCAGCAAATTTGTGAAAGGTGACGCCATTGCGGGTATAATTATTGTGTTAATTAATATTATATTTGGCTTAATCATTGGTATGGTCCAGATGGATTTTACCTTTACAGAGGCCATCAACACATATATGCGGCTGACAGTTGGTGATGGATTGGTCAGTCAGATCCCTGCCTTATTAATTGCCACCGCGACAGGGATTGTCGTAACGAAAACAACATCAGAAGGTAACTTGGGCAGTGATGTAACAGATCAGCTGCTGCAATATCCGAAACTGTTGTTTATTGCAGCAGGGACCATATTCTTTCTTGGATTTACACCAATCAACTTCCTGTTAACGACTGTGCTTGCTTGCTTTTTAGCATTAGGTGGTTATGTACTGTTAAGACAAACGAATGAACAAGAAGAACCGGATATCGAGGAAGCGGAACAAACGGAAGCCTCGTCCATGAAATCACCTGAGAATGTTGTCAATCTGCTGAGTATGGATCCAATCGAATTTGAATTTGGCTATGCACTCATTCCGCTGGTGGATGCAGATCAAGGCGGTGATTTATTGGATCGTGTCGTGATGATCCGGCGGCAGCTGGCAATTGAGTTGGGTATTGTCGTCCCGGTTGTCAGAATCCGTGACAACATTCAGCTTGAACCAAATGAATACAGGCTAAAAATAAAGGGGAATGCAGTTGCTTCCGGTGAACTGCTGCTGGATCACTATTTGGCCATGACACCTGATATGGATGACGATGACATAGAGGGTATTGACACAAAAGAGCCTGCTTTCGGGCTGCCGGCCAAATGGATCAGCGAAGAAAATAAGGATGAGGCGGAGTTATCAGGCTATACAGTCGTTGATCCGCCGTCAGTTGTTTCCACCCATATTACAGAAGTGATCAAACAGCATGCCCATTCGCTGTTGGGACGTCAGGAAACAAAGCAGTTAATCGATCATTTAAAAGAAAGCTATCCAATCCTTGTCGAAGAAGTCACGCCGGATCCATTAGCTGTTGGTGATGTGCAGAAAGTACTTGCAAAATTGCTCCGGGAAAATATTTCGATCCGTAATTTACCTGTCATATTTGAAACACTGGCAGACTTTGGCAAGATAACAAATGATACTGAACTGCTTGGGGAATATGTCAGACAAGCATTAGCACCGCAAATCACCAGACAGTACGCAGGTGATGATATGTCATTACGTGTGATAACCGTATCAGGCAAAGTCGAAAAAATGATTGCCGAAAATATCCAGCAAACAGAGCATGGCAATTATTTAGCATTGGATCCGGAATCACAGGAGCAAATCATTAAAACGATTCATGATGAAGCTGAAAAAATCGCCTTACAGGAAGAGACAGCCATTGTATTATGCTCGCCTGCCATCAGGATGTATTTAAAACAGCTGCTGGAACGCTTTCTGCCACAAGTGGTTGTGTTATCGTATAACGAACTGGAACCGAGTGTCCAAGTACAAAGTGTTGGGGTGGTGAATGTAGCATGAAGGTAAAAAAATATACAGCGCCAACGATGCCAGAGGCTATGAACCGGATCCGCAAAGAACTGGGGCCCGAAGCTGTGATTTTAAATTCAAGAGAAATATTCAAGGGCGGATTTTTAGGCCTTTTCAAAAAACGGAACATTGAAGTTGTTGCTGCACTGGATCCGGAGCCTAAAGCTACTTCAAAACAGAATGAGGCAAAACCGCCAGTCAATACGAAACAGAAGACACAAATCAATGCACAGCCGATTTTAAATGAGCTAAAACAGGTCAGGAAAATGGTGGAACTTCAGACTGTAAACAGTCATGATTATCCCGGCAATTATCAAGTCATCTATAACGATTTAACACAACAGGAAATAGATGAGGATTTGGCCAAAAGTATTATGGATAACGTTATCAGCAAGCAGGAAGAGGAAAATCATGCTGCTCCGGACCAGGACGATGTTATGACGGATGTGAAACGTGAGATTGAAAATAGATTAAATGCACTGAACTTTGAAAGTTTACCAAAAAATAAGAAGCTCATCCAATTTGTAGGTCCTACAGGTGTCGGGAAAACAACAACGATTGCTAAAGTCGCAGCGTCCAGCATGATTAACGAAAAGAAGCAGGTCGCCCTAATTACCGCTGACACATATCGGATTGCAGCAATTGAACAACTAAAAACTTATGCCAATATACTCAATATCCCACTGGCAGTTGTTTATGATTTGAATGATTATAAAGCAGCTATCGAAAAATTTGCTTCTTGTGACTTAATATTGGTTGATACAGCCGGAAGAAATTTTCTGGATGAAACATATGTATACGATTTGCAAAAGATCATTTCATTCAATGGGCATGATGCTGAAACGTATCTTGTTCTCTCCCTGACGGCTAAAGCAAATGATATCATGGCGATATATCATCAATTTCAGCATTTGCCAATACAAAACGTCATATTCACCAAAGTGGACGAGACACGGCAATATGGCAGTATATTGAATATCGCATTAAAGAATCAGCTGGGCATTGCCTTTATGACAAATGGCCAGGATGTTCCGGATGATATTATAAGGCCGTCACCACAAATGATCAGCGAATTGATAGCAGGTGAAAAGCATGTCACATGATCAGGCGCGAAATTTGAGAAGGGAAATGGGAAGTACCCGGAACTTTCGGGAAGCCAAAACAATCGCATTCGCAAGCGGTAAAGGCGGCGCCGGTAAATCAAATATCGCTTTGAATTTTTCACTGGCGTTATTGAACCATGACAAAAAAGTGCTGTTGTTTGATCTTGATTTTGGGATGGGGAATCTTGATATTTTACTGGGTATGGAGACTGAAGCGACGATTGTCGATATGTTCAAAGGGCATTTACCCATTCATGATATTATTCAAACCGGACCGGGCGGGCTCGAATATGTAGCAGCCGGTTCGGGATTAAATGATATCTTCACACTGGAACAGGACGAAAAGAATCATTTTTTCCGGCAATATGAGGCATTAATTCATTTATATGATTATATTATTTTTGACATGGGGGCAGGCGCAACCCATGATTTGCTGTCATTTATTATGGCATCAGACGAGTGTATTGTTGTCACAACACCTGAACCTACATCCATCACAGATGCATATGGCATGATCAAACATATTGTGAACAACAATCCTGATTTGCCAATCTCGGTTATTATGAATCGTGCAAAATCAGATAAATATGGTCAGCAAGCCCTTGAAAGATTTCGCCGGATAATTGTGCAATTTCTGGCTATCGACATACGGAAGCTGGGAACATTGCCCGATGATAAAACCGTTTCTGCTGCTGTTCTGCGGCAAATACCTTATCTTTTTTTAGATGAAAAAGCTGCCATATCAAAGGCGCTGAGAAAGCTTGCTGCCAATTATTTAACAGACCAATCATTGACCAAAGGAAACAGCTCATCATTTACCTTTGTACAAAAACTAAAAAAGTTCATGCTGGAGAGGTAGACCTATGAAACGCACACCTGACACGATTGTTGGAATCGGAGCTTCAACCGGCGGACCAAAAGCATTAAAGCAAGTTCTGGCCGATTTGCCGGATGATTTTTCGGCCGCGATTCTGATTGTACAGCATATGCCGGCAGGATTTACCCGGTCGCTTGCCAAACGATTGGATCAGGCAGTAAACATACGCGTCAAAGAAGCAACTCACGGGGAAATAATCGAACATCATACAGCTTACCTGGCACCTGGTGACTATCATATGAAAGTGGAGAATCCCGGTGGAAACTATACGATTCAACTGACGAAGGAGAAACAAATACATGGACAAAGGCCTTCTGTTGATGTTCTTTTTGAATCAATGGCATATTTGCAGGATGTTCATAAAATTGTCGTCGTATTAACCGGAATGGGAGCAGACGGGGCCGAGGGACTCAAATTTTTAAAGACGTATCATAAAGATACTGCAGTCATAGCAGAATCAGAGCAAACCTCAGTCGTTTACGGAATGCCCAAAGCAGCAGTGGAAACAAGTCTTGTGAATCAGAGCGCACCAGTACAAAAAATCGGGTCGATGATTAACACCCTTGTAACAATGAGGCATCGTTAATCATCAAAAGTCATGCTCTAATCGAATGTAATGCTCAATAGGGGGAGTCAAGATGAATGAAGAAACAGCTGTTAACCGTAAAGTGATCGTGTTTCAACTGGATAATGAAGAATATGCTGTATCGGTTCATCAGGTCAAATCAATTGAACGAATACAGACCATCACGAGAGTACCGCAAACATCTGATTGTGTTAAAGGCGTTATCAATTTGCATGGTATTGTGACGCCGGTTATTGATTTAAGAGCGCGTTTTGGCATGGAAAAAATTGATTTCAAAGATTCCAGCCGGATTATTATTGTATTTGTGGATGATATGGAAGTTGGTCTGATTGCAGATGCAGCAAATGATGTTATGGATATTCCGGAAAGTGCCATTGAACCTGCACCGGAAGTAGTCGGTTCAGCCAGCATTGAGTATATTGAAGGTGTTGCTAAGATTGATGACCGGTTACTCATATTGCTTCACTTAAGAAGTGTTTTGTCGCCGGAGGAAGTAAATGAATTAAATGTGGCAAGGGGTTGAAGACATCATGGAACCAAACCGTTTGTCTGCATTTCAATTGGATGTATTACGTGAGGCGGGGAATATTGGTGCAGGTCATGCAACAACGTCGATGTCAAAACTCATGAACAACAAGGTTGATATGCAAGTACCATCAGTCCATATTATGCCATTTGATGAAGTTTTGGAATGGATAGGTGCATCAGACACCCCTGTTGCAGGCATTATGATTCGTATATATGGGGATGCCCCTGGAACTGTTTATTTTATACTGCATGTTGAAGAGGCTGAATCCCTGGTCAAAAGTATGACACAACACTCAGACATACAATTGGTTCACGGCGAGACAAATCACTTTGCAGAATCTGCTATAAAAGAAACCGGTAATATTCTGACTGGTTCTTATTTATCAGCGCTTTCTGATTTTACCGGACTTCATATGCAGCCATCTGTTCCATTCTTACACATCGATATGGCCGGTGCCATTGTATCACATGCACTTATTGAAGTTTCACAAGTTACTGATCATGCCCTGATTATCGAAACTGAAATCAGCTATGGCGGCAAGAGTCATCGCATTCATGGCAATTTTTTATTCTTGCCTGATCCCGGATCGTTTTTGAAACTGTTTCAATCATTAGGAATTGAAGAAAATGAATAACAGAAACGCAATGATAAAGGTCGGAATAGCCGACCAAAAAATGGCAAAAGCACCAGACAAGATAAAGACGACCGGTCTCGGATCCTGTGTCGGATTAGTCTTATACGACTTGAATAGACAGGTGGCAGGTTTGGCACATATCATGCTTCCGGATTCAAGCTTGGCTAAGCAGGCAAACTTGAATCCATATAAATATGCTGATACGGCAATTGATCGATTGATTGAAAAGTTGTGTTCAGCCGGTGCGGCAAAATATGCTTTAAAGGCAAAAATGGCCGGCGGTGCACAAATGTTTGAATTTGCTTCTAATAATGATTTAATACGGATTGGATCAAGAAACGTTCAGGCTGTACAGGAAAAGCTTAATGAACATCATATCGTGCTAAAAGCGAAGGATGTTGGCGGTAACAGTGGCAGAACAATCGAATTTGATCCCGCTTCAGGCACCTTGAAAATCCGGACAATCTATCAAGGTGAATCAATCATATAATGAAACGATTAAATGGACTGGCCGAACCATCCGTTTAAGTACAGATAAAGAATGAGGGAGGAGCTGAAAGTATGGCAACAAACGAATCTCCTCTAGTGCAGTCATTGTGGGAACAATGGCTGGAACATCATGATCAGTCCGCTGTAAATAAATTGATGGAACATTACATGTATCTTGTGAGTTTTCATGTCGAAAGAATTTCCAGCCATCTGCCGCTTAGTGTGGATAAAGAAGATCTAAAGAGTTTTGGCATGATGGGGTTATTTGATGCATTAACCAAATTTCAGCAAAATCGTGATTTGAAATTTGATACATATGCATCTTTTCGTATACGTGGTACCATTATCGACGGATTGCGAAAAGAAGACTGGCTGCCAAGATCGATCAGGGAAAAAACAAAGAAAGTGGAACAAGTCTCACAGCAGCTGGAACAAATTTATCAGCGGGAGCCGACATCTGAAGAGATTGGCGAAAGACTGCAGATGTCAGCGAAGGAAGTCGAGGAACATACAAGAGATTCACTTGTTGCGAACATATTATCAATTGAGGAAAAACCGGGTAAAGAAAGTGACCATAAAGAAGGAATAGGTTATACAATACCGGATGATTCATCTGTCCAGCCGATTGACCACATATTGCAATCGGAATTAAAAGATGAACTGGTGGAAAGTATAAAATCGCTTAATGAAAATGAACAAATGGTCATCAGTTTGTTTTATCATCAGGAGCTGACGTTGACAGAAATCGGACAGGTTCTTGAATTGACAACATCAAGAATATCCCAGATACACCGAAAAGCATTATTTAAACTGCGAAAATCGCTGCAAAAAATACAGGCTCAGTCTTAATGTGCGTGTTTGAACAACCGATAAAAATTAAATGATAAAGAGGAATTTCCGCAGTTCATCCCGAATGTATAAGTAAGGAATCTGGAACATTTACTTTTCAGGGAGTTGATTCGGTTGGGCTGGAAATCAATCGAAATGCAAGTGGCGCTTCCAAGAACACAGGATGCCGGGCAACTGCAGGAGCAAATGATGAAGCAGAATCAGCATTTTCAAGCGTCACTCGCACAAAGTCAATTGAAAGAAAATATAAAAAAGCGAAACAGCGTACAGCTTTTTGAGGATATTCATGATATTAAAAGGAACGACGAAGGTCGACATCAGCAAGGATATCACACGAGCGGGCAGCACCAGGATCCGGATGAATCATCCATAAAACACCCATACCTTGGCAGGCAAATTGATTTCAGCGGATAGAGGGATGATATGACTTCGATGTTATTGATTTTAAGTTTATTGCTGCACATCATTGCATTCATTGTAATTTTTCAATTGTTTAAGCAAGTACAGTCGTTACGGAAAAGTGAGTCCGGAGAGATGGAAGAGTTGCTGAAAACGTATCTGGACGATATCAAAGCGGAAAACCGGTTTCTTGAGAAAGCTTTAACAGATAAAAGCACGGTGTATGAAAATTATTCAGCGCAAGAAGCACAAATACAGCCGGAAGCGAATATAAAACATGAAGAAAACAGTTACACGCCGCAAACCGATCATGTGACAGATGTGTCTGATTTATCCCTTGAGGCCCAAATATTGCAGCTTCATGATAAAGGCATGACAGTTGAGGATATTGCACGCAAATTAAACTGCGGTAAAACAGAAGCGGAACTGATTATAAAAATAAATAAGAAAGCACATATTAATCCTTGATTGGTCATGATTGTTATGATATATTTATTTTTGGTGTAAAACTTTGTTCACACGCAATGTGAACATAAATACACACGCTCGGGTGATTTGCATATTGGGTGCCATTTCAAAGATGGTCTTTATGCAAAGATGATCTGAAGCGGAGGAAAAAACCATTAGGAGGAATTTTTAATGTCAGTTATTTCAATGAAACAATTACTCGAAGCTGGTGTGCATTTTGGGCATCAAACTCGCCGTTGGAATCCGAAGATGAAGAAATACATCTTCACGGAACGTAACGGCATCTATATCATCGACTTGCAAAAAACAGTTAAAAAAGTTGATGAAGCGTACAACTATGTGAAAGATATTGCGGCAAATGGGGGTTCAATCCTGTTTGTCGGAACAAAAAAACAAGCACAGGATTCTGTTCGTGACGAGGCAACCCGTTCCGGTATGTTTTATGTGAACCAGCGCTGGTTAGGCGGAACATTGACAAATTTCCAGACAATCCGTAAACGTATCAACCGCCTTAAAGATATTGAGCGTATGGAAGAGGACGGTACTTTCGATGTGCTGCCAAAGAAAGAAGTTGTTGGTCTGTTAAAAGAAAAGGACCGTCTTGTTAAGTTTCTCGGCGGTATCAAAGAAATGAATAAATTGCCTGATGCTTTGTTTGTAATTGATCCACGTAAAGAGCGTATTGCAATTGCAGAAGCACATAAATTGAACATCCCGATTATTGCAATGGTTGATACAAATTGCGATCCGGATGAAATTGATTTTGTCATTCCGGCGAATGATGACGCCATTCGTGCTGTAAAACTGATGACATCCAAAATGGCTGATGCCATTCTGGAAGTCAAACAAGGTGAAGAGACAGAAGAAGTGCCGGAAGAAGAACAGCCGGAAAAAGAGGCAGTTGCCGCAGAAACTGAAACAAATAATGAGTAGTATTTAAAAAGGACAGGTGATAAGGGGATAGAGCCTTTTATCACCTTTTTTCAAGGAGATAATAGGTTAAATTACTTAAGGAGGATTTATAATGGCGATTACGGCAAAATTAGTTAAAGAACTTCGTGAGAAAACCGGAGCCGGTATGATGGATTGTAAAAAAGCGCTTCAGGAGACTGATGGCGATATCGATAAAGCAATCGAATTCCTGCGTGAAAAAGGGATGGCGAAAGCTGCCAAAAAAGCCGATCGTATTGCGGCTGAAGGATTAGCCCATATTGAATTTGACGGAAATACGGCAGCACTCCTGGAAGTCAATTGTGAAACGGACTTTGTTACGAAAAATGACCAGTTCAAACAATTACTGTCGGAACTTGGTACACATATTGTCAAACAGAAGCCTGAAACGGTTGAAGAAGCCCTCAAGCAACAATTACATGGTGATGGCGACACGGTTGAACAGTACATTAATGCGGCAGTTGGCAAAATCGGTGAAAAAATTTCACTGCGCCGTTTCACATTACTGAACAAGACAGATAATGATGCATTTGGTGCCTATCTTCATATGGGTGGAACGATTGGTGTGCTGACATTGCTTGAAGGTACAACAGATGAAAACCTTGCAAAAGATATTGCTATGCATGCTGCTGCGGTCAGCCCCCGTTATGTTTCGAAAGACGACGTTCCGGAAGATGAAGTGAACAAAGAGCGTGAGGTGCTGAAAACACAAGCAATGAATGAAGGAAAGCCGGAACATATCGTTGAGAAAATGGTTGAAGGACGCCTGGGTAAATTCTTTGAAGAAATTTGCCTGCTCGAACAGGATTTTGTCAAAGACCCGGATCAAAAAGTGAAGAAATATGTTGCAGATAATAACGCGTCCGTCAGCACATTTGTCCGTTACGAAGTTGGTGAAGGCTTGGAGAAACGTGAAGAAAACTTTGAGGAAGAAGTTATGAATCAGATGAATAACTAGCA
>Ga0079226_10000802_pt1 | contig 23138 bp, 23 predicted proteins | sample Poulit2014_FD_76345 | JGI IMG/M metagenome (GOLD analysis project Ga0079226, IMG submission 76345) | Agricultural soil microbial communities from Georgia to study Nitrogen management - Poultry litter 2014 | ecosystem: Environmental > Terrestrial > Soil > Agricultural land | place: USA: Georgia...
TGCTGGGATGCCGATGTGCGCTTGGCAGACATGAACGAAGATGGTGTCGCAACACAGGTAGTTTCACCCACACCGGTATTCTTCAGTTACGAAGAGAGCGGAAAAGTCGCTGCCAACGTGGCGAAAATATTCAACGATCGCACGCTTGAAATCACCGATGCTGGGGGAGGCAGGCTGATACCCTTCTGTCAGGTCCCCCTGCAGGATACCGACCTGGCCTGCAGAGAACTCGAGCGCGCGATCAACGACGGTCACAGGGGGGTTGAGATCGGCAATCACATCGGTGACCGCGATCTCGACGACGCCGGTGTCGTCACATTTCTTGAGCACTGTGTCGCACTCAACGTGCCCGTCTTCGTACATCCCTGGGACATGCGCCCATCAGTGCGTAACTCACGCTGGATGGCTCAGTGGATCACGGGTATGCCCGAAGAGACGCACCTTTCTATCGTTTCGATGATTCTCGGGGGCGTCTTTGATCGCGTCTCTCCCGAGCTACGTATCTGTTTCGCGCATGGCGGGGGGTCTTTCCCGTATTGGCTTGGAAGGTTCGAAAATGCTTGGCATGAGCGTCACGACATCATGGGAACTTCTGAGCACCCACCCAGCCACTACGTCGATCGGTTTAGCGTCGATTCCGTGGTATTCACCCCTGAGGCGTTGCGTTATCTCGTTGATACCATGGGGTCACAACAGGTCATGGTGGGAAGCGACTACCCGTACCCGCTTGGTGAGCGACCCGTTGGCGCTGTGCTCGACAAATCAGAGTTTCTTTCCGATGAGCAAACCCAAAATATTCGCTACCGCAATGCTCAACGCTTTCTTGGACTCTCCGACCAACACCGAGTCGAAGCGTCCTGATCGTGCCAATCGTCGTATCATGAAATGAACAAGGCGATACGAGAGGGAGCTCAATGACATCTGACGCGTTGCTCGACGGGCGCCTCAAGCTCAGACACATTCGCTTCGCCCTCGTCATCGCAGAATGTGGCACACTCGTGCGCGCCGCAGAAGCCCTGCATGTCACGCAACCAGTCGTGACTCGTGCTCTTGCAGAACTCGAGAGGCTCCTCGGACACGAAGTCTTTGTTCGTGGAGCCAAGGGAGTAACCCCTACGGAGTTCGGTGAGGGCTTTCTTCGTAAGGCATCAATGGTTGTCGCAAACCTTCGCGATGTGCAACGAGACATAGATAAACAAGCCCAGGGTCTACAGGGCACAATCGTGATCGGCAACCACCTGAGTGGATCCATGATCCTTCTGCCACAAGCCGTCGTAAATACGAAGCAGACGAGTCCCGATATCTCATTCATCATCCGAGAAGGTCCTCCTAATCAACTCGTCGAACTTCTGCGTTCTGGCAAAGTTGACCTCGTCGTGGGGCGGCTATCAGAACAGTTTCTGGATCGTGACTTCAGACTCGAAGAACTCTACCGCGAACCGGTACGTATCATCGTGAGAACTGATCATCCGCTCGCACAGCGATCTGGGCTCACGCTCCATGATTTACAGCATCACGACTGGATTTTGCCACTTCAGCAAACGTCACTCCGAGGCGAGATTGAGAAATGCTTCGCCTTCGAGCGTCTCCCGGTTCCAAACGCGCCGATTGAGTGCACTTCGGCGGTCATGATTCGGGAAATTGTGCGTTCAAGCAACACAATAGCGGTAGCTCCTCATCAACTCCTCGCCCACGCAGATCCGCATATCGTCTCATTACCCGTCAACCTTAATGTTCAGCAGAGCGTGGGCGTCATTACGCGTGCCGGGCAGAACCCTTTCCCTGCGCTCCGACGGTTTCTGGCTGAGCTCCGGCGGCAAGGCGATCTTATTTCTAAAGCTACGAGTGACGAGGAACTCCCGGGGTCCGTTGAACCTCACTAGGTTGAGTTTTGGGCAACACCACGGCACCCACGGCGACACTAAATGCGCTGGCGAAGAAGAGCAACGGGAAGCCCGCGAGGCTAATACCCGCGGTTCCGGCAACCGGAACCGCAATTCCAACGAGATTCTGCACTGTATTCTGAGTTCCCAGCGCGCGTCCCGTCCAAAAGGGCCCTGCGTATTCCGCGACTAAGGTGTAACTGAGGCCGTTGTTGGACGAGGCCACCACAGTCGCAAGGAACACCAAAATTAATAATAGCGCGGCATGAAATGTTACCCTTTCGGTGTGAGTCATTGTTAAGAGTGATAGCCCACTTACGGCAAACAATCCGGCAGCTAGTGACCAAGAGATTTGGCGTAGGAGGGTGAGCCGAGATCCGAATCTATCTGAATACCATCCAAAAACCACCCGGCAAGCCGCACCCACCAGGTTCGCAGTGGTGAAAAACAATCCCGCTGTGACAGGGTTCCATCGATGTTCTTCCGTCAAATATACAAACCCAAACACAGAAAATGTAAACTGTGCGATTGTAAGAAGGGCGCTCGCTCCGTGAACCTGCCAGAGCATAGGGGTTCGGTAGGGTGATGCAGCAGATACTCCCGGAGCACCCCCACATTTTACGATGCGTGGACTCTCGTTGGACGGTACCACGATAAGGATGAGTAGCGCCGATATCAAGCAACCGACTGCAACGCCCCCTAGCACGGTACCGAGGCCGTGACTAATTGCAACGGCCGGGAAACACGCTGCACTCACGGCAACCCCGACGGGCTGACTCGTTTGGCGTATTCCCATTGCTAACCCGCGTTCTTCGGATGGAAACCATGCCATGATGAGCCTCGCCGAAGCCGAGTTTACAGCGGCTAAGAGTGCACTGGAGCAACACAACGCCACCCACAGCCCTCCAAATGTTATGGGCGCGTCTACAAGAAAAAGCCCAGATGTCAGACCGAGGGTTACAGAACCCACGAGGAGTCCAGCGACCATTGAGCGGCGCTCGCCAAAACGATCAACACACCAACCCCAAGCAACAAGTGTCAGCATGAGCCCCACGCTGGGAGCAGCGATCAGTAGCGCGGCTCGTTCATCAGACCCCGTAAATGAGCGAAATTGTGGGAGCAGGAACGGAAGTCCAAACTGCAGCATGCTGGTAAAGCTCTGCGCTATCATTCCGACCGCAAGGATAAACCAGCGTGTTTGGGTAGAAAGCATAACTTTAGTTTAATGAATGAACTATCAACATGAATGAGCTTTACTGTGCCTTTGCATACCCGTTCGGGTATACAAGCTTGATTCGTGTCAAGGCTCTGCCAACCTGTAGTCGTGGATGCACAACACGAACGAGAGTCATTTGAGCCGTTTTCCTAGTGTTCCCCACCCCGGCCGTCTCCATTCAATCGTAGTACTATCTGTGATCAGTACCGCCCGAATCCGCTTGTAGCAGCACTCGATGTGACGAAGTTCGTCGCACTGGTTGAGTTCGGTGTTACCGGAAACCTGTAACACCACTTCAAGGTCTCCTATTTGCCTGCCAAGCAGGTCGATGACTGCACGGGCAACGGCCTCAATCTGTGTCTGCCCCAATTGATTAGAGATCGCCAGCGGGTGTCATATAGAGGCTGGATCGTCTGCTTCCGGACAACAGTGGGAAACTGCAACAAGCCTCCGTCACCGAGATATTCACGCCTTCATCCTGTGATGCGCGATTCGACGGCGAACGTCGCGTGGGGCTGGCGAGCCTCGTTGACAGCGTGTAAAACCGTCGCTGCTTGTGCCCTCATAACGTGCCAGTACGGGTCAGAAAGACCTGTCAAGACCACCGGCTACATCCGCTTCGGCATGCGAAACTTTGGTTGCGTGGACGGCCCCGTCCGGTTGGCTGAAGTTGCTAATCTCCGCCGCAAACGTCTCTGGTTCTTCAAGCGCCGCACCATGAGCGCTGTTGAAGAGTTCGACGACACTCCCGTCAGTTGCCTGCAAAGCAATCCAGTGGGCGAGCGATACCGGGTAATAGGGGTCGTTTCGCGAATAAAGCGCCCGCACGGGTATTTGAAGCTCCTTGAGTACTTGGCGATGGTCAAGTTGAGATTGCTGGCGGGCCAACTTGATGGCGATGTCGAGAGGTGTTTGCATCGCCACGTACCACAAGAAGTCGACAAGGCTCTCATCTGCCTCTGGCAGAAGACTCTCACGCTGGAAGTCTCGTTCCGAGCGAGGCCATGATTGTACAGCAGCTCGCAGGTAGTCGCTGAACTGAGCGAGCGTCATGGCATGGGAAAAATCATCGGCATGGGTAAGTTTCAGGGGTCCGTTATGAAGAACGAGTTTTTCCACATGGTCGTTGGCATAGCTCGTGAGAAACTCCAAAGAAACCGAACATCCCATTGACCACCCGACGAGGGTCGCTGACTTCACGCCAGTGGCTGTCAATACTTCGCCCAGGTCGCTCGCAAGTGTTTTGAATTCGTACTTCCCGTCTGGCTTATCGGACTCGCCCATCCCCCGGCTGTCGTACGAAATGACTCGATGCCCCAGTTCAGTCAAGTGAAGGGCAGCTCTGTCGAACAACCGGTGCGACTGTTTCCAGCCATGCACGAGCACGATGGGGGGGCGAGTCTCGCGTCACGGTCGACGATCGCTAATGCGTAGTTGGATTCCATCGGTTGTCGTAAGCCAAGTCATGTCGATACTCCTCATGATGTGAGGTAGCGAGGTGTAACCCTTTTGGACGGCGCTCCGCTACCTGCTTTGAAAATCGTTCAGTCGACCAGCGGGACCGTGTCGATCGTGTAACTCCGTTCCTCAGGAGCGACATAATCGGCGATATTCTCGCTCGTCCACAACGTCGATTCCACCACTGCCGTGGCCTCACCAGACTCAACGGCACCTTCTTTGATGTCGTTCACCATCTTTATCACTGCCCATCCTGTCGCTACAGGGTCGGTGTCCCACGTGCCGGTGAGTCGGCCCTGTCGGACTGCCTCCAAGGCATCATCATTTGCGTTCAAGCCGAAGATTGCGATGCCGTCGTTCGATTCATCGTAGACCATCTGGTCAGCCTGCTGGACAGCAGACGAGGCGCCAAGTGCGGTTAGATCGTTGAACGTCCAGATTGCATCGACGTCGGGGTACTGCAACAGCAACTCAGAAACGATCGTGGATGCGGCGCTGCTGCTGTCAGTTGTGTTGTCGGTCTGATTGACAACCTGTAGTCCTTCAGACTCAGCGGCTTCAGTGAAGCACTCAGCGTATCCCCGAATCGCCGGTACCGGTGGGCCACCGATAACGATTACCCTGGCATCTGCTCCCTTGTGGGCAGCTATGTACTTGGCTGTCTCTTGTGCCGGTGCGCCATCCTCGCAGACGTATGTCTGCCACCACACGGTTCCTGCGAACTCGTCAGCCTCGCTGTTCACGCCGACCAGGGAGACGTCCTGGGAATTCGCATTAGCGTACGCGCTACGAAGTGCGTCGGAATCCAGCGCCCAGATCCCGATCGCCTCCGCGCCGAGCTGGGTCAATGTCTGAAGGTCCGACATCTGCTTGTCGACCGATAAGTTAGCGTCGATTAAGCGGGTGCTCCAGCCGAGTTCGTCAGCGGCGGTAGTCAGTCCGTCTGCCGTCATTTGTTGGTCAGTCTGTGAGCCGATGGGTTGCGAGTAACCGACCAGGAAGTCGTCGCCGTTGCCGCCATCGCTGGCGTTAGTGCTGCAACCGACCAATGTCGCTACTGCGACAAGCGCTGTGAGAGCTAAATACTTTTGCTTTTTCATCTTTGTCTCAATCATTCGTGATGGGTGTTATAGGTTCTCGGACGCCGACTGTCGCAGCGGTGTCTGCTCCTTGCTCGGATCGGACCTCTTAGGGGTGCGGCGCCTTGTTTGTGGGATTCGGAGCCATCCGTGACTTCTTGCGACCCCAAGCGCCACCGCAGCGATCAGGACCAGACCATTCACAGTCCCTCGCCAGAACGAAGACACCTCGGTCAGAGTGAGACCGTTCTCGATGACGCCCAGGAAGAGCACCCCGAGAACCGTTCCGCCCACGCCGCCAGTACCGCCGCTGTAAGAGGTTCCCCCAATCAGCACTGCAGCGATGACGGTCAGCAGAAGCGTGTCGTCAAAGGTCGGAGACGCGCCCGAGAGACGCCCGACTTGAAGGATGGCTCCTACTGCTGCCAACAAACCAACCAACACGTATACGAGGAAACGCGTCCATCGAACGTTGATGCCATTGAGCCGCGCTGCTTCCGTGTTCGAACCGATCGCGTATATTGCGCGACCGAACTTAGTAAATCTAAGTACGATCGCCGCAGCAATAATCAAGAGCGCATCGAAGACGAGCAAAACCGGAACTCCAAACAGCTGGCCCGAGACAAAAACATTAATTGCTTGAAAACCGGTGAATCCAAACGTATTGATAGTCTGTCCATCGTTCAGCACCAACGCTATGCTCGCGAAGAGGGACGCGGTCCTCAAGGTTGTAACAAGAAACGGGATCCGGGCATAGCTGATCAGAGATCCGTTGAACGCGCCAAACGCTAAGCCGACTGCTAGAGTCAGCAATATGGCCGGCCAGGCGCTGAATCCGGCCTCGAGCATCAGCCCGAGCGCAACCCCGCTCGCTGCACTGGCCGCGACGATCGATAGGTCGAGATCACCGAGCAATAGAACAAAGGTGAGCCCGATGGCAAGAACGAGCACCACGCTATTGGCGCCTATAAGATTTGTGATGTTGTTCCATGTTGTGAATACAGGCTGGGTAATCGACAGCAACACCGCGATCACGATGGTCCCGATGAGGGCACCTGTGACGGGGCCTGTGGCGGACACGAATCGCGTCAACAGCGACGCCCCCCGGCGTGGTGTGGGTTGATTGCGTCGCTCATCTTCGATCGTTTGAACTGTCGTTGAAGTCTCCATTCATAAAGATTTATAAAGGCCCGGGTCGGAACCCGACATCAGGCTTCGTGCTGGCCGCTCACTGCGAGGGCGCTTATCTCTCGCTCGTTGAGGTGCTCTCCTTCGAGGATCGCTTTCACGTTGCCTTCGAAAAAGACTGCGACACGGTCGGCCAGGCCGATGAGTTCCGGCAGCTCCGATGAGATGAGAACGATTGCTGCTCCGTCCTCAGCCAGTCGCTGCAAGAACCCGTAAATCGTACTCTTGGAACCGATGTCGACACCGCGGGTAGGTTCATTTAATACATAGACCGGGCAGTTGCGAGAGAAAGTGCGTCCCAAGATCGCCTTCTGTTGGTTGCCGCCAGAGAGCAGCGAAATTTCCTTCTCAGCTGAGCTCGTTTTGACAGCGTATCGACGAATGGTCTGCTCAATACGTTTGCGTTCGGTACGACGACGAAGGAATCCCAAGCGATAGGAATGCTCTAACCACGCCAATGCGAGATTCTCGCCGACACTGCGAAACGGCAGGATCGCGGCCGCACGGCGATCGTCAGGTACGTAACCGATCCCAGAGGTAATGGCTCGGTATGGATTGCCAAGCGGGACTCCGTGTTCGCGTACGCGTACGTCCCCTCGCGAGCGAATGGCGCCCCCGAGCGCCATTCCGAACTCTGACTTGCCGGATCCCACCAAACCTGCCACACCAAGAATCTCCCCAGCGCGCACCGTGAGACTTGTCGGGGCGAGCGCCCCATCAAAGGTCTCCAGGTCGCGGACACGCAAAGTCACGTCTCCAATCTTGGCATTACGGGATCCGTAGTAGTCCCCGAGTTCTCTCCCGACCATCATCTGTACCAGCGCTTGTTCAGTCGTGCTTGGTAGAGGTGCGTGGCCAACCAGCATCCCATCGCGCATGACTATGGCGCGGGAGCAGCTGGCGTAAAGCTCAGGCATTCGATGAGTGATCATCACGATCGCCACACCTTGCGACGAGAGGTCACGCACGATCTCCAGGAGACGGAGCGTCGCCGTTTCGGAGAGAGAGCTTGTGGCTTCGTCGAGAATGAGTAACCGAGCATTGGATGAGATTGCTCGAGCTATCTCCACTTCCTGCTGCAACTCAACGGTGCAGCGCCCTGGGTTTTGTTCCGCTTTCTATACGGGGCTCAGGGCATGAGCCTGGGTCATATGATAATCGGCTTCTACTTCGGCCGGGGTCTGGTAGTCCAGAGCTTCATGTAGCCGGCTGGTGTTGTACCAGTGCACCCAGTTCATGGTTTGGAACTCGACCTCAGTAGCTGAAGGCCAGGCCGGCCGGGCATAGATCAATTCGGTCTTATACAGACCGTTGACCGCCTCAGCTAACGCATTGTCATAGGCATCCCCAGCAGAACCAACCGAGGCCGTTAGACCAGCCTTGGCCAGATGTTCGGTATAGCGAATGCTAACGTACTGCGAGCCTCGATCGCTGTGATGGACTAATCCATCCACTGCCTGGTCTTTGGCACTGAGTAACGCATGCTCGAGTGCTTCCAACGGCAACGCATCAGTACGCATCGTCGTCCGAGTCGAACACCCCACGATCTTGCGGCTAAACGCATCGGTGACAAACGCGGTATAGCAAAACCCGTTGGTGGTCCGAACATAGGTAATATCGGCAACCCATAGCTGATTCGGCGCGCTGACCTTGAAATTCCGCTTGACCAGATCTGGCCGATGGTCTGGGACCTTGGCAGCGATCGTGGTGTGTGGTTTTCGACCGCGCACCACGCCAGCCAGTCCCGTCAGGCGCATCAGCCGTCCGACTTGGTCGCGGCCCACTTCCCAGCCCGCACGGGCCATGGCATGCCACATCTTGCGCACCCCATAGACCCCATAATTCGCCTGGTGCAGGTCTTTGATCACTGGAATCAACGCCGCATCCCGGCGCGAACGATCACTAACAGGCCGGGCTTTAGCGGCCCGGTACCCGCGTGAGGTAAGAAACCCACGGTCTGTCGCGTCTAAGACACGACAGATGGACTCGACCCCGAAACGATCCCTGAACATATCGATATATCGGATCATCTCGTCGTGGGGCGGTCGAGCTCCGCTGCGAAAAAAGCCGACGCCGTTTTCAGGATCTCATTAGCCCGCCGCAGTTCCGCATTCTCACGTTTGAGCTTGCGAAGCTCCGCCTGGGTATCCGTGGACACACCAGACTTTTTGCCCGCATCGACTTCGGCTTGCTGCACCCATCGGCGCAACGTCTCGACGGCAATACTCAGCTTCGGTGCCGTCTGACGAATCACCGTATACCGACTCGGCGCATCTTCATCTTCCAACCGATCAAACACCATGCGCGTAGCACGATCCTTAAACGACTGAGGGTACTTCCTTGACATAGTTCCATCCTCTCATCTCAGGACGGAACAAAACCCAGGACGGTTCAGACTGGAACTACACCCTGCACCCCAACACCCCTAATAATTAATTAGCAGCCCCTAACGGGGGCGTCGCACCGTCGGGAGTCACGAGCTGAGGCCCTGCGGTTTGCATCAACTGCGTAACAGGGTTGCGTCGATATGCCGCGCGGATGATGTGAGAGCATTGACCGTTTCGATCGAGCTGGCATTGAGTGGCATGCCCTTCATGACGCTTACCACGATTTGCCGGGGTACGGCGTCGAGTGGTTGTGGGAGAAGTGCGAGCGAAGAGTCACTCGCCGCGACAAGCATAGGGAGCGGAGCGATCGAGTCGGTGTGGAGAAGAATATGCCGAATCGTGAGCATGGTCGAACATTCGACGATATTGCTCGGAGGCTTCAGCCCGTGTTGAGAAAACATGGCGTCGAGCTCATTACGCAGCGGTGACTGTAGGTCTGGCAGAATCCAGGGGTAGGTGAGAAGTTCCTTCATGGATGGGCCAGGGTCCTCGAGAAGCGGATGATCCCTTCTCACAACTAGCCGAACAGGCTCCTCGTATAAAGGAATGTTTTGCGCTAAACGTGAGTCTTCCTCAGTGAATCTCCCGATCATGAGGTCAATTTCTCCACGGCTAAGAAGGGACGATAATTTATCGGAAGTTTCTTCATACACCTGAATGAGTACGCATGGGTTTTTTCGTTTAAGTTCGACGATCGTTTGGGGAATGAGTAGTGAGGCTCCAGCCATATTGGTGCCGATGCGCACTAAATGTCCTGACTTATCCTTGATCTGAGCGATCTGTTCGTCGGCATTCTGAAGGGTGTTCAGGATGAGGTGTGCGTGGTCTATAATTGCGGCACCATACTCGTTTGGTCGAACGCCGCGCGGGTGTCGATCAAACAGTGGTACGCCAAAAATCCCTTCGATTTCTCGTAATCCACGTGTCACCGCAGGCTGCGTGAGGTGAAGCTTTTCTGCGGCTGCGACGAGTGTTCCAGTTTCGGCTACGGTTGTGACAAGCACGAGATGACGGATTTTCAACTGGCCGTCTAGCAAATGTCTAATACTCAGCATCACATTCTCCTTGATTTGGTATATCGAACGTTATTGATATGCCAGAATCAATATAGCACGCGCCGGTTTGGAATTGGTGCAATCTCTCTTCCTCGCCCAAGATGGTCTGTATGACTTCTCTCAATTCTAGGAGCACTGTTGCTCTGATCACCGAAGCTCTTGCTGAAGGAAACATTGTGACAGTCGATCTCACAGCCCCCCTTTCATCAAACACTCCGGTTTTGCAATTACCGGAAGACATGGCCCCAATACCTCCGTTTGCTATCGAAGAGGTTGCCCGTTTTGACGAACGAGGCATGACGTCATTTCAAAATGCAATCCACACCGGAGAACACGTCGGCACACATCTCGATGCGCCCAACCACTGGATCACTGGCGACCAAGACGCAGATGTGGCTTCGATTCCCATATCAGCCTTGATCGCACCAGCGGTCGTGATCGATCGCACCGCTGAGGTTGGAGCCAACCCTGACTATCTTCTCGACGTGCAGGATCTGCTCGATTGGCAGGAAGAACACGGACCTTTCCCCGAAGGCGGCTGGCTCCTGTTCCGCACAGGATGGAGTCGCCGGTTGAATAACCCAGAGGATTTCCTCAACATCACCGAGACTGGACCGCGTACCCCGGGAATGACGAGTGCGTGTGCCGAATGGCTCGCTCATGAATCACCGCTGGTCGGTGTTGGCGTTGAAACGGTCGGCACTGACGCAGGCCAAGCGTTCCTCATGGAGCCACAGTTTCCGTGCCATCATTTTATGCTTGGTGCGGGCAAATACGGCCTCACTCAGCTTCAAAACCTTGATCAGCTTCCGATTCAAGGATCGCTACTGGTTGTGTCTCCGTTAAAAATTGTGGGCGGCTCCGGAAGTCCCGCACGAGTATTTGCAGTAATTGATTCTTGAGAATTTGGTGAAAAGCATGAAGTATGTCCACGATATTATCGGTAAAACACTCTCTGAGATGGGAGCAAAGGTTGTTTTTGGAGTGGTTGGCAGCGGTAATTTCCACTTCACGCGGGCACTCGCTGAGAGCGGTGCGGAATTTGTTGCAGCACGCCATGAAGGTGGCGCCGCCAGCATGGCAGATGCCTACGCGAGAATGTCTGGAGAAGTCGCAGTGCTGAGCCTCCACCAAGGCTGCGGTTTCACGAACGCCATCACTGGTGTCGCCGAAGCCGCGAAAAGCCATACTCCACTTCTCGTGCTTACGGCTGAAGCAACCGACCCGAGATCGAATTTCTTCATTGATCAACGCGCAATCGCAGAGGGCGTCGGAGCTATCAGCATGCGCGTGACATCCCCGCGAGACGTCGTGAGAGAAGTGAGCGCGGCGTTTGAGATGTGTCGTACACAGCGCAAGACCGTCGTTCTCAATGTGCCAATCGATGTACAGGACATGTTGTGGGAAGACGAACTTCCCGAATCCCCGATTGTATCAACAACAGTTCCTCCGCAGCCTATAGCGACAGAACTCGATAAGTTCACTGACCTTCTTCTGCGCGCTGAACGCCCGGTGTTTATCGCGGGTCGGGGTGCCAGATCTTCCAAAGCTAAAGCAGCGCTTCGTGAATTGGCTGAGCAAACAGGCGCCCTACTTGCAACCTCTGCAGTCGCGAAGGGACTGTTCAACGAAGATCCCTGGAATATTGACGTATCTGGTGGATTCTCTTCCCCCCTCACCGCAGAACTCATTGCATCGGCCGACGTTGTCGTCAGCTGGGGGTGCACTCTGAATATGTGGACGACACGACATGGCAAGCTACTCGGCGACGGCGCCACCCTTGTGCAGATTGATTTAGACCAGTCAGCGTTAGGGAAGCATCGACCTATAGCTCTCGGACTTTGGGGAGATATCGCCGCCACTGCGAAAGCCACGGTTCCCTTGATTGCGGGTAAAAAAGATGGACACGGGTACCGCACGAGCAACGTTAAGCAACGAATTGACGAAGAGGGCAGATGGACTCAGGTGCCTTTTATAGACGAGAGTGGGGACGGTTTGATCGATCCCCGTGTCTTGTCAATGCGTATCGACGAGATGCTTCCCGCGGAGCGCGTCGTCGGTGTTGACTCTGGAAATTTTCTCGGATATCCATCCATGTTCATGCGGGTGCCCGATGAGAATGGCTTCTGCTTTACCCAGGCCTTTCAATCTGTCGGGTTGGGTATGGCTACCGCGATCGGTTCAGCAGTGGCACAACCAGATCGGTTACCCGTGCTAGCAACTGGAGATGGGGGATTCCTCATGGGAATCTCCGAACTTGAAACAGTTGTTCGGTTGGCCCTCCCGATGGTGATTATTGTTTACAATGACTCGAAGTACGGGGCAGAAGTTCACCATTTCGGTCACGACGCCGCGGGGATTGACTCTGTCGTATTTCCGCCAAACGACATGGCAGAAATCGCACGTGGGTACGGATGCGAGGCGATTACCGTGCGTGAAGTTGACGATCTATTGCCCCTCCAATCATGGCTTGAAGGTTCAAGGACGACCCCCATTGTCATCGACGCTAAGACCGTGTCTGAAGAAGCTGCCTGGTGGCTGAAGGAGGCATTCGGCCATTAAGACCTACCGTTGTTGAACGCACAATACCGAGACGCGCGAGAGCAGGTGATTCGATGAGGAGTCAGGCAATTAAACCATCGGACAGGATGTCTGTAGCGTGGGCACATGTTGGTCCGCGTGGAAGGAAGATTCTTTCCGGAATTGCCGGGACAATTGTTACCGCACCCCATAAGCGGTAGCTGTCACCTGTGATCCCCGTCTTCCCTCAAAGGAAAGAGCCATTTTGAAACCGACCTCGTGCATTATTGGAACGGCTGAAACACCCTACACGCGACATCCAACAAATAATACGACAACTTCACAAGTACTCGCAGACGCTGTTTTTGACGCGGTTCGCAATGCGGGGCTCAATCTTTCAGATATTGATGGTTTTGGTGTCTCGAGTTTCACACTCGAACCGGATCATGCTATCGATTTTGCCTGGAGAGCGGGAATGACCCAGCTTCGATGGCTCATGCAAGATAGCAATGGGGGAGCAAGCGCTATCAACTTGCTCTCCCACGCTGTCCGGGCCATTGAAGCGGGCGAAGCAGAAACAATTGTTATTGCTTCCGGGGATCGCATGGACGCGGCAGCATTCACGAAACTGGTTGCACGCTATAACTCGGCGACGGAATACCACCTTTCGCCACTACCTATGCCCGGTCCAAACGCCCTCTTTGCTCTACTCACGCAACGACAAATGTCTGAGTACGGCCTGGAACGTGAAGATTATGGTCGGATTGCGGTGACCCAACGTCGGTGGGCAAGTATGAACCCCGGTGCTGTGTATCGCGCACCACTCAGCATGGCCGACTATCTGGCTGCTCCCATGGTCGCGGAGCCGCTTGGTCGTTTTGACTGCGTACCGCCTGTGACAGGCGCTAACGCTATCATCGTGACCTCAGTTGGTCGTGCCAAAGGGAAGCGCGGAGCAAACATACTATCCGCTCAGAACAGTTTCAATTACGACGACCAGGACAGCAGCGGTTTAATCACAGGACTCGTCGAGGCTGCGCCACGTGCGTTTAACGAGAGCGGCGTTAACCCGAGCGACGCAGATGTTGTCGGAGTGTACGACGATTACCCCGCCATGGTGATTGCCCAACTCAAAGATATTGGAATCATGGGGAACACATCCATCAGCGAGTTCATAAAGACGAAACTGGCGACACAGCAACTCGCTGTGAACACGTCTGGGGGGCAACTGTCCGCTGGACAAGCCGGTTCAGCGGCCGGAATGCACGGAGTCGTAGAGGTTGCGCGTCAACTCATGGTGTCGGCCGGATCACGTCAGGTGCCTGGTGCGCGACTTGGAATCGTCACCGGTTACGGAATGGTGGCTTATCGATATGGGGCATGCGCAAACGTCGCAATTTTGGAGGCAAAACTATGAATATACGACTTCAACAATGTACAGAATGTGAGAAACAGTTTTTTCCCTTTAGATATTTGTGCTCCGCATGTGGGGCTCGTGATTTTACGTATGAAGAAGTTGATGGGGGAATTACTGAAGAAGCGACTCAACTCTCTAACGGTGTGCGTATCGTCTCGGTTCGTGCTTCTGACGTGCTGATGGTAGGGTCTACGCTTGCAGAGATTGAGCAGGGTACTCGCGTATCCATCCAATCAGAAGGATCAAGACCTGATATGGAAGCGTCTACAGTTTTTATCCCTTCCGCTCCGTCGCCGTTGAACCAGGAGGAGAAATGAAAGTTGGGCTACCGCTAGACCGTGTGCTCTCTGAATGTACGCTTCCGAGCATGTTGCGTGACCGTGCTCGAGACGCGCCTCATCGGCTGATGGTGAAGTGCGACGGCATTGAGCGTACGGCAATTGAACAATTGAGCGTTGTGCGAAAGATGTCGTCTGCTCTCGCGACCCAGGGGGTGGGCCGAGGTGATCGGGTCTTATTGATGTCAGGAAACAGGCTCGAACTCCTCGATACAATCTTGGCGTGTATGTGGATGGGGGCTGTGGCCGTACCTATTAACACTGCGTCGACGACACAACAACTTCAGCATATTCTCGAGAACTCCGGAGCGCAGATTGCTCTTGGAGATAACGATGGGGTGGTTGCCCTTCAGCAACTCGGGTCCCATGCGAACCTCACTCAAATCTGGTCCTTTGACGCGGGCACCGAAGGCGCGATTGAAGGGGTGCAATCCATACCTCTCACAGATGATGAATATGAAGCAGCCCAGGTCTCACCCGGAGAAACGGCAGCAATTCTGTACACATCGGGTACGACCGGAGTTGCGAAAGGAGTCATATGTCCGCACGCCCAGTTTTACTGGTGGGGAAGAAACATGTCAACACAAATGCCGCTCCAGAGTGACGACGTTCTCCACACCATGCTTCCGCTGTTTCACACGAACGCTCTCAACACATTCTTTCAAGCGCTTATCTCAGGTGCAGTGTTCGTCATTGGCAAAAAATTCTCTGCGTCGCGTTTCTGGGATGAACTCACTGATTCAGGAGCCACGTTCACTTACTTGCTGGGTGCAATGGTGGGCATCCTTATGAACCGTCCTCACAATGAGTTTAATTCCGAACATACTGTTCGCGCTGCGCTGGCCCCAGCGACTCCTGCTGAGATGCTGGTCGCTTTCCGAGAGCGCTTCAATGTCGCACTTATCGATGGGTTTGGATCTACTGAAACAAATTCAGTTATTGCTGCCGACGTCAATGACTTGCGTCCGGGGTACATGGGTACTATTCAGCCCGGCTTTGAAGGACGGGTCATCGGTCCCGATGGCACTATCTTGCCGCCGGGCCAAGCAGGTGAGCTCCTCCTTCGAAGCTCACAACCTTACGCATTTGCGACGGGGTATTTTCGTATGCCAGAGCAGACCGTCGAAGCGTGGCAAGATCTTTGGTTCCATACCGGCGATCGAGTAGTCATGGAAGCTGACGGATTCGTGAGATTTGTAGACCGAATCAAAGACCTCATTCGACGCAGAGGGGAAAACATCTCCTCTGTTGAAGTCGAAGAGGCTACGAGGCGCTATCCCGGTGTACGTGAGGTTGCGGCTTACGGAGTTGCTTCTGAGATAGGTGAAGAGGAAGTGCAAATTTCTGTGGCAGTCAAAGATGGAACCGCGTTCGATCCAGCTGACCTGCACGCTTTCTTGTCAAAGGAGCTCTCGTACTTCGCTGTGCCGCGGTTCATTGTTATTGAGCAGGATCTCCCTAAAACTGCTAACGGGAAAGTTAGTAAAGCACCATTACGCGAACGCGGTGTCGTAAAATCTGCTTGGGACAAAGAGCACTCATGACTACCTACCCATCAACTTCTTGAGTCTTGTACCAAAGTTATACAGACCCTTCGGCCTATCGTATTTATCTAGAGAGATTAGCAGCGTACGTGCAGCGTATCATTCCACCGCACATCGAAGTTGAAGTGCGAGGAATCCATCCTGCTGATACGCAGCTTGGTCGACCTCAGTGAACTGCGCTGTGGAGTTCAAGGGCTCGCCGACATAGTGTGAGCCGAGCAAGAAGGGTTTGACGCCGTGGTAGTGGGTCACTTTCAGGATTCGCTACTCTATGAAACCCGAACAGCGGTGGATATTCCCGTAGTCGGAGTCGGAGAGGCGAGACTTCATCAAGCATGCATGCAAGGAGATTGTGTCGGACTCATTGGTATCGATCCGGTGTATTTGCGTTGGCACAGAGAACAGATTCGTAGATACGGACTCGAATCACTCATCATGGACTTACGCACCATGCGAATGACCCGACTTGGCTCATTCGGAGAGAAGTTTAGTGTGTGAGCCGGGTTGTGCCGCATGATTCCGGGGTTTGGGTTGTGTATTTGGGTCACTAATTCGGTGTTCTAGAGTGGGGTGCGTGGGACTCTATATTCGCAAGGTCCCGACTGGCTCGGGAGCGACTGCGGTGCAAATTGCCAGAAAGCATCGTGGTAAGCGTACATTCGTTGAGCATGTGGGGTCGGCTCATGATCCTCAATCATTAGCCGCGTTAATGGCCCGGGCTGAGCAACGCAAGGCCTATTTGCAAGGCGGCGAGCAGCTGACATTAGAATTTTCAGACGATCAGCTCTCCAGTGTCGCCGATACTGGACAGGTCGTTACTGAAGCGCAGCCGCGTATGGTTGGCACCAGGCACCGCATTTTGTGGGAAGTATTCTCTGGTGTCTACGACCAGCTGGGATTCAGTGCTGCGGTGGATTCTGAAGTGTTCAAGCAGCTGGTGATTGCCCGGCTTATAGAGCCAGCATCGAAATTGCGGTCGTTAGAGATCTTGGAAGCACTGGGCATTGGGTCGGTGCCGTCGTATTCCACGGTGAAACGGCACCTGGCGGAATCGGCTGAGGCAGGTTGGCGGGATGCGGTTTGTACCGCAGCCTACGATTTTGCTGCATCTAGTGGGCCACTGACCGTGTGTTTATATGATGCCACCACGTTGCATATCGAATCTGATCATCCTGATGAGTTCCGCAAGCCCGGATTTAGCAAAGACCGACAAATTGACCCACAAATTGTGGTTGGCCTGCTGGTAGACCGCGGTGGCTTCCCCTTAGAACTGCACACCCATCCGGGCAACACAGGTGAAGCGACAACCATTCTGCCGGTACTGGAATCGTTCAAAGCCCGCCACGGCATTGAAGACATTGTGGTGGTGGCCGATGCGGGAATGCTGTCTCATGATAACTGTGTGGCACTGCAAGATGCTGGCTACCAGTTCATTATTGCTTCCAGGACTGGCAAGATGCCCAAAGGCCTCAAGGCCCACCTCGATGGTCTGAGCCAGAACCTGTTTTCTGATGGGTGGACCACTTCCATTTGGGAAAAACTTCGCGCGAACTCATCGACGCGATGGCGCACGGTGTATCAATTTACCAAAAAGCGATTCAATAAAGACCGCCGGACCTTGGATAAACAAATCGCCAAAGCCCAAGACATTGCCGATGGCAAACGCTCGATGACCAAAGCTCGGTTCGTTGCGGTCAACGGCAAAGATGTTGGCCTGAAACAGGCCGATATCGATCGCGCCCGACAGCTACAAGGCATTAAAGGTTATGCCGATATTTTGATTATGTCGATCAATGGCTATTCTGCCTCTTCGGCTCTGGGGCGGCTTGGATTTTGTTCAGCATAATCACAGGCTTTCGAGCCAGGTGAATATTTGCAGTACTGGAGTCCACCTATGGTGCCGCTGAGAGCCACCACCTAAATTTACTGTTGGGATTGTTCGGATCCACCGATGGTGGCTTTGGGAGCCACCTAGGTTTAGGCTCCTTTCGTCATGTGCCAAACCCACATGACGAAAGGAGTGCCTTATCATGGTACGCAAAATTCCAGCGAAGTTGGTCCTAGAACTTCGCGCTCAAGGGCTGTCAGCCCGAGCGATCGCCGCAGGGCATGGCATCTCGCGCAATAGCATCGCTTCGGTGTTCGAAGCGGTAGATCGTGCTCACATCAGATGGAACGATATCGCCGAGCTGTCAGAGGCCGAGGTCTATCATGTGGTGTTTCCTCATCGAGGTGAACACCAGAGCGTGTATGCCCAGCCTGATTGGGACACGGTGCACAAAGAGCTCGCCCGGGTCGGGGTGACGCTGAAATTATTGCATAGCGAATACGTCGATGATCATGCCCCAACGGGGCCGCCGTTGATGAGTTATGATCGGTTTTGTCGGATCTATCAGAAATATGTGCTGCAATCGGGTGTGACCTCGCGGGTTGGGCATAAAGCCGGTCAGACGGTGGAAGTCGACTGGTCCGGGCCTACAATGCAACTCGAGGACCCCGTCACGGGCAAGACCCGGACGGTGTATCTGTTCGTGGCGTGTTTGCCGTTCTCACGGTATGCGTTTGTGGAACCCACCTTGGATATGCAACAAAATACGTGGCTTGCCGCGCATGTGGCCATGTACGAGTTCTTCGGTGGGTCGGTGCCACGGATCGTATGTGACAATCTGAAAACCGGAGTTAGGGCCTGCTGCACAAATAGGTGACAGTTGTTGTGTCAGGCAGCGTGTACTACCTGGGTGTTCATCATGGTCTCAAATTCAATGGGCGTCAAACGGCCTAACCGAGGTTGTCTGCGTCGGCGGTGATAGGTGCGTTCGATCCATGTGACGATCGCGAGGCGCAGCTGGTGTCGTGTGACCCAGGGTTTGCGATCGAGGACGTTGTTTTGCAGTAGGGAGAAGAATGATTCCATCGCGGCGTTATCGCCTGCGGCTCCGACTCTGCCCATCGATCCGAGGAGTCCGTGACGCTTTAGGGCACGCACAAATTTCCTGGAACGGAACTGTGAGCCGCGGTTGGAATGCACCACACATCCGGCCACGTTGCCACGCAAGGCAACCGCATTATGCAGCGCATTGACAGCTAACTGTGAGGTCATGCAGGAATCGATGGAATACCCGACGATTCTGCCAGCGAAGACGTCTTTGACTGCACACAGGTAGAGTTTGCCTTCTGCTGCTTGGATTCTAGCGGTCGTTGCAACACCCTGAAGATAAGGGTATGTGATGGTCGAGCGGCCAAGAGGAATAGCTAATGCGCAATACATGGCCAAAGAGCGTGAAGCGTTCTTCCGACGGCTTGATCGTGGAGGGACGATTCGTGCTGTGGCTGCTGAGCTTGGTCTCAGCGTTGACTCATGTTATCGGTGGCGTCGTGAGGCGCAGGTCTCGACCCCGCGTGGCAAGAACCGTTCGTATTCTGCAGAGGATAAAGCAGAGTTCTTCCGGCGGTTAGAGGCAGTCGGCAACGTCTCGCAGGTTGCCAAGGAGCTTGGGTTCGTGCGGGTTACTTGTTATAAGTGGGCCCATGAAGCGGGGATTTTTACGGGGAAAGACACTCGTGCTCAACGAGCGCGTTTCCGGGATCTCAGAGCTGGTGGCATGAGTCGCGCAGAAGCCGCCAAACGCGTGGGGGTTGACAAACGCTCAGCACAGGATTGGGACAAAGGTATTACCCAGATCACCGGAGGGCGCGTCTACCCTGACGGACGTATCGTGCGGTATAACAGTGCTGCAATACTCAGGACTGTGAAGAATCCACGAAACACCTATACCAGAGGCGCTCCAGTCGATCTTGCGCGCCTTGAGACGGTCATCGATGCTCGCTATCTCAGCTTGGTCGAACGCGAACAGATCCATGATCTCCAAAGCCAGGGGGAATCTATCAGAGCGATCGGGCGAGCCCTGGGGCGAAGCGCCTCGACGATCAGTCGGGAGTTGGCACGCAACACTGCCACACCGATTGGGTATCTGCCGTATGCAGCACATCGACTCGCTGCGGCACGGCGTCCCAGAATGCGTGCACGCAAACTTGCCTCCGAAGGTGGTTTGCGAAACTACGTGGCCCAGAAACTTAGAACACGGTGGTCGCCGGAACAGATTAGTCATCGCCTTCTCAAAGATTTTCCTGATGATCACAGCATGCGGGCAAGCACAGAGACGATCTACCAAGCAATCTATGCACCGGGCAGTGTGGCCTTGCCACGAGAGATCAAGACCGCGATGCGTCAGGGGCGAACAACAAGAAAACCCCGGCGCGATTCAGCCCACAGGACCAGCCGTTTTACGGAACCTATAGTGCCTATTACCCAACGGCCTCTAGATGCTGAAGACCGAACAATTCCGGGACATTGGGAAGGGGACCTGATCATCGGAAAGATGAACCGGTCAGCGATCGGGACGATGGTTGAGCGTTCCAGCCGAGCTGTTTCACTGATCCATCTGCAGCATGACCACACGGCTGAAACAGTGCGCGATGGACTGATCGATACCGTGAACAGACTTCCCTTGGTATTGCGACGTTCCTTGACATGGGACCAAGGCGCCGAGATGTCTGAGCACGCCGCATTTCGTGTTGCCACGAAGATGGATGTGTACTTTTGTGAACCCGGAAGTCCCTGGCAGCGCGGAAGCAACGAGAACACCAACGGGTTATTGCGGCAATACTTTCCCAAGGGCACCGACCTTTCCCGGCACAGCCCCGAGGACCTTCAACGTGTTGCTGCAGAGCTCAACGCAAGACCACGGAAAAGCCTTGATTGGGATACCCCTGCTGAACGACTTCATGCTTTACTAGAAGGGAGTTAACGTAGCCGGTGTTGCGACGATGGTTAGAATCCAAGCTGTGTGATGCTCCGTAATATCGGTCAACCATAATTGATTTGGGCGATCGGCGGTGAAGTCTCGCAGCACTAGATCGTCATGGACTGCAGGGCCAGGACGCATACCGTTGCCGCGTGCTGTACGCCGTCCAAAAACACTGAACCACTGGTTTTCATGGCAGATCCGCCAGGCGGTTCGATCCGCCATTGGCTGCCCGCATGCCTTGGCATCATCGGCCAACAGACGATGCCCAAACTCCGGGTCATCCCGGTGCGCATCAAAGATCGCATCGGCACGATACGCCGCCACCAGATCAGCTGCTGGCACTGGCTGTTGCAACCATCGGTAATACGGTTGACGAGCAAGCTTCAATACCCGGCACGACACCACCACAGGGATCCCCTCAGCAGCGAGCTCTTTTACGAGCGGGTAGAGCCTTTTCCCAGCAAATTTGCCTGCGATAAATACGCAGCAGCACGACGCAGTACCTCGTTTTCCTGTTCCAGCAGCCGATTGCGTTTCCGCAGTTCCTTCAGCTCTTCGTTGTCTGACTTTGTCACATCTGGCTGCTCGCCAGCTGCAGTGCGGGCTTGGCGCATCCACTTATCCACAGTGCCAACATGAATGCCAAAGTCTTTGGCAATTTGAGCCAGCGTGACACCAGCGTCACGATTCACAGCGACTCACACGACATCATCGCGGAACTCTTGAGGAAACGGGGTAGGCATAGTGATCATCCTTCCAGACCAGCAGTTAGCTAGCCAGATCGAATGTCACCTATCCATGCAGCAGGCCCAGCATATAACCGTGAGCCGTTTCAGAAGCGCGCTGTGGGCTGTGTCAAGTTTTTTGGACAGGTAGGCTCGGGTTTTCTAGCTCGTTAGGCCGCTGTGGTTAATGCCGTTGCGGTGAGGTCGTGGTGGTCGGTCCAGGCTTGGGCTGGGGTGCGGTAGTTGAGGCTGGAATGGGGTCGCTGGCGGTTGTAAAACACTTCGATGTATTCGGCCACTGCCATGCGTGCTCGGGCTCGGGTGGCGAAGACCTGTTGGTGGTACATTTCGTTTTTCAGGCTGGCGAAAAACGTCTCGGCTACGGCATTATCCCAACACACTCCGGTGCGTCCCATCGACTGGGTGATCCCAGCTTGCGCGCAGTAGGTCGTTAGCGCCTGCGAGGTATATTGCGTGCCATGATCGCTATGTAGCAGAGCACTCTCGTCAACGCGACCGTGGATGCGGGCCATGTCTAGGGCGTCGATGACCAGACTGGTGCGCATGTGATCGGCCAGTTGCCAGCCCACGACCATGCGGGTGGCCAGGTCAATGATCGTGGCCAGATACAGCCATCCTTGCCCGGTACGTAAATACGTGATGTCTGAGACCAGTGCCTGACCGGGGAGATACTCTGCTGGATCGAAATTTCGGTTCAAGTGATCGTCGAAGACCTGCGCGTGGTCATCAGCGATGGTGGTGCGTTTATAGGCGCGCTTTTGCACGGCAGCCAGTCCCATCTCCCGCATCAGATCCGCGACCAACCCAACTGAGCACACGATGCCTTCTTCGTTGAGTTTGGCGGTGACGCGGCGGCACCCACCAGCACCGCGAAGGAAAATGAAGACTCGTTGGATCTCAGGTTTCAGCGCCTCGCGGCGAGCCTGGGTCGCGGTGACCGTTCCCGCTCGGGCCACGCCGAGTTGGCGGCACATCCACGCGATTGGATAGTTGTCCTTCTCCGCGAAAATCAGGGCTGACTTGGCGTTTAACCCTGCTCCTTGGCGAAGAAGGCTGCGGCTTTTTTTAGGAACTCATTTTCCATCCGCAGCTCCCGCACTTCAGCTTCCAGCTCCGCTAACCGCACCCGATCTGAGGGCTCCAAGGCCGGTTCCGGTTCGGGGTTTTGTTCCCGATACAGCTTCACCCAATTGCCCAAGGTGCCGTCGTTGATCTGCAATTCTTTGGCCACTTGGGCGATGGGCCGGTCGTTTTGCACGACCATCTGCACGGCCTCAGCTTTGAACTGCGCACTGAATTTCCGACGTGGTGATGTTGCCATGAATATGATCCTGTCTGATAATCAGCAACCTGTCCACATTCTTTAATACACCCCAGAACCAGGCCTTCGGTCACTTAGAAGGACAGAAAGCTCCGGCCTTCAACCCTGAGAACGCTCACTACTTCGCTGCACGAAGCAGCATCCTTTCTTAGCCCTAGAGAACTGGTTCTATAAAGAA
>Ga0079226_10000803_pt1 | contig 23125 bp, 20 predicted proteins | sample Poulit2014_FD_76345 | JGI IMG/M metagenome (GOLD analysis project Ga0079226, IMG submission 76345) | Agricultural soil microbial communities from Georgia to study Nitrogen management - Poultry litter 2014 | ecosystem: Environmental > Terrestrial > Soil > Agricultural land | place: USA: Georgia...
CGCTCCATCTTCCTTCTCTTTTCGTTCCTCTTGAATAATCTTCTCTGTTTCCTCAAGTTTTGCTTCATGTTCTTCAACAAGATTTACCTCCCCACTCCCGCGGGAAAACACTTTCTCAAAGACGTCAAATTCATATAAAAGATACGTTAACACGACGAGGAAACCAAGAGAAGTAATCAATAGATCCCTTTTTTTCAATCCGATTTCCTCCTTTGTAAAATAGATTTTACTTCCATAACTGAATGAATTTCATAGTGACGAACATCAGCTATGTCAATACAACATGTAGTTTCGAAAGCTCCAACGGAACTACATGTTGAAGTGAAATGACATAACATACGTATGATGAAATTTACTAAACTGTATAAAAAAGTAAACATGAAGAACAAAAATACTCTTCATGTTTACTTTTGAACTTCCCTTTAAAGGTCTGGACGCCAATATCCTGAAGCAGATTGCGGACCGCTTGGCGGTGCTGATGCATTGATACGGACGCGGATACCACTACCATAATTTTCAACTGCATAATTTGTTAAATAGGTATCCTGATTTAAAACAACTGTTTTCGCTTGCCCAACGGAATTCCCATTTGCTAATGCAGAGCGAGCTGAAAATCCATTACCACCAACCATATTGTTCGATCTAATATACATAGACGAAGTAGTTTGTTTTGCTTGTGCCGCCGTATTTGCTGTTCCATTTAGAAAATTAAAGAAAAAATTTGTGTTATTTGCCGATGTTGCTTGTTGGTACCCAAAAACACCGATGACGAGTCCAAGAGCCAATATTGATAGCGTTATCATTTTCCTCATGTTATGAGACAGTCAAGAATCCACAACTTTAAAGGTAAGTCGGTACGAAATAGACTTTTGACTATGTTTATTTACACTTACAAATATTTTCATCTCCTTTATTTCAACTATTATAGTCTCTATGGTGCTTGAATCCTTACTCAAGCTGCAGATTAAAAAGTCTCTCTAAATACTACTGTAACACTTTGTTTTTTTTTGCAATAGTTCTCGCGATTTGTAATCTTTCTGTTATTTGTCGCTAAAATGGATGGTTTCAAGAGTTATACTCCCTTAATTCATGCACCAGGAATTATTTGTATAATGAACGTTTTCTTATCCCTGAAAAAAATCCCCACTCACATGTTTGAGTGGGGGGTAAGTTGTTGCATAATAGGATTCAATTTATGGATTGGACAGCGGAATTACTTCCTGTTTCGATTGCGATTTCGTAAAAATGTTGGGATATCTAATGTATCCTCGTCAGTGCCAGCAACTTCCTCATTTGCATCATTTCTACGTTCTTCACGTCTTGGTGTTTGTTGAGGTGGTGCTTGTCTTTGCGTTTGGCGTTGCTGTGGTATTTCTCTTCTTGCTTGTGATTGCTCTTCAGTTTGTTTATTTTCATCAAAACCTGTAGCAATTACCGTTACAATGATCTCATCTTCTAGATCATCATTAATGACTGAACCGAAAATAACGTTCACTTCATTATCTGCAGCTGAAGTAACTAAATCTGCTGCTTCTTGTACTTCAAATAAACTTAAGTTCATTCCACCTGTAATATTCATTAAAATACCATTCGCTCCGTTTACTGATGTTTCAAGCAATGGAGATGAGATGGCTTTTTTCGCTGCTTCAGACGCTCTATTCTCTCCTGTGGCTACACCAATTCCCATTAATGCAGAACCTTTGTCATACATAATCGTTTTCACGTCAGCAAAGTCTACGTTAATGAGTCCTGGTTTAGCAATTAAATCTGAAATACCTTGTACCCCTTGGCGAAGCACATTATCCGCTTCTCTAAATGCTTCAAGCATAGGCGTGTTTTTATCCACTATTTCAAGTAAACGATCATTTGGAATAACGATCATTGTATCTACACTATTCTTTAATGCTTCTGCACCTGCGAAAGCTTGAGTTGCTCTTTTTTTCCCTTCGAATGAAAATGGTCGTGTAACAACACCTACTGTTAATGCTCCAAGATCTTTTGAAATCTGAGCAATAACAGGTGCAGCTCCTGTTCCAGTACCTCCGCCCATTCCAGCAGTTACAAAAATCATATCTGCTCCTTGCAATGCATCTTCAAGCATTTCGCGACTTTCTTCAGCTGCTTTTTTCCCGATTTCAGGATTTGCACCTGCCCCAAGTCCTCTTGTTAATTTTGTTCCTATTTGTAATTTTACCTCAGCTTGGGATAGATTTAATGCTTGTGCATCCGTGTTTACTGCAATAAATTCTACACCTTCAACACCATGCTCAATCATTCTATTAACCGCGTTGTTACCTCCACCACCGACACCGATTACTTTAATGGTTGCTAAGCTATCTAAATTCGTATCAAACTCCAACATATTTTCGTTCCTCCCTAATATGCAAGTTTACAAGTCGTTTTATATGGTTTTTCGTCTACTCACGATTGATACCTTATTCAAAAAAACGATTGAATAAATTCGCAATTTTAGATTCTTTTTTCGACGTATCTTTTGTTCCTTCTTTTCGTTGTTTTACTTTTTGTGGTTTCTTTTGTTGTATTTGTTGTTGATCATCTTCAGGAACAACAGATGTTCCTAAATCCTTACCTTGTATTTTAGCATTACGATAAGCAAATTGTAAAAGACCTACACCAGCCGTAAATTGTGGCTCGCGTACTCCGATGTAATCCGGCATGGCCATACGTACATTTGTTTTAAACACGTCACGTGCCAACTCAAGTACTCCTGGCATTTTCATCGTGCCACCTGTTAACACAAACCCGCCAGGTAAATCATAATATCCCATTTTGCGGATTTCACGTTCTGCAAGTGTATAAATTTCTTCTAAACGCGCTTCAATGATATCAGCGACTAATGTTTGATCATGCGTTTCTTTTTGGTCACTTCCAATCACTGAAACTTGGAATGTTTCATCTGCAGAAGCATCGTTATAATAGGCATGTCCATAATTCACTTTAATTTCTTCGGCTTCTTCTGTTGATGTACGAAGGCCAATGGATAAATCTTTCGTAATATTATCTCCACCTAATGGGACAACTCCAGTTGCTTCAATGTGATCATTTTTGAAGATTGAAATTGTTGAGCATCCTCCACCAATATCAATTAAAGCAATGCCTAAACTTTTTTCATCTGCTGATAGTGCTATGGTACCAGCAGCTAACGGTTGTAAACAAATATCTGATATTTGTAGCTGTGCACCTTCTACACATTTTAAAATATTATGTAAGATTGTCTTGGAACACGTAATAATTGTTCCTTCCATTTCTAAACGTACTCCAATCATTCCTCTAGGATCTGAAATTTCATCAAGTCCATCTACAATAAATTGCTTTGGAATGACGTCAATAATCTCACGTTCAGGTGGAATAGAGATCACTTGAGCCCCTTCAATTACACGGGTAATATCTTCATCACCAATTTCACGGTTGTCCGATTGGACAGCAACAACTCCGTGGCAAGGTTGAAGTTCAATATGACTTCCATCAATTCCTACAACGACATGTTCTATTTGCATGCCAACCATTCGTTCAGCTTGTTCTACTGCAGAGCGGATCGAACGTACAGTTTGATCAATATCTGTGATTGCACCTTTTCTCATTCCTTTAGAAGCTGCAGTTCCAACTCCTATTACATTCAGTGAATCACTAAGTACTTCACCAATAATAACTTTTATATGAGCAGTTCCAATATCTAATCCAACTAACACTTCTCCATCATTCATAAGGAAGGCACCTCCCGAAATTCAATCATCTAGCTAACTCCCAGATGTTTTTAACCTATATTTCTAGTTTTCTCGTTATCTTCATGTAATTATCTTTTTTGTATATTGTTGCGTAACTCTACATATCATCAATTGTAGCTTTTTAGATACGTAATTTCAAATAGAATCAAGGAATTATGAATATTAATTCCTTCGATGCATATTATTCATCATCAAAGGCTTCAAAATAGGCCCCTACTCCTACGTGAATGATTCCTTTTACCCCTTCATCCAACTGGGCAATGATGGATGGATATACTTCCATTTTATGGGCGAAGTTTCGTAACGTTCCATATACAATAAATCCATCGTTCATATAAAGTGTAATTTTATATGCATTGTCCTCCGTTGGAACCCAATGTACTTCAGAAATAAGATTGTAAATAGAGGCTGGGACCTCAGCTAGTTCTGCCGCCATACGTTCAAGCATTTCTTCATCTGTAAATCCTACGAGCAATGGGGCATCTCCGGTTAAATTCACTTCCATAGACGTTAGTACTTGTCCATTTAACAATACAGGATAAGCTGTTTTTTCTTCTTGCACATAACCAATATGCGCAAGTTCTTCCACTTCTATTTGCACGGCACGTGGAAGGGACCGTTTTACGTGTACCTCTTGAATTGCCGGATGTTCTTCCATTTGTTTTCCGCTTTTCTTTTTGTTAATCGACCACATATTTGTTGAAGTTGTTAGACCACTTAGGGCAATCACTTCTTCATCTGTTAGTAAAGTATTCCCTGTTACTTCAATGGTTTTCACATGACTCAGTGGCGATTGTAAATATACAATAATCGATATCAAAAAGAAAAAAATAGAAAGATAAAAAATGAGTCTGCGATTTGCTTTCTTTTTACGTTGTTGTTTCAAACGAGGAATCCGATCCTCAATTGAAACGATCTTTTTTTCGCTCATTCACTTTTTCTTCCTTTATCCATATTTTAACAATTAGACGTCCTATATGTATCATGAATCAATATATCCTTATTTGTTCGTTTATGTCTATTATGTGTATACCCATTTTTGAGAAATTCATATAATAGGAACAGGATTATTCGTTTTTTTACCTGATTCATGAAACAAGGATGTAATTGTTACATGGATTATATCACATTATGCACACCTGTATATAGTCTATCATGCATTTATTTTATGAAAATTTCTCTTAAATGCGTGCATATTTACTTATATTTAATAATACACCAACAGAACAAAGAGCTAAAGTCAAGGAAGAACCTCCATAACTTAAGAATGGTAGAGTGATTCCAGTCACTGGTATAAGACCAATACCAACGCTAATATTGATCATTACTTGAATCGTTAACATAGCTGTAATCCCTAATGCTACGCTTTTCCCGAAGCCGTCTGGTGCATATATAGCAATGCGACATCCACGCCAAAAAACAATGAAAAATAATGCGAGAACGAAAATGCCTCCAATAAATCCAAGTTCTTCTCCTATAATTGCAAATATAAAATCTGTTTGAGGTTCTGGTAAATAAAAGTATTTCTGTAAACTATTTCCATACCCTACTCCAAATAATCCTCCTGGACCAATAGCATATAAGGATTGGATAATTTGAAATCCGTCTCCGAGAGGATCTTCCCACGGATTTAAAAAGGCCGTAATTCTTTTTAGCCGATAAGGTGCGGAAAAAATTAGGCCGACAAATCCAATGAGCCCCATACATGCTAATGTTAGAAAGTGACTCATACGTGCACCAGCAACATACATCATTACCATACATGTTAAAACGAGTACAACCCCGGTACCTAAGTCCGGTTGAATCATAATACATCCGAAACAAATAAAAATAAGACTTGTTAATGGAATAAATCCTTTTGTTAATTGGACAATCCGATTCGGATATTGAGACAACATGCGGGCTATAAATATAATAAGTCCTAGTTTCATAAATTCAGACGGTTGGATACTAAAGGCACCAATCCCAATCCAACTTCTTGCTCCTCCTCGTACGAGTCCAATTCCAGGAACAAGAACAAGAATTAATAGAATAAAACATGCAATTAATATCCATAATGCATACGTGTTCCAAAATTGATAGGAAATTTTCATCGATAGATACATTCCAATGAAACCCGCCACAAGAAATAAAAATTGCCGTTTCACAAAAAAGAAGCCATCATCATATTTATATTCCGCCCAAATATGAGATGAACTATAAACGATGAATAGTCCGACGAGAAGAAGAATGATTATAACTGTTAACAGCATATAATCTGGTGCATATTTATCTGCACGGGAGTCACGAGCCATAAAAAAACACCCCTTTTACCTACGTATAAGGGGCATTTATCAGGAAGACAAGCCCCTTATGCTAGTCTATGCACAGCACGGGAAAACATGTCTCCTCTTTCTTCAAATGTCGCATATTGGTCCCAACTCGCACATGCTGGTGAGAGTAAAATAATATCGCCATTTTTAGATAGATCATATGCAGTTTTTACAGCTTCTTCCATCGTTTCAACGGGTTTAATAATGGGAATGCCTGCTTCTTTACCTAACGCTTGTAATTTTTCGGATGTCTCGCCAAAAGTGATCAACGCACACACATGCTTTAATGAAGGTGCAAGGGGTGTAAAGTCGTCTCCTCGGTCAAGTCCTCCTGCTAGTAAAATCGTACGTGTGGAAAAAGATGATAGTGCTTTTTCAGTTGCTAACATATTTGTCGCTTTTGAATCATTATAAAATTTACGTCCGTTAAGAGTTGCCACAAATTGGAGTCGGTGTTCCACCCCAGTAAAAGTTGTTAATACTTTTTTTATACTTTCATTTGAAACACCTTTTTGTTTCACCGCACAAATAGCAGCTAAAATGTTTTCAATATTATGATCACCAACAAGGGTAATGTCTTTCTTTTGAATGACTTTTTCTCGCTTGTAATATAGCCACTCTTTATCCTGCCAAGCTCCATCAAGAAGTTTTTCCTTTGTCGAAAAAGGTACACGATGACTGTGAGCTTCTTCGACGCCGTTTGCAACCAATGATTGATCCGCATTATAAATCAATATGTCATCTGCGGTTTGTCTCGTGAAAATTTGTTTTTTTGCTTCCACATATGCTTCCATTGATCCATGGTAGTCTAAGTGTGCCGGAAAGACATTTAGTAAAATAGCTATATGAGGTTTAAACTGTTTTGTCCCTTGGAGTTGAAATGAAGATAATTCAATTACCATTGTTGCATCTTCTGTTAATGTTTCAACAACCTCTGAAGCAACGACCCCAATATTCCCAGCGATTTGAACAGGTTGTTCATCCGCTTCAAACATTCGCGTGATTAATGTTGTCGTCGTTGTTTTTCCGTTAGAACCAGTAATACCAATCATTTGATCTTCTGCAATATAGCCAGCTAGTTCTACTTCAGTTACTACTGGAATACTTCTATTAGCACCTTCAACAATTAGGGGGTGGTCATAGCGTATTCCTGGATTTTTAACGATTAAATCAATACCTTCTAATACAGATAGTGGATGACTTCCGAGAATTATGTCTGCACCCATCTGCGTAAACATTGCCTGATCTTCCTTGTTCATATTAGGATTGCCATCATTGATTCGAACGTTTATATCATTATGTAATAATAAAGTTGCTGCAGCGGTCCCACTACGCGCTAACCCAAGTACTAACACATGTTTATATGGGAAGGATGTAAATTGTCTCACCCAATCATCACCTCAATGTATATTCCAAGTCCTGCACATAATAACCCAATGAGCCAAAACGTTGTTACAACACGCCACTCTGACCAACCGATTAATTCATAGTGGTGATGAATTGGACTCATTTTAAATACTCTTTTACCAGTCGCTTTAAATGAAATAACTTGAATAATGACAGATATTGTTTCAATCACAAATACTCCACCAATAATTACGAGCAATACTTCTAATTTTGTCAATACAGCAATCGCCGCAATGGCTGCTCCAAGAGCAAGTGACCCTGTGTCTCCCATAAATACTTTTGCTGGGTGGGCGTTAAACACTAAGAATCCTAATAATGCACCAACTGCTGCTAATGAGAAGATAATGACATCTTCAGGTGCGCCTTGGTGCCATGATAGTAATGCATACGCTCCAAAAGCAAATGTAGCTGTTCCTGCTAATAGACCATCAAGACCGTCTGTTAAATTCACTGCATTGGACGCCCCTACAAGCATAAAAATAACGAGAATCCCATAGACCCAACCTAAATCCACTTGTAAGCTTGTTCCAGGTACTGAAAGAGTCGTATCAAAACCGTCAGACCATAAAACAAGATAAAAGACGAGTGCAATGACAATTTGTCCAGCCATTTTTTGCTTAGAGGTAAGTCCTAAGTTCCGCTTCATCGCAATAATAATAAAGTCGTCTAAAAATCCAAGCAGTCCATAGCCAAATAAAACAAATAATAGCAACCACAATTCTTGGCTCAGTGGTACTGGAGATGCTTTTACACTCATAATGAGGGATGTAACGATAATACTTAATACAATCATTACCCCACCCATTGTAGGTGTACCAGATTTTTTCATATGGGATTGTGGACCTTCCTCACGAATGCTTTGTCCAAATTTTAACCTTCTCAAAAACGGAATGAAAATAGGTGACAAAAGGACGGTAATTAAAAATGCAATTGCAATTGTCATTACTAGTATAAAAAAGCTCATCAACAATATCCTCCTTGATAAAACCGTCCTTCAACGTATGTATGAATCTAATATATCCATTAATAAGTAATTAACGTTGGTACGATGGTTTCTAACTCCATCCCACGAGAAGCTTTTAATAAAATAATCGTTTCTTCTCCGTAGGTATTTTTTAACAATGTGCATATGTCTTCTTTGTTTGTGACAAATGCATGCTCTATATGGTCTTGAGATTCAAGTTCTTCATCCATATATTTTGCCTCATGACCAAATGTATATACAGCCGTAATCGGATCCTCGATTGCCTTTCCGATACTCCGGTGATAAGACTCTGAGAAATCTCCAAGTTCTAAAATGTCCCCTAATATGAGGATTCTCTGCTTATATCCAGTCATTTGTTTCACAACATCAATGGCTGCTTTCATGGATGTTGGAGATGCATTGTACGCGTCATTGATGACTGTCATGCCTGAAGCTGTTTTAATCTGCTCGAATCTCATGGAAGTGACTTGAATATTGCTTAATCCTTTATGGATAGCATCTTCAGGCACTTGTAATTGCTTTGCTAACGTTATTGCAAATGTAGCATTTTTCGCGTGGTGTTTCCCAAGTAAAGGAATCGAATACCCTTCCTCATTTACATGAAATTTAGTACCCGTTAGATCAATGTGCACATCAGATACTACTTCGTCATTTGTTGCATCGTATCCAATGGAAATATTTTCGTGGGTAAAGGGAACACGAAGAAGTGGCTCATCTCCATCAAATAAAAGCACACTATCGTCATAAAATCCATCGATGATTTCCATTTTCGCTTGGGCAATTCCTTCACGTGAATGTAAATGTTCAATATGGGATTCCCCAATATGAACAATACAGCCGTAATCCGGTTCAGCAATTTTCGAAAGGGCATGAATTTCACCAAAATCATTCATACCCATTTCCAAAATAAGCACCTCTGTATTTGTCGGCATGGATAAAATAGTTAACGGAAGACCGACATGGTTATTGTAATTTCCATCCGTAGCATGTGTATGGTACGTTGTTTCCATAATTGCCTGCGTGATATCTTTTGTTGTTGTTTTTCCGTTAGACCCTGTAATACCAATAACCGTTGGCTGAATGAGTAATCTATATGCATGTGCGAGTTGCTGCAATGCCATTAATGTATCTTCTACTAGAAAAAAATGCATTTTCCCAATTAAATGTGTTGGAATGTCTTTTTCTTTATTCCACAGAGTTGCAACTGCGCCTTGTTTGTATGCTTGCTCAATGTATGAGTGACCATCAACTCTCTCACCAAGTAAAGGAATGAATAGACCATTTGTCAAAGGTTTTCGACTATCCATTTCCACGACTTGAATATCATGTTCCACTTGTTCTGGGTATGATCCTTCTTTAAAAATAGATTTCATCCACGTTGTCGTAAAAAGCATCGTATCCCTACTTCCTATTTAATGATCGAATCGCTTCTGCTGCAACTTTACGATCATCAAATTCAAACTTTTCTTTTCCGATCGTTTGATCTGTTTCATGCCCTTTTCCAGCAATAATAATAATATCATTTTGTTCCGCTTTTTCAACTGCAAATGTAATGGCTTCTTTTCGATCAATGACTTCTGTATAATTCGTCTCTGTTAATCCTTCTGTCATATCGTTTAATATGGCTTGTGGATCTTCTGTCCGAGGATTATCAGATGTAAAAATCGCTTCATCCGCATATTGTGTAGCGATAGCAGCCATTAATGGACGTTTCGTTTTATCACGATCGCCTCCACATCCGACTACTACACATACACGATTTTCTGCTAATTCTTTTGCTGTTTTAAGTACATTCTCAAGAGAGTCTGGTGTATGTGCATAGTCGACAATTACTGAAAATGGCTGGCCTTCAACTACTTGCTCAAATCGCCCATCTACTCCTTGAATCGTTGCAAATGTGGATGCAATGGTCTCAAGTGAAATTCCTTTAACAATTCCTGCACTTGCAACGGCGAGCATATTGTACACGTTAAAACTTCCAATCATAGGTGTCTCAATAGCAATAGACCCAATTGGAGTGTGGAGCGTATATGTTGTTGCTTCGTTAGAGAAATAAATGTTTGTTGCATATACATCTGCTTTTTGATGAATCCCATACGTTATGATTGGTTGGGCAGTTGCTTTTTGTAATTTTTCTGCATATGAATCATCCACATTGATGATGCCAAATTTCGGTTGTTCAGGATTATATGCGTTCCCAAGTTGAGAAAACAATAAACTTTTTGCATGAAAGTATGTTTCCATATTTTCATGATAATCTAAATGATCTTGGGATAAATTCGTATATATAGCAAGATCAAAGTTACATCCAAACACTCGACCTAGATCAAGTGCATGTGAAGATACTTCCATCATACAAACATCAATGTCCGCTTCTCTCATGTGAGAGAAAGTTTCTTGAAGTGCTAATGCGTGTGGAGTCGTATTTTCTGTTGGATATGCTTCATTGCCAATTTTCATTTGAATGGTTCCGATCACACCTGTTTTTTTCTGATGTGCTTGAAAAAGTGCTTCTAATATATATGTGATTGTTGTTTTTCCATTGGTGCCTGTTACACCAATTAATTGTAAATCATTTGTTGGATAATTAAAAAAACCATTTGCTAAAAGTGCTAATGCTCGTGTTGTGTCAGGAACAACGATGACAGGTACGTTTGTTTCTATTTGTTTCTCTGCAACAATCACTGCAGCTCCTTGATTTACAGCGGCAGGTACATAATCATGTCCGTCTACTGTATATCCTTCTATACAAACGAATACATCTCCTTTTCCAACGTTTCGTGAATCTACTTGTACAGAAGCGATATCCATATCAGCTAAAACAATATCTGTATCACATGTGTAATAAGGGATTAAACTTAATAATTGTTGTAATTTCATTGTCCCACCTACTTCCTTCTTCTTATCTGTTTTAGTATACCAAATATTTCATTGTTTCTCGACGATTGAATGTATCATTTGATTAACAATATGGAATCAATAGATAACAAACCATACCATAATAATCAAACTGCATGCTTAATCATCGGATAGATAGATTCGAATGGTTGATCCTTCTTCAACCATCGTTCCCGGGGATGGCGATTGTTGAAGTATTTTTGTACCTTCTCCACTGGTTTCAATGGATAAATTTGTCATGTAATGAATCAAATCATCTGTCTCTGCCCCAACTAAGTCAGGTACTTCCACTTTCGGATTTTCTGGCCAGACGACTTCTTTTTCGATTCCATCCTCTCTCTCTTCTATACCCATTGCACGTAGACTATCTTCAATTACTGTACCAACGATTGGCGCAGCAACGACTCCACCAAACTGAACGGTTCCTTTTGGATTATCAATGGCAACGTAGACAACAATTTCTGGATCATCTGCAGGAGCAAAGCCAATAAAAGATACGATATGATTATTTTGTAAATATGTTCCATCTGGACCGACTTTTTGTGCGGTTCCAGTTTTTCCACCTACCCGATATCCGTCAACATATGCTGGGCGACCTGTTCCCTGAGCGACAACAGATTCTAGGGTTTCTCTTACTTGTTCAGATGTTTCTTGAGAAATCACTTGTTTTTTTACATGTGGATCGACTTCTTTAACTATTTTCCCTGTAACTGGGTCTTGCCACTGCTTTGCAACATATGGTTCGTATAAATATCCACCATTTACAGCCGCGGCAACAGCCATTACTTGTTGGATCGGTGTAACAGAAACACCTTGTCCAAAAGAGGTTGTACCAAGCTCAACTGGACCTACCTGCTCTAGACGAAACAATATTCCACTACCTTCCCCTTGAAGATCAATACCTGTTTTCTTCCCAAAACCAAAGTCTTGAATATAGGAGAATAATTTTTCCTTACCGAGAGATTGACCTAAATGAACGAAACCTGGGTTACAAGAGTTTTCTACTACTTCCAGGAAAGTCTGACTCCCGTGTCCTCCACTTTTCCAGCATCTTAATTTTGCGTCACCGACAGAAATACTTCCATTATCAAAAAAGGTATCATGTACTAGATCCACTGCATTTTCCTCTAGGGCGGCAGCAAGTGTAATAATTTTAAAGGTAGAACCCGGTTCATACGTACTCCAAATCGGTAAATTACGATCAAAAATCTCTGGATTAACTTCTTGGTAATTACTTGGGTGGAAATTTGGCCGTGAAGCCATTCCTAGTACTCCACCAGTTTTAGGATCTACTGCTATCGCTATCGCTCCATCTGGATCATATTTTGCCGCGGCTAAATCTAGTTCTCTTTCCATAATTGTTTGTACATCTGCGTCAATCGTAGTAATCAAATGTAATCCGTCTGAGGGAGGGCTATATATATCTGCATACTTTTCAATTTTTCGTTGCTTAGCATCAGAAAAGTAGGATAAACGTCCTTTTTTCCCTTGTAAATATGAATCATAATACAGCTCTAACCCCATTAAGCCTTGATTATCAATGCCTGTAAATCCTAGAACATGGGATAAAGAATCATCATGAGGATAATGTCTTTTTGAATCTTTCGCTAAGTAAACGCCTTCTAATTGTAAATTACGAATGTCTTTTTCTTGTTGATCAGTAATTTTTCGACCTTCTGGGCGGAGTAGAACGCTCTTTTCATTTTGAGTCACATTCTCGTATGCTTTTTCATAAGGCATTTGTAGTATTTCTGCTAAATGGGATGCAGTTTCTTCAGGGTTATCAATTTGTCTTGGAATCACGATAACTGAAGGTGCTGAAATGTTTTCTGTTAATATATTTCCCTTTACGTCCATAATATCCCCACGATTAGGCTCAAAGACAATATCTCGACTCCAAGAATCTGTCGCCAAGTCTGTCAGCTCTTCCCCTATCATAAATTGTACATAGCCGAGGCGAATTCCAATAATTATAAATCCTATGAATCCTAGCAAACATACAATAACTAAACGCTTTCGTTTAATCCTAGTAGATACATGCTTCATATGTGCACTCCTTTTTGAATACATATGCTTGTACCTACTATATGTTTTTTAGAAAAAGAATAGAACACGTGCATTCTTCCTTTTATTCTTTCATAAAAGGGGAATACATGTGTTCTATCCACTAATCGTCATCATCATTTTCTTTCTTTTCTTCTTTCGATTCCTTCTGTTTAGTATCTGGAACTTTAAATTCAACACTTAAATAATCTTCTTTGTGTAAAGGCGCGCCTACATCAATGCTTTGCTTCACAACATATCCATTCCCAATAGGTTCTAGTTGTACATCTAATAAGTCTGCCAAAGTAACTACTTCTCGAACAGACCAATCTTTAATAGAAGGCATTGTTGGCTCATCTGTGAGTAACATAATGTGTTCGTAAGCGTAATACGATTCCCCTTCAATAACGTTCGTATCAACAATCTTATCGCCTTCACCTATCGTAGTTACTTTAAATCCTTTTTCAGTTAATTCTTCTTCAATAGTTGATGTGGACTGATCAACCATCGCTGGCATCGTCATTTTCTCAGCTTGTTTCTGCTCTTCCTTATCCGGTGATATATCTAAATAGTGTAACGCACTTTCCATCACGTTTTTAAATATATACGATACAGGTACATTACCAGCCTCATCGTCTGGCAAAGTCGGTTGTTGTATAGAAACATACATAATCAACTCTGGATCATCTAGAGGGGCCATTCCTAAGAATGAAAAAATATTATTTTCCTTTCCAGATAAGTACCCGACACCATTTGGGTTAGGAATCTCTGCAGTTCCTGTTTTCCCTCCAACAGTATATCCATCCAATTTATATATTTTTCCTGTACCATGTTTTCCTTCTACCACTGATCCGAGTAATTCCAACACCTGTGCTGCAGTTTCTTCGGTTATTGGTTCTCCCGCAACATGAGGTTCATTTTTTTCGATCACTTCCCCATTTGTCGAATCAACAATTTGCTTGACGATATATGGTTGCATCATTTTTCCACCATTGGCGATTGCAGTTGCTGCTTGCATTTGCTGCATAGGAGTAACTGTGCTTCCTTGTCCATAAGATGTTGAAAGTTTTTCTCGTGGCCATTGGTATAAAATATGTCCAGAAATTTCCCCTGGAAGGTCTACACCAGTTGGTTCATCTAAGCCAAAATCGTGTAAGTAATTTAAATAGGTATCTTCTCCAATTTTATCCCACAACAACATTGAAGCTGCTACGTTTGACGATCGCTGAAAACCTTCATCAAATGTAATTGTCCCCCAACCTTTTCCTTGATTATGATCTCGTACAGGTTCAATGACTTTATTAATTTGATATTTCCCAGATTTATACAACTCATCTCCGTTATATACCCCTGAATCAATCGCCGCTGCCCACGTGAACATTTTTACTGTAGAGCCAGGTTCAAAAGGATTTGAGATGACGTCATTGTACCAATTTTTAACATTTGTTGGTTCATTAGGATTATAGGTTGGTCGATTACTTAAAGCGACAATTTCACCTGTTTTGGCATTCATAACAATCGCACTAATTCGTTCAGGCTCATAGGATTCTTCAACATCCGTAAGAACCTCTTCTAAAAGAATTTGAACCTTTTGATCAAGTGTTAAATACACTTCTTTCCCATCTTCTGGTTGTTGAATGACTTCATCAGGATGAAGCAATTTATTATTATAACGATCTCTTTGGTAAGAAATATGCCCATCCTTTCCATATAAAAGATCGTTCATTTCATTCTCTATGCCATTCACACCGATGATTTCTTCTTTTTCTGTTTCTTCGTTATACACCTTTCGCGCAAAGCCTAATATATGAGATGCAAAAACTTCATTCGGATAGTGTCGAATGAATTCTTGATTAAAATGGATACCCGGAAGTTCCAGGTCTTCAATTTCGTCCTTTATCTTTTGACTGATCTCCTTACCATTTTTACCAAACTCTACTTGAATTAAATCATTTGCTCGCCCATTCTCGATTCTTTCAACAATATAAGAAGGATCAACATCAATTAATGGTGCAATCTCTTCAGCCGTTTTTTGGATGTCATCTACATGTTGCGTTGTTCTTGAACCTTTCGAATACTCTTCATCAATAATCGCATACATTCTAAACGTCGGTAAATCATAGGCGAGAACCATTCCATTACTATCATAAATGGTCCCTCTTTTAGCTTCTAGCGTGTATTCAGTATTTCTTTTTTCCTTCGCCCATGCGCGTAACGAAACGCCATTAATTTCCCCTGTGACTTGTATGTATATGAATCTTCCTGCAATTAATAGGAAGATCAGTATAAATAGCAACATAAATATACTTGTCATTATACGAGTTGATCGACTAGTTTTCATGTGTATTCACCTTATTTTTCAGAAAAGGATTCAGCTTGTTTTATTTTCGTTCCTTGAATTTTAAGGCCATTCTCTTCAGCCACTTTCATGATTCTGTCAGGCTTGCTAAGCTCCTTCTTCTCAAATTCAAGAGACTGATTCGTAACTAGTTGTGTTTCAATTACTTTCTCTAAGGATTGTACCTCTCTATTCAACGAGTCTACAGATGAAGAATAAGAAACAACTAAGAAACCTGCAACTACTAGACAAACACTAATAAACGTATAAATAATCTTTTCTCCTGTTGTCAGCCAACTTTGCTTTCGTACGGTGACATGTTGTTGCTTTTCTCGTTGTTCGACTTGTGATTGATACGATTCTTGCCAGTGCCTTGCCGGTTGTGCGTTCATATTGTTTTCCACCCTTCTGTATTATAGAAAATCATCATCCCATGGTTTCACTTTTTCAACTACTCGTAAATAAGCGGAACGTGCTCTTCTATTTTGTTCTATTTCTTTTTCCTGTGGAGCAATTGGTTTCCGTGTAATTAATGAAAACGGAGGTTGGTGCCCTTCAGGAATAATCGGTAAGTTTCTCGGAGTTGGTTTTTCAGTACTCCATTTTTTAAATGATTGTTTACAAATACGATCTTCCAGAGAATGAAATGTTATTACAGCTATCCTTCCCTGAAGCGAAATAACTTCTGCAGCCTGCTGTAATGCATCTTCAAATACTCTTAGTTCATCATTCACTGCAATCCGTAATGCTTGGAATATGCGCTTCCCAGGATGTCCACCTGTTCTGCGTGCTGCAGCAGGGATTGACTCTTTAATTATCTCAACAAGTTCATAGGTAGTATTAATGAGACGGTCTTTTCGTACCCGCTCAATTGTTCGAGCAATTTGTTTGGAGAAACGCTCTTCTCCATATGTGAAAAATATAGAGACTAATTTTTCGTAAGGCCATTCATTGACAATTTGATGAGCAGTTAGTGGTGCCTCCTGATTCATACGCATGTCCAATTTTGCGTCATGTCGGTAACTAAATCCACGTTCCCCGTGATCAAACTGCGGAGAAGAAACGCCTAAATCAAATAAGATCCCATCTACGTGTTCTAGTTGAAGATTTTCGCACGTTTCTTTTAAATATTTAAAGTTGGAATGAACAAAGGTAATCTGTTCTTCATATGCTGTTAATCGCTTTTTCGCAGCAGTTAATGCTTCTCTGTCTTGGTCAAAAGCAATTAATCGTCCGCCATTGTGTAATAAAGAAGCGATCTGCTCGGAATGACCTCCCCCACCAAGTGTACAATCAATGTATACACCGTCTGGGCGAATATTTAATGCTTCTATTGCTTCATTTTTTAATACACTCTCATGTTCAAACATGTTCTTCAACCCCATGCGTTTATGTGACTATCATGAATTAAATATCAAAATCAAGTAGATTCTCTGCAATTTCTGCAAAGGATTGTTCAGAATCAGTAATATATTCGTTCCACAGATCTGCTTGCCATAGCTCTAATCGATTGGATACCCCAATGACGACACATTCCTTTTCAAGCGTTGCGTATGTACGGAGTGGCTGGGGTATATTTATCCTACCCTGCTTATCCACTTCACATTCAACAGCACCTGAGAAGAAAAAGCGTGTGAAAGCTCGTGCATCTTTTTTTGTTAATGGAAGGTTTTTCATCTTTTGCTCTAGAATCTTCCACTCATCCATTGGATAAATAAACAAACACGTATCAAGTCCACGTGTAACGATAAACCGTTCCCCAAGCTCTTCACGAAATTTCGCAGGGACGATCATGCGGCCTTTTGTATCGATATTGTGTTGATATTCACCCATGAACATACACTTTCACCACTTTCTTTGTATCATCGTACCACAACCCACCACTTTTCACCACCCATTTTTAAAAAATCCCTACTTTTATTTTTTTATATGTACAAATGCATGAAAAAACGCGTTTTATTCCCTTTGAAAATAATAAGTTATAAGTGATCTATTTCGCGATAGATCAGCTAATACGGGAATCCTAACGATAATATTTATGTTTTATTCGTATGATAATGGCGAATGGGGAGAGATGTGGGGGATAAGTGGTTCAACGTGACCGATGTACTTCAGAAGATCCATTAAAGAGAATGATAGGCGTTCAAATGTGACCGTTTCAACGATTTTTTCAGGTAACGGGCATGAGGAACGACCCAATGTGACCATAACAACAATTTTTCCAGAAAACGGGCGCGAGGAACAACCCAATGTGACCGAATCAATGATTTTTTCAGGTAACGGGCATGAGGAACGACCCAATGTGACCGTATCAACGATTTTTTCAGATAACGGGCATGAGGAACGACCCAATGTGACCAAAACAACAATTTTTCCAGAAAACGGGCATGAGGAACGACCCAATGTGACCATAACAACAATTTTTCCAGAAAACGGGCATGAGGCACGATCCAATGTGACCGAATCAATGATTTTTTCAGCTAACGGGCATGAGGAACGACCCAATGTGACCAAAACAACAATTTTTCCAGGTAATGGGCATGAGGCACGATCCAATGTGACCAAAACTACGATTTTTTCAGGTAATGGGTACGAGGCGCGAGCCAATGTGACCAAACAAACGATATTTTTTAGGTAACAGGCATGAGGAACGCTCCAATGTGACCAAAACAATGATTTTTTCAGGTAATGGGTACGATGGACATTAAAAAGGTGATTCCAAATGAACCTTGGAATCACCTTGTAACTAGTTATCTTCATATTAAATTGTCACTTATTTAAGATGGTAAAAGTGGGTGTATACATGATTTGTTCGTATACGAATATGAAGTATGTTATACATACACTGCGTAATGAGGTTGTTTGAAATCAAAGTCTTTTTGTAAAAGACTCTCAAAAATACTCAACCCTTCTCCAACTAGTAGTGGAACCGGATTCCAAACACGTTCTTGCAAACCTCTATGTGGATGAATGACTGTATTTATAAAATCATATTGTTCAATCACCTGGGTTACTTGTTCTTCTGTTGCTTGTTGTATTCGTTTTTGTAAGTACGTGAGTTCCTTTAAGACAATTTCCTCATTTTTTTCGGCTAACTCGCCCATGTCCCCTCGAATATCACGTGCAAACTGATGAAGTGGTTCATACAATTGTTTAATCTGTTTTTTGAATGTTGACATCATCGTATCAATAGGTGGCACACTTTGTTTTCGAATAAAATGAAATTGTTGAGTATGGACACCATGTTCTATCGCGTCCGTTACGTCCACATGTAATTTTTTCAATAGTTGATTAGTCTTTTGATCAATATAAGTGAACGACAATCTCGGTATCACAGGAGGCATTTCACAACCGATAACTTGAAAAGCCTTTTTCAAAAGAGCCCAATATGTAATTTCTCCATTTCCCCCTACAAAGGCCAAAGTGGGAAAAAGCATTTCTTGCATCAAAGGCCGCGTCATTACATTATTACTTAGTAAATGTGGATCTTTTGTAGCTATGCGGAGAAGTTCCTCATTTGTAAAAGAAATTTCATCTTGTTTCCCAACCCAGTTGTTCCTTGTATCACGCTCAAGTAATATTCGTTCCCCATCTACATGGTAAAATAAATGTCCATCATTTGGAGAGACGTCAACAATCGAATCATATCCTTCTCGCGTAAAAGTAACATCTGTATGATAAATAGATGTAGCAATTTGTTGTTGATGCGTAATTAATTGTTTAAAAAACGGTTTTTCAATGTCCCTAGTTCGTGGATCTGCTGAATCAATTAAGATAAATGATTCATCTGGTAATAACTCAAATAGCATCCGTGCGAAAAAATCCACATACGTTTCAGATGCCTGCAAACATCGATGCACCATATTATATACATCCCGTATGTGCACGGTTTCTGCCAAGGAAGCAAATACGACATCTACCCACTTCCCAACAATTCCATGATCTATTTTTGTTGAAGAGACGGTTGCTTTTTCAGAAACAATTTGATGGATGCGGTGTTTATGCAATTCATTTTTCTCTTGAATGAACACATGATTAATCTCATCAAAATCATGATCTTCACCAGCAATCCAAAACACTGGAAGTACAGGTTTTTTTAATGTTTTTTCTTGTTCACGCGCATAGGCAATAATTGAAATTAATTTATTCATCGAATAAAGAGGTCCAGTTAAGACACCGGCCTGCTGACCACCAATGACAACAGTACTTTCTTCATCAAGTAATGTTTCAATATATGTATAGGTATGTTCAGGAGCTCCCCAGTTTTCATGCATTTGTTTAAGGGCATCTACCAATGGTTGTCGTGGGTAGCGTTGTTTCATGACGTATGCATGCCGAGATGCTAAGGATTCGTATGGTTTATATGAAAAAAAGTTTGTCGCTTGTCCATGATGATTGCGATAATCATCAATAAAATTACTATGTTGTTTCCATTGAATTGGTTGAATGTCTATCAATGTATGTACTCCTCTCACGCGGTGCTATCCCTATTGTACATAAGTCTGCCATACTTTTCATGTGAATTGTTTATCAAATTTATGACTTTCGTAATACGTAGTTTTTACGATACCTACATAACATGTAGTTCGTTCTGATAAGTTAATGCATTTCATAATACGTATTTTAAACTACCTCGCTAGTACATGGAGTTCCGTTAAGTCGTTCCAAACTACATGTAGTAGTGAGATAGCTATTTTTGGTCAGTATGAATTTCACTCAAATATATATTCAATATAGCTTAAGAACAATTCCGTAAAAAACTAGCACAAAATATAAACCATTAAAAAGCAAAAAACATATACGCCACAAAATACGACTCGCTTTTTTAAGTTCAATATCCGTGCCTTTGCGATACTGATAGATAATAAGACCTGATAAAGTGATTAAAAATAAACAAGCAAAGATTCCAATAAAGAATTTTTCAAAGAACATCGATAGCATTTGAATCACTGAAAATATATAAAAAAACGTTGACCACGCCATTGAACGATGAAATGCTTTTAATGGATGGACGTGAATCATTATATTGCCTAGATACAACACAATTGTTAATAGAAATGGAAACGCAATGAAAAAACTAATAATATAGGCAACCATTGTTCCAAAGGCGCTCACCATGATCATCACTCCAGTCATCGAACAATAAAGAAATGACCAAGAGGCACATTCTTCATATCATTCTTTATAATTTTATATTATACTAGTAATAGCGATCAATTTCACTTGTGCGCCTTTTTAAAGCAACGATTCACATAAAATCCTTTTGAAATTGATGACAACATGCTTTGAATACGATGGAAGGGGTTAGATACTATGAAAGATGTTAAAATTACTAAATTACGAATTAATTATAAAACACTTGAGGAATTTAAACAATTCAAGGAGTATGGAAACCAAGAACTTTCTATGTTAGAAGATTTACGTACAAATATGATTGAAAATGATAGTGATTCACCATTTTACGGTATTTACTTCGGTGATCGACTTATTGCTCGCATGAGTTTGTATACGGTTTCAAAAAAATATGATCACTTTTTCAATCCACCACAAGACTACTTAGAACTTTGGAAAGTAGAAGTGTTGCCTGATTTTCAAAGACAAGGGTATGGTGAAGCTCTCGTTTCATTTGCAAAAGATTTTAACATGCCAATTAAAACGAATCCACGTATTAATTCTCATGAATTTTGGAAAAAAATGGGTTTTGAGAAGGCATCGTATAATATGGAACGCGACCTTGGAGCGAATCCGTTAATTTGGATGCCAGAAGGAGTTCGTGAACATACATAATTCTTCGCATGAAAAAGAATGTACCTATTGAACGGATTGATTTCGCTCAAAGGTACATTCTTTTTATATCTCAGGATTCTCTATCCAATTCCAAAGTTTTCCCATTTCATTCCAGGCCTCTTCGTAACGAGAAATTTGTTTTTTCAATCCTTCATTTTCTTTCTTTAATTTCTCATAGCCTTCTACAACCTTCTCATTCGTAGTTTTATGCTGAAGTGCAGTTTGATATTTCATTTCTTTTAACAATAAAATAGCAGTATCAATATGATTACTACGGGGTTGATCGGATGTTGTGGGTGGTGTTTCCTCCCAATCATTCATGCCTTTTTTACGCTCTTCTTTCGCACGTACAATCGCATGTTCATATCTTTTACGTATTGTAGCATTCCACCGAAAACCACAAGCCGCTGACGTGCGCCCTAGTTTCTTGCCTACTTTCTTAAACGCCTCTAGTTGAGTTTTTCCTTCACGAATATAATGTAAGACTGTTTCGGCTAGTAATACATCTTCTTCTTTTGTCCAAGAGTCTTGACGAGTTGAATTCATAACATACCTCCTTGTGCATTTGTTGTACTATATGCATAAGAGAGGTCTGATAGAATCCGATTAGGCTTTTTTCTATGATTATCTTGAACCATTTAGCGAATAACAGACTTCGTAGACTTTAAGATATTATTTTGTTAAAAATTGTTTTACCGCATGTTGATGTGCAGGTGAATTCCATAAGCTTGCACAATGCCTTACTTCTTCATTCATACGCGCACTTAAACTAAGTGCTAAAATTTGTTGTTTATATTGGGTCTTTAAAGCTTCCAACTGTTCAATGGTTTTATGGATATAAGGAGCTAAAATGAGGCTATGGTCGTTAAAATCTTCTGATGTCACAATTGAATGAATCCATCCTTTATCATATAACTTCTCCACTGAGTACGTGGCACCTTCAGTAATCCATTGAAAAGCAAAACTTGTATGTACCTTTTCATATAATAACGTTCCGCCACCCCATCCAGGGACAATTCCTAACGTCGACTGGGTAAAACCAAAACGTGTATCAGCTTTTGCAATACGAATATCGCATGAAGTTGCTAACTCGCACCCGCCACCAAAAGCATTCCCGTTTAATAAACAAATCGTCGGTACTGGAAATAGAAGGATGGTGTGAAGTATTTCTTTCATTGGGTATAAGTGTGAAAAGGCATGCTCATTGTCCAACTGCCCATGGAAATAATGTAAATCTCCACCAGCGCAAAATGTGTCATCTCCTGCACCAGTAATCACTAAAAATGAAATCGTATCTTCTTTTGCCTGTTCTAAACAAAATTCAAACTCTTCTATCATTTCCCCATTAATCGCATTGTGTTTTTGAGGGCGTTGTAACGTAATTTCACCATATCCTTCAGAATGACGTTCATAAGTGACATATGTCATGTGTCTCCCACCTTTTCATGCGTATTCTCATGTAAAAAAATTTATTATAAGTGAATGAATTTCATAATAGTGTGGTCTGCTAATCATATAACATGTAGTTCCACTATGTAGCTTAAAACGACTTGCTGTATTGAAATAGGTAATTTTCGAAATTACAAAATTCACTCAAGTAAATACGGTA
>Ga0079226_10000804_pt1 | contig 23124 bp, 15 predicted proteins | sample Poulit2014_FD_76345 | JGI IMG/M metagenome (GOLD analysis project Ga0079226, IMG submission 76345) | Agricultural soil microbial communities from Georgia to study Nitrogen management - Poultry litter 2014 | ecosystem: Environmental > Terrestrial > Soil > Agricultural land | place: USA: Georgia...
AGTCAACGTGCGTCCTGGACACCTGGCGGCAACACCCCCCGGATCATCAACGACAGGGCGAGGTAGCCATACCAGGGCCAGCGACCAGATCCCCGGCGGGGACCCACGAATCAATGTAACGGGTGACGCCGAAGATGCTGACTCTCGGACCCAACGCTCTACACAGGCCCCTCCCCGCGCTGTCGTTCGTCGGACTTGGATGGGCGTGGACCGTCTACCGTACGCGCGACCGGCAGAACGTCTTCGATACCGAGACCCAGGTCGATACCCAGCGGAACGAAGTTGACGAACCGGAAGGCGCAGCACGATGACCAACCCCACACCCACGAACGGGATCGACATCCCCCACCGTTTGCGCACGGATCAGCGCCCACAGCCCCTGGGAATCGACAACCCCAATCCGGAGTTCTCCTGGGCACTGCCCGGTTTCCGCACCCAGCAGGGCTACGAGATCGTCGTCAGAAAGGAGACGCTCTCCGACGAGTCGACAGTGGTGTGGCGCAGCGAGACGGTAAAGGGTAGCGCGCCGTTCGGCGTCAGGTACGGAGGCGAAGCACTCGAGTCCATGACGCGCTACGCCTGGTCCGTCCGGGTCGTGTCCGATGACGGGACGCTCACCGGATGGAGCGAGCCGGCGTACTTTGAAACGGGGATCCTGTCCGACTCACTGTGGATGGCGGAGTGGATCAGCGGCCTTCCCTCGTCAACGGAAGATCCGCGAACATTGTACTTTCGCCGCGAGATCACATTGGCCAGCCCCGTAGTCCGGGGGCGGGCCTACACCACGGCGCTGGGCTGGTACAAGCTGCACGTCAACGGCGAAGACCTCACCGGCAGCTCCCTGGTACCGCGTTGGACTCCTTTCGACGACTATGTCGAGTACCAGGCCTACGACATCACCGCCGCGTTCGAACCAGGAGAGAACGTCATCGGGATGGTGGTCTCGGAAGGCCGTTTCCGAGGACGCCTCGGCGCATTCAACACACCGCGGGTCTACGGTGACGACCTCGCGGCATTCGCTCAGATCGTTCTCGACCTCGAGGACGGCAGCCGGGTTGTGGTCACGACAGACGGCGAGTGGCAGGTCGGTCACGGCCGAATCCTCACGGCCGATCCGATGTTCGGCGAGCGCGTCGACCTGCGCATCCCGACAGATGACTGGCTCCGATCCGGCGGAACCCTGCCGGAATCGACGAGCGCGCGTGTTCTGGACACGCGCCGCACGCTCGTCGCTGAGGAAATGCCACCGGTGAAACAGATCACAACCCTCGATGGGCACCTGTCGACAAGTCCGAGCGGGGTGCAGCTGGTCGACTTCGGCCAAAACTTCGCAGGTGTGCCCCGGATCCGGCTGAAGGGAAAGCCGGGGCAGCGCGTCACGCTCTACTACAGCGAACTCCTCGACGACACAGGTGAATTGGCCACCCACTACCTTGGTGTCAAAAACGACGGCGAGTGGTTCCAGCGCGACGAAGTCGTGCTCGGGGCCGCCGAGGAGACCTACCAGCCTTCGTTCACGATCCACGGGTTCCGCTACGTCGCCGTCCACGGCGACATCGAACGACTCAGCGACGCAGACGTGCACGGCGTCGTCCTTTCCAGCGACCTGCCTCAGACCGGAAGCTTCTCCTGCTCGGATGAACGACTGAACCGTCTGTGGAGCAACGCGCTGTGGTCGCTGCGGTCCAACTTCACCGACACCGCCACCGATTGTCCGACCCGCGAACGATCAGGGTGGACCGGAGACGTCCAAGTCTTCGGCCCGACAGCATCGCAACTAGTCGATTCCCAGGCCTACCTGCGCCGGTACCTGCGCAACGTCGCAGCCGAACAACACGACGATGGCACCGTGCCTCCCATCATCCCCACCGAAGAATCACCCGGGCGTGCCGAAACGAAGATGGGGTTTGCCTCGACGTCCGCGGGGTGGGGCGACGTGACCGTCATGCTTCCCTGGACCCTCTACAACTACTACGGCGACCATGAGGTCCTCGCCCGCCAGTACAACAGCGCGAAGAAGTGGGTCAATTCGCTGGCCCACCGTGCCGCCACCAAGTCAGGAATCCGCCGTCGACTGGGCAAGCGCGTCGGTGAACTCGAGAAGTACATTGTCGATACGGGATATCACTGGGGCGAATGGTTGCGCCCCGGAGAGAACCTGAAGGTGCAGCTCTACGGCAACTTCACCGGCAAACGAGCAAGCGTCGCCACCGCCTACCTGGCACACTCCGCGCGTCTGCTCTCCCAGATCGCGACCATTCTCGGCAACACCGAAGACGCGACGTCCTACCAGCACCTGTCCGAACAGACCGCCCGCGCATGGCGGGCCGCTTACGTCCGCCGAGGCGGAGCACGGATCGCCGACGACCATCAAGACGATTACGTTCGCGGCCTCGCCTTCGACCTCCTCGAGTCCGAACAGCGCCCCGCCGCAGCAGACCGCCTCGTCGAGCTCATCACTGCGAACGGCGACCACCTCGCCACCGGGTTCCTGAGCACGCCCCTCCTGTTGCACACGCTCGTTGACGCTGGCCACTCCGACATCGCCTACCGGGCCCTCATGCAACAGTCCTCCCCGTCCTGGCTTGCGCAGATCGCGAAGGACGCCACCACCATCTGGGAGACCTGGGAGGGATACAAACGCGACGGACCCCCGTTCATGTCACACAACCACTACGCCTTCGGATCCGTCGCACAGTTCCTTCAGGAGCGCATCGGCGGGCTGCGACCAATCGAGCCCGGGTACCGGCGAATGCGGCTGGAACCCGCGTTCGGCGGTGGAATCACCCAAGCAACGACCACAGTCCAGACCCCCTACGGGACCGCAGGCATGGAATGGTCGACCGGAGACGGAACGCTCACGATCGTGGCGACAGTCCCCGGGGGGACCGAAGCGGAGCTCGTGTTCGCCGACCATACAAGGACCCTACCTCCGGGCGAGCACACGCTGACCATCCGTAGCGACTGAAGCGCCCTGGGTTTCGTCCCGAGTCTCACAAAGGAGCATCGGAACGAGACCCAGGGCGCTTCACTTCCCTTAGCTCCGGAACCTTAAGGGCGCGTGTTCACTTCAGGAGGCCACCCATCTGTTTGGCGATCAGCTTCGTGGCGAATTTCGGGTTGAGCCGAGCGAGCCGGTCCATCAGCTTCGCGTCGCCACCGATCGTTGTCCTGAACCTGTCCTTCGCCATCGCGTCAACGATCACTCGGCCCGCCTCCTCAGGACTGGTCGTCTTGTGCGTGCTCCTCTCCTGACTGTCACCAGCACCCAGAGTGACACCGGAATTCGCGGCGATCCCTGTGCTGATCGCACCAGGGAACACGACCGCGACGTTCACAACGGTGCCCACCAGCTCCGCGTACAGCGCCTCGGTCAGCAGCTTCACTGCCGCCTTTGACGCCCCATAGACCGCCTGTCCGGGTACCGGAGCGTATGACCCCATGCTCGACACATTGAGCAACAGCGCCTCGGGCCGATCCAAGAGCACTGGGATGAAGGCTTTGCACATGTTCATGACGCCCCAGAAGTTTACTGCCATCACCTTTTCGATCTCCGAGAATGGGAGATCCGCGACCTTGACGAACTTCTGGATCACCCCCGCGATGTTGGCGACGCCATCCACCTGTCCGTGGGCGGCGATCACCGCGTCCGGCAGTGCCTCCGTTGCTTCACGGTCGGTGATATCGAGCGTATGGGAGGTGAACCTGGAGCCCGCGCCGGCGAGCCTTCTCGTCGTCTCGAGCCCCTCCTCGTTCATATCTACTCCCGCCACTGACGCCCCCTCCGCAAGCAGCCGCAGCGTCACTTCGCGTCCGATGCCGTTCCCCGCTCCGGTGACGACGAAGACCTTGGCTAAGATTCTCATGATGTTCCTCCATGGTCGTTACTCGCCCCGATGTTCCGTAGTGTCGGTCGGCGATCCTGGGGCGGAAGGTCACCGTGCTGCGATCAGTCGAATGCGGCCCGAGGGCTCCGAGGGCCGACGCGTTTGATCGTCGCCGGGCCCAGGACGGGCTCGGGTTCGAGGCCGGGGAGCGCCACCGTGGCACGGCTGCCAGCGGGGATGCGCAGCTCGGCGTGCAGCTGTTCTCCGACCGTCCGCCACGATGCTCCGATGGTCCCCTGCGGGGAATCGTGCGTTCCCTCGGCCCAGGTGAGCGAATCGTGTGGGACGGGGGCGAAGGTGAAGGATTCCCACGCGACAGAAGCCGGATCCTGCTGCAGACCCAGGGTGTGGCTGTGCAGGAAGCGGATCACGCTCCCCTTGCTGTAATGGTTCAGCGATTCGTGGGCCTCTCCGCGGTCGTCGATCCCTTCCCAGTCCTCCCAGATAGTCGTCGCGCCCCGATCGATCATGTGCAACCATGACGGCGGCATCCGCTGCAGGAGCACTCGGTAGGCGACGTCGACGTAACCGTTGTCGGCGAGCACGGGGAGCAGGTCTCCCGTGGAGAGGAATCCCGTGCTCAGGTGACCGTCGTTCGCGTCGATGAGGTCGACGAGACGTGCCGCGGAGGCGGCTCGCAGGTCCTCAGGGATGAGGCCGAAGGACAAGGCCCGCACATAGGCCGCCTGAGTGTCGGCGACAGTTCGCCCGTCCGCCCGCAGGTATTCGAGCCGCCAGGCGTCGAGCGCTCGTCCGGCCTCCTGCGCATAGTGCTCCGCCTCCCGCTGATGTCCGAGGATCTCGGCGATCCGGGCGAGTGTCGCGGTCGATCGATGCAGGTATGCGGTACCCACCTCTCCTTTGTCGGCCATGAACCAGCCCACCGGGTCCACTTCGACGGGGTTCCGACGGCTGCCATCGGGCGCCTTGGGCACGGGTTCGCACCACTCCCCCCAATGGAACGAACCGTCCCACAGGTAGGACTCGTGGGGTTGGGGGGACGAAGACTGCTGCTCTCGCGTGTGGTGCCGGGATGTGTGCGCAGTGTTCAACTGCCAGTCCACCCAGCGTCGCATCGCCTCCCAGTTCTCTTCGAGGACATGGGCGGCACCGTATGCGCGGTACAGCTCCCACGGCACTGAGACGATGGCATCCCCCCATCCTGCGGAGCCGGTCATCATGGCGATCTGGTCGTCGAGATGGTGCTTCAAGCGGCGGCCGTCGGGGGCGAAGTTGGGGATCCGTCCGTCCTCGAACTGATCGTCGCGCACGGATGCCAACCACTTACGGCTGAAGCCCAGCACGTCGTACAGCCTGGTCGCGGTGGGAGCGAACACCTGGTAATCACCGGTCCAGCCAAGCCGCTCCCGTGTGGGGCAGTCGGTGGGGATGTCAACGGCATTGCCCCGGAAACTCCATTCAGCGATCTCGTGGAGCCGGTTCAGGTCCGCGCTGCTGCTGGTGAAGGTCCCGGCGCGCCGCAGGTCGGTGTGGACGACGCGCATCGTGACGGAGGAGGGGTCGAGGTCGCTCCCCGCTCGTCGGATCCTCACGTACTGGAATCCGTGCACCGTGTGTGTGGGCTCGAACACTCCCGTGATTCCGTCGGAGACCACTTCGTCGCGCTGAACGAACACCACGGGCTCCCCGTCACGGGCTGAGGAGTCCAAGTGCGAGGTGTCGAGATCACCATCCGGACCGACATGCTCCCCGTGGTCGATGACGGTGCGTGTGCCAGCAGGACCCAGTCCCTCGATGCGCACCCACCCCGACGCGTTCTGTCCGAAGTCCAGAATCCACGTGTCCTCCGCGATCTTCCGAGACGAGACCGGGCCCCGTGTCTCGACCACGCGGACGGGAGGAGCAGGCGAGTACGTGAGCGGAGGCGGCGCAACCTGGTCGACGAGCACAGCCTGTTCCACGCCCGCGGGAGCGGAGAAGTCGCTCGTCTGGCCGTCCATGAGGTCCGCCCGCGTGATCTTCGAGGTCGCCGAGACCCAGGTGTCGTCGCTGCGGATCACCTCACGGGTGCCATCGACAAGCTCGAGGTGCAGTTCAGCGCGGGCGGCGAGGGCGCTCCCCCATCCCGCGGGCCGCCGGAACGCCCCTACCTGCCCGCGGTACCAGCCGTCGGAGAGCAGGACTCGGAGGTGGTTGTCACCCTCGCGCACCGCCGTCGTGACATCGTCTGCCTGGGCATACAGCGTCCTGTCATAGGAGGTGCTCCCCGGGGATAGACGAGCTGACCCAGCTCGCACATCGTTGATGAACGCTTCGTACACGCCGAGCGCGGTGGTGTACAGCCTGGCCCTGCGCACCGGGCTGGAGACGTGGAACCTCGCGCCCAGCGCGTAGGCCGGGCGCTTCCCGAACCCGGGGTCCGCGCCTTCGACGGGACTGATCCATCGCGCCTTCCAGTCCTCGTCGAGCAGCCCCACCTCGAAAGCGGACCAGTCCGAGAGCACCTCACCGTCCGTGCCGCGGACCGCCACACGCCACCGCACCTGTGTGCGGCTGCGCAGGGGCGCCCATGGCCACGGAACAGAACGATGTTCGGTGCCGAGTTCGCGGACGAGCTGCGCCTCACCGTCGATCTCGGCCTCCAACCGTGATCCCGTGACCGCACCGATTGTCGCAGGCAAGGTCCAGGAGAGTCGCGGGGAAGCGCCGGCGGTGACGGGGGCGTCGTCGCCACCGGAGTCGATCTCGAGGCGAATCTGCGCGCTCACAGTGTGCCCCGCTGCGCGACCGCACCCAACCAGGCGAGACTCGGCTTCGGAGTGCGTACGAAAGTCTCCCGGTCCACAGCGATCAGTCCGAACGTGGGTTCCCAGTGGCCCCACTCATAGTTGTCCAGCAGACTCCAATGCAGGTAGCCGTGGACGGGGACACCGTCATCCATCGCGGCCGCGAGCCCTTCCAGTGCACCGACCGTGTAGGCGATGCGGCGCTCGTCGTCGCCCGTGGCGATCCCGTTCTCGGTGACGAGAATGGGCAGACCGGTCACGTCGAAGGTATGACGGACCGCCATACCCAGGGCATCGGGGCGGTACGCGGTCCCGACGAGAGTGTTGTCCGGGTGCTCGGGATACGGCTCGATGCCCTCAGCGGTGACCCACTGGGTCGAATAGGACTGCACGCCCACGAAGTCGTCCCCGGCGGCACCTTCGAGATAGAGGTCCTCCCACGTCCACTGCAGCTCGATGAGCTTCTCCTCGCCACCGGGACGGGCCTCGAATGCACGATTAGCCACGCTCCATCCGACCTTCGCGGAAGTCTTCGCCCGCAGGACCTCGCGAGCGGCGTGATGGGCGCGCACGAAGATCGCTCCGATCTCCGGATCCGGGGTGGGCAGCTGTCGTGGTCGCCCTCCCGTCTCAACAGTGGGACTGGACCATTCCTCCTCGGTTCCCTCCGACGGGGTGGAGGCGGCATCAGTCATCATCCGTGACATGGCTATCATCATCGCGAGCATGTTCGGCTCGTTCATGGTGACCACCCATTCGACGCCGTCGAGGATGCTGGTGACCGCATCGACGTACCGGGTGAAGCGGTCGATGGCCTCATCGGCCAGCCAGCCGCCCGCCTCCGCGAACCAGCGCGGGTTCGTGAAGTGGTGCAGAGTGACGACGGGCGTGAGGCCCAGCTCCATGGCCGTGTCAATCATCCGGCGGTAATGGGCGAGTTCGGCCTTCGAGATCAGTCCTTCGACCGGCTCCACGCGCGCCCACTCGATGCCGAAGCGGTAGCTGTTGCATCCTGCGTCGGCGAGCAGCTGCATGTCCTCGCGGTAGCGGTGGTAGGAGTCGCAGGCGTCACCGCTGCGCTCCATGCCGGGTATAAGGCCTTCGTTCGCCCAGAAGTCTGAGTTGGTGTTGGAACCCTCGATCTGGTGCGGCGCGGTGGACGCACCCCAGAGAAAGTCGTTAGGAAAGGTAGTGGTCATGCTCGCTCCTTGGAAGTGTTCGGAGTCACTTGGCGATGAGGTTGAGTCGCGCGTTGAACTCTGCGACCTGGTCGATCGAGACACCACCGGCCTGCTTGAGCAGCTTCTCGAGGGTGAGTCGCTCGGTGATCGCCTGCATCCCTGACGGGATCTTCACTCCTCGGCCCACCTCTCCTCGGCTGACGGAGAGGATCTCCATCACCTCGGCGATGAGCTTCGCCCCTTCGGGCGACTGCTTGATGTCGCCCACGGTGTCCCGGATCGAGAAGGCGTCCTCAGGGATCGGCAGCTCCGCTTCCTCGAACCAGTTGGCGATCGTCGTGGTCGGCATGACCGTGGCCGGGTCCACCTCGTCGACGCGCCGGAGAGTGATCGCATCGCTGAGTTCGCCTGCGCGGGCGGTGATCTCATGCTGGCCGCTCAGTGGGACTGCGAATCGGAAGGTCCGACGCCCCTGGACGGTGGCGTGCTCGTGGCCGTCGACCAACAGCGTGACTTCCTGCTGGTTGGAGTAGACGATCACCTCGGTCGTCTCCTCGACACGGTCTGCGCGACGGCGTCCGGCGATATGGACGAACGGCTCCGAGGACCAGGCCGCCTTGTAGAGGTAGAACGCGTCCTTCTTCAGCGTGCGGTCGAAGGAGACGAGACCCTTGACGTTGCGACCTTTCACACCGCCCTCGTCACGACCGGCGGAGCCGAAGTCGGCGAGGTTCCACACGTGGGTCGCCCACAACCACGGCCGCTGCTCGATCATCTCGATCATGTGCTCGTGATAGAGCGCCTGGTATCCCTCGGAGTAGTCTCCCCTGGCCGGTTCGGCGCTCTGGAACTGCGGATTCGCATCCGCGCCGTACTCCGCCAACCCGATGGCGACCTGGGGGTAGGAAGCATGGAAGTCGTCGAGCCAGGTGTCGTTGTCCTCGACCTCCCCGACGTACCAGCCGAAGTACAGGTTGTAGGACATCACATCAGGGACGGTGACCAGCGGGTGGTCGGTCTCCAGAAGGAAGAGGTTCGCCATTGCTGTCAGGCGTGTCGGGTCCAGTTCGTGGGCCAGGGTGTTGAGGTCGCGGTGGGCTGCGACGACGTCCTCCCCACTCCCTGCCAGGGTGATCTCATTGGACAGACCCCAGCTGACGATGCTCGCGTGATGGCGATTCTGGACGATGAGCTCGGTGAGCTGGTCCCGCGCATTGTCGGTGGCGCCGGGGAGGAACACCGTGATCTGCGGGATCTCGGCCCACACGACGATCCCCGCTTCGTCACAGAGATCATAGAACCGCTGATCATGCTGATAGTGGGCGAGACGGACGGTGGTGGCGCCCATCTCGCGGAGCAGGGCCAGGTCGGTCTGCTTCATCTCCTCGGTGATCGCATTGCCGACCCCTTCCCAGTCCTGGTGCCGAGACACGCCACGCAACGGATACTCTTCGCCGTTCAGGAGGAAACCGCGCTGGGGGTCGACCCTGAACTCCCGACAGCCGAAGCGCACTGTCACCTCATCGACGGGGGCTCCTGCGGTGAGCACCTCGGCGCGAGCTGTGTACAGATGGGGGTCGCGCAGTCCGTGCCAGCGCCGAACCTGCTCGATGGTCAGAGTGGCCTCGGCGACGCCGTCGACGACCGGGACGGTCGTCTCCGCATCACCTTCGACGGCGAGCCGGACCCGGGTATCATCGTCGGCGCCTGTGACACCCGCGCACAGCGTGACATGTGCCCGATCTCCGTCGAGCGCCGGAGTCACCGTGAGGCCCGGACCACCGTGCTCATCCAGCGCGAGGTGGGTGGGGGCCACGGTGATCTGGTGGACCTCACGGTACATGCCGCCGTAGAAGGTGAAGTCCGCCTGCTGCGGATAGACCGTGGTGTTCTTGGCGTTGTCGACGACGACCAGAAGGGTGCCGACGCCCTCCGTCAGGTGGTCGGTGAGGTCGACGCGGAAGGTCGAGTACCCGCCGTCATGGCGAACCAGCAGGGCCCCGTCCAGGAACACCTCGGCTGAAGAGTTCACTCCGGCGAATTCGATCCACGTGCGGCCCTCGGCGTCCGTGGCTTCGATGCGGCGTGCGTAGGTGGAACGGCCCCGGCGATATTCTCCGCCGGCCTGGCCGTCGATCGCGTTCCATGTGTGCGGCACAGAGATCGACTCTCCCGCCGCCAGGACGTCTTCGACGCTCGATCCCGCCGGCAACTCCCGAGGAGCGAAAGCCCATCCGTCGCGCAAAGTGTCAAGTCGCCGGGAGCTGGTTGAAGAGGATGCCATGGAGGTCTCCTTCGATGTCATCAGTCGCCGTCCACGGGGTCGTCGTGGACGCGGAGTGCTCCCTACGGTAGAAGCCTCACTCCGCGCTGTGGTAGAACTCAAAACGCGAGAACTGTACTCATCCTTCACCAGGACAGGGTTTCCATGACCGAATCTCCGCTCGATACAGGGCGTGCTGTGCTCGAGGACGTCCTGAGCTGTCCCGTCACGGTCACGGAGGCTGACCGCGCAGCGCTCGTGGACTTCGAGGAGGACGCCTGCCTCGACCCTCGATTGCAACCGGCGTTCACGGCGACATACCTCCAAGAGTTCGCACAGCAGATGGAGCCCCAGGTGGTCCACGAGCTGCTTGAGCCTCTAGGCATGGCGGCCATGCTGCTGCGATGGGATGACCGCCTCTTGCTCATCGGCCCGTACTCGCATGAGCCGCTGCATCCGGGGATGGCCGAGGAGATCATCGCGAGACTCGGCATCCCGAGTATTCACCTGCACCCCTACAAGCTCCACCGCACGCGCTTCCCCATCGTCGACCCTGGGTCGGCACATCGCGGAGCCGTCTCTCTCCTGCGTCTGGCGGGAAAGGAAGACCTGCTCGGAAGCCTCCGGCGGGTCCGATCCGAGGCCGGGGCCATCACCCCCGGCTTCGGGGAGCTTCCCCATTCAGCGTCGTTCGAAGTGATCGACGAGCGCTACGCCAATGAGAGAGAGTTCATGGACGCAGTGGCCTACGGTTCCGCGGATCAGGCGCTCGAGGCTCTCCAACGGCTCTCCAGCATGTCGCAGGTGCAGAACTACATGACCACTCCGTTCCTCGGTGGGACGATCCTGCGGATCATGGCGCGAGTCGCGGCCCAGCGCGGGGGGCTTCCTCCCGTCACGATCGACGCCATCTCGCAGGAGTACGCGCAACGGCTGCATCGGATGGGACACTCGAAAGATTCCCGGCACACCCTCGGCCTCACCGGGCAGATGGTCGTGGACTTCTGTCATCACGTACGACGACATCGCCAGCGCGCCTACTCGCCGCTCGTGCGCCGAGCCGTCGAGGAGATCGAGCTCCACCTCAGCCATCAGGTCTCCACTCCGGAGCTCGCCGAGCGTTTCGGGGTCTCCGCCTCGACGTTGGCGCGACGATTCAAGGCGGAGACGGGAAAGACAGTGGCCGCGTATGTCGCCGCCCAGCGCGCCGAACGTGCGGCCCAGCTGCTCACCACGACGGGTCAGAGCATCCAGGATGTCGCGCTCTTCGTGGGCTATGAGGACCCGAACTATTTCGTGAAGGTCTTCCGCGCCGTCCACGGCATGACGCCGACGGCGTATCGCGCGGCGCACACCATGTGAGGAAGCATCTCCCGACTGGCTCCCACGAGCTGCCCACCCGGATCCTGCGGTCTCGCGGTCGGTCCCGGGAAGTGATCATGCCTCGAGATCTGTGATCTCCCGGTGCTCGTCACCGTAGCGCGCGAACCCGAACGTGGCGGGGCTCCCGTCGAGAGCCTGCTCGAAGCGCAGCCGGGCGGGATCCGAGCTGGCGAGCGGCGTCCAGGTGGCCCGAAGCTGCATCCGGCCCGGCACCGGGCCGGTGAGTTCGACGTCCGCCTCGTACACGGTGTCCTCGGTGAAGGAGCTGTCCAGTCGTTCCGTGCCGCGATAGACGGACATCCCGTCGTCGCTGTAGTCGACGTAGCGCACGGTGGTGGATCCGGCCACGCCCCGGGTGAGGTCGGCCGGTCGACGCTCGAGCTCGAGGTGACCGCCGGACCGCCCCGCGATCCGCACCGACGTGGGGGACGGCGCCGGGTTCCAGAGCGCCTGCTCCGCCGTCTCCCCGCTGATCGCGTATGGGATGCGCTCGGGAACCGCGGCGGGTGTGACGACTTCACCCGGCCGTATGTCGAGCAGTCTCGCCCGACGGATTCGGACCTCCCGAATTGGTCGGGACCGCTCCGAGCCGCGCGGCACTTCCAACCAGGCGGCCCGGGTGCCACTGGGGTGCCAGGACATGGGAGAGACGTACACCCAGTGCTCCGTCGGATCGTGAAGCGCCACCCCCTGGTAGGAGGGATCGTGGCGCGATTTCTCCACATCGATGAGCACCGGTCCGACGTTCCCGGGTCGGTGGTCACGTACTCCCGTGACGCTGTAGGCGTACACGATCCAAGCGATGGGGGCGAGGGTGTGCGTCACGTGCGGTCGCGGGAGGAGGCCGAGCACTCCGAGGTCCGTTCTGGGGGAGGCTCGCGCTGTCATCACCAGACCCAGGGCCTCATCGGGCGAGAAGATCGTAGTCTCATCGTAACCGGGTCCTCGCGTGATCTGCGTGACCTCCCCACTGTCCAGGGACTGCACCACGGAATCGGGGAGCATGCCGTCCACACCGCCTGCCGCGGAGATCGCTGCGCCTCCGCGCACGAACTGCTTGACCTCGCCCCCGCGCATGGGCTGTGGGATCATGCATCCTGTGCGCACAGGGTCCGGCACGAAGGCGTCCACGGTGCTGATCAGGCGTGGATCGTCGATCACATAGGCATCCGTGATGCGGCGCAGGCGGCCGACGGCGGCGGCGGCGCCCATGTCGGCTCGCAGGATCGTCCAGGCGATGTGCTCGTTGTCGGGAGCGACGATGATCTCGGACCAATGGTGGGTCGTTCTCGGGTCCTGCTCCTGATCCCAGGGGTAGACCACGTCGATCAGACGGGTGCTGGTCGCGGTGTTCATATCGGGCTCGCACTCGAGGACGTAGTCGCCGAGCAGCACGCGGCGGTCGTCCGGGAACATCATGGCCCGGATTCCATTGGCACGCGCGTGCTGCGGGATCGGGCCGGAGAAGATGTGGTGGTAGTCGGAGCCATCGTCATCGATCACCGCGGCATGAAAGATCTGCTGGTCAGCCGGGTCCTCCTCGCGGCGATACAGCAGGAAGATCTTCCCCGAGAAGGTGTAGGTCGCATAGACGTCCAGGGCGCCTGTGGGAAGAGGTACCGTGTCGACCTCGATACGGCCGAATTCCTCTGTGGTGAGGCGCACGGCATCGGCCTGTGCAGTGGTGTCTGTGGTGTTCATCGGATCGTCTCCCCGGCGTCGGCCAGCATGGTGCTGCCGGTCATGAACAAGGACAGGTCGGACGCTGCGAACAGGACTACGCGGGCGACGTCGTCGGGCGTGCCGATTCTGCCGATGAGGCTTTGGGTCATCACGTCCATTCCCGCGTCGCTCGGGTCGACACCGGCCGCCTCGGCTCGAGTCCGCTCGGCCTCGGCGGCGGCGATGTTTCCCTCAGTGGGCACGAAGGTGGGGGCGACCCCGAGAACCCGAATACCGAGCGGGGCGAGTTCGAGAGCGAGCTCCTTGGTGAGGCCGCGGACCGCATGTTTGCTGGCCACGTAGGCAGCCAGACCCGGTGCAGGTGCCTGGAATCCGGCGGTGGAGACGATGTTGATGACGACCCCGCCGTCGTTTCGCGCAAAGTGTCGCGCAGCGGCTCGTGCGCCGTGGAAGGTGCCGTCGACATTGACGGCGTGGACCTGCCGCCATTGATCGTCGGTGGAGTCGAGAACGCCGAATGCTGGGAACACGCCGGCATTGTTCACCCAGATCTCAAGGCCACCGAGTTCACGTGCCGCATATTGCGCCGCATGATCCACGGAGGAGGCGTCGGTGACGTCGACCTCCGTGGCGATCACGCGAGTGCCGTGAGCTGCAGACAGTTCGGTGGCGGCCTGTGTCGCGAGCGACTCCTCGAGGTCGGCGAGGAGCACGTCGGCACCGGCCTCGGCGAGTCGCGCGGCGATGGCGCGGCCCAGGCCGCGGGCGCCACCGGTGACGACGGCGCGACGCCCCCGGAGGGAGATCAGCTCGGCCAGCGGCGAGGCAGAGACATCAGGGATCGGCATGGTGAGGTTCCTTTTCCGGGTCGAGGTGCTGGGTACGGAGACGGACACCATTCGGAAGCGTGTTATAGGCCGACGGGCGACCACTGTGGTCGATGCCCCCTGCGGACCATCCAGCTCTTCAGGAGATGCCACCCGGTTCGGGGTTCTCGGGATCGCGCAGTGCGGACTTCTTCGCAGTGACGCGGCGTTGAACCTCGACCATCTCCGAGCGGTCAAGCTTGTAGCCCCACATGGCGAGCAGAGTCGCCACCCACCCGAGGATCGGAAGCCCGAAGAACAGCCCTAGTGTCACGAGCAGGATCGCGGTGGTGGGTTCGTCGGTGGGCTGTGGCATCACGTCGGTGAAGCCGATCAGAGCCAAAGGCGCGAGAGCGATCGTCGTTCCGAGCGAGGAGATCACCTGGTCGAGCACGTTGTAGGTCGCCGTGACGGTTGCCGGGAGATACTTCCCGGAACGGTCCAGTTCATAGTCGACGAGGTCAGCCCGCATCGCACCAGAGGCGACCGTGATGACCATCTGCCCACCGCTGATGAGCAGGTAGACGGCGAAGAAGAAGATCGCGAGAGGCAGGTTGCCGAGAATCGACCCCATGTCGACCACCAGGCAGAACACGGTGAGAGCGACCGCGAGGCCGAGGCAGAGGGAGGTCCACCTTACAGTGGCCCCCTTGGCGCCGTGTTTCCCCGTGTACCGCGCTCCGAAGATCGCGAAGATGATCCCGGGGAGGATCGCCACCATGCTGAGGATGGTGCCGATCTGGATGTTTCCCATCAAGATCCCAAAGAGGAGGGTGGCCACGACGGTCTGGGACCGGACAACCTGAGCGAGTTTGTCGGAGGCCCCGGTGATCAGGTAGCGCTGGAACGGTCCGTTCTTGCTGACCAGGTTCCACATATCGCGCAGCGAAACCTTGGCATCGGACGAGGTGGATGGCCCGGGGAGATGGGCGAAGTTCTCGGGTCGGTCGACCCGGGACACGCCGACGCACGCGAGGATCTGAAAGACGAACGAGCAGACGACGTAGGTGATCGCGACCTCACGCAGCATCTCGACCGTGTATTCGTTTCCGTGCGGCGGCAGGAATACCACGGTGGTGATCACACCGAAGGCTGCAGGCACCAGGTACGAGTACACGGTCGCCCACGTCTGGATGGCCGGTCGCTGACGGGGATCTGTCGTCAATACGGGTGGCGACATCTGGCCAGCGATATCGTTGAGCGAGGACCCGATGATGTAGACGATGTACACCCCGATGAAGAAGACGACACCGAGTCCCTGATCTGAACCCCAGACGAATAGCAGCAGCACCGCGAAGGACCGGACGGCCCATCCGGTGAGCATGAAGAACCGCAACTTGCCGGAGCGGAAGTTCACCTTCTCGATGACCAGTGCCAGCAGAGGATCGATGACGCCGTCGAGCACACGCGTCACGGTGAGGATGACGCCCGCCACCGCGACGGCAATGCCGTATCCCGCGTTCTGCAGGTAGCTCATGAGGCCGACGAGCGTGTAGAAGATCATCGCCGAGCCGTTGTTCATCTGTGAGAGGGCGACCTCCCAGGTCCGCGCGCGGCGGTACGCCACACCATCGACCTCGCTCGCCGTCTGTTTCGGGGTACGCGGCATCCCGTTCACGCTCCTCGGGTCATGTGTCGTTGACCACTCGTCCTGTGGCCTATGTCTTACCGTAGAGCGGCACGATAGCAAGCCATTAGAAGTATTTAGGCAGTCATAGAAGTTAGACCGCACGGGGGCGAGTTCCTGGAGCAGGCCCTGTGAGACGGCATTGAGGGCGCGGACTGAGTGCACCACGTTGTTGGAGGCTGAGAGGGACGAATCGCGAAGCTGGAGCGAGAGAACCGGGAGTCGCGGCGAGCGAACTCGATCCCCACGAGCGCGTCGGTTCTCTCCGCAGCGGAGCTCGAACGCCCATCCAGCCGCTACACCTTGAGGTCAAGGCCCCAGGCAGCACGGCAGAACTCGTACACGCGCAATTCACCAGTGCCATCACCGAGCTCAACCAGGACAACGGCGCTGCCTCCGGCGCCCGGAAGGTTCACGTCGAAGTGGGTCGACAGGGGCGTCACGAGGGTCGATCAGCCGCGTACTCCAGTCAAAGCATCCGGCCAGGCCACTCGTCCCGACCTGGTCGAACGCGACTTCTCAGCCCTCACCCCGAGCTGGATCTGGATCGCTGGCCGAACTGCCGTTCACAGATTCGTCGGCTGGGCTTATGCCGCGTTCGTACTCGACGTCGCCGACTGACGGGTGCACCATTAGCTTCTAAGTCTGCGATCACATGCTCGGACCGTCAGGGCCAGCGACCTGGCGCTGCTGCTGCAGCGCCACCTCGTTCTCACCGACGATGTCGTCCTCGTAGTCGATCTCCATGTAGGGGTCGATCCCGCAGTGCGCCCCGTCGACGTTGGGAACCAGCTCACCTCGTGGGTCTCGCGTCTCAGGGATGGAGGCGACCAGCTCGTCCACGTAGTGCTCACGCATCTCGGTCCACCCCTCCTCGAGGTCCTCACCGAGGAGCTGCCGCGGCGGGTTCTGCGGATCGACTGAGACGTCCCGCCAGGGCTGGAAGTCGCGCCAGTTGAACTGCTCGACTTCGCCGGCGTTGGCCTGGATCGCGTACAGCATCATGTCCTGCTGCTGGGTGTGGAACTCCAGTCGCGCGGTCTGGTCGGTCTCCGGGTGATCGGCGACGACCGCCCACTGCTGCCAATGCGACCGGGTGAAGCCCTCGCCGCGCTGGGCGAGCTCTGAATCGGGCTCGTGGACCTTGATCGGCTCGGGCTCGATGTAGAGGTCTAGGTCCGGCCGGGCTTCCTTCACCTGACGGTAGACCTCGACGGCCGCGGCGGGGATGTTGCGCTGTCCGGCGCGCAGCTCGGCGTCGAGATCGATGGCGCTTCCGGCCTGGTAGCGCCAGGCCTCCGAGGACTCGTGCAACCCGATGTTCGCGTCCTCGATGGAGCGCTGCTCACATGCAGCACTCATCATCTCCGCGTCCCCGGCGTCGGCCTGCTCGCCGAGCTGCTGCGGATCTCTGAACCAGCGGCGTTTGACGATGATCGGCTCCTGCTCAGCCATGGTTCGGTTTCCCTCCTCGATGCCGGCGCGCCTCTCGGACCGCAGACGCCCGTGATTCGCCGCCGTGCCTAACACGCGCGTGTCGCCACACGGACACACACACCGGAACCGAATCCCGTCCACGTACCGAAGACACCCGGTGCTGCCACCGATTCACTGACCAGACAGCCACCAGGAGGACACCATGCCCCACGATGAGCTGGCCCCCACCGCTGGAGTCGTCGATCATTCCGGCACCGAAGCCGGCGCGGCCCAGCGCGACGACGTCTCCGGCGCGCTCGGCGACCGCGGCTACATCGTCCTGCACGACCACCGCGACCATCACCTGCTGATCTGGGCCGGAGCCCGGTTCGTCGACGTCGACCTCAACATCCACGCCGGAACTGAGACCCCCGAGGCGGTGCGCATCACCGCCGGCGGGCCAGAAGGCTACAGCGGCACCGTCGACGCCGAGATCCCGATGGACCAGATCACCGACCCTGACAGCGGCGCACTCGACCTCGATGAGATCGCCACGACCTGCGAACAGCTCACCGACCTGCACCGTGCCGGCGCGCGGGACGTGACCCTCCGCACCGGGCCTGCATCGCTCATGGAGGCAGACAGTGCGCGCCTGCATGACCGTGCCGGGGCGATCTACTACGAGGCCGAACGGCTCGGTGTCCGCACCGAGCCGGCCGACGGCCAGCCCGTTCCCCCCTGGGATCCCTCGCTCTCCGAGGAGCGTGAACGCGTCAATGAAGTCATCACCCGCGCCGGCAACGAAGGCGCACGACTGTCGGCGAGCTGGGAGACCCACCCGACGCAGGAGCGTTGGGAGCACGTCCACCGTCTGGTCAACCTCGCCGACCGTGCCACCGACCTGGACACCGATATCGCAGCGGCCCAGTTCGCCGACCTCTCCCCGCAGGTCCGGGCCACCGCGCACCAGCTGCACAACCAGCTGTCCGTCCACCACGTCGAGCCGCTGCCCACCGGCGGCTCGGACGAGGCCATCGGCATCTACCCGAAGGCTGATGCCGAGGACTTCTACCGTGTGGTCGTCACCGCGGCCGGCCCCGAATCTGACGAGTCCGGATGGGCGGTCTTCGCCGAAGGCTTCGACCCCACCCACGGCGGAGCGGTCGGACTGGTCCCGGACAAGACGTTCGACATCTACTCCGCCGAGACCGGCGAGATCGTCCCCGACGAGGCGTTCAGCCACACCATCCGCGGCATCGACGAAGTCCGCGACTACATCGACTCCCGGGATGCGGCGCTGGGGATCGACCCGTTCGTCGATGACTCCCCGCAGGTGCGCCGAACGGTCCAGGAGATCCGCAGTCACCTGCCGGACCACCTCGTCACCCGCGAGCACACCGGAGGCGACCACGAGGCCATCGGCATCACCCCGGAGTCGGCGCAGCCGGCCTATCGGGTGATGGTCTCGGCCGCCGACGGCGGCCCGCTCGACGCACCGGGCTGGCATGTCGGAGCCCAGCACTTCGACACCGACGAGCACCTGGAGGTCTTCACCTCCTACGACGACACCGCCGTCGACCAGGTTCCCGCCCAGGTGCTCCGCGGCGTCGGTGAGATCCAGGAGTTCGCCCAGAGCCGGTCCGCCGAGCAACAGGCCGTCGAGGCCCAGGCCCGACTGCAGCAGCCCCCTCAGCCGGGCACCGGTCCCGGTCTCTGAACCGTCCACTCACGCCGGAGTCGGCCGGCACCACAAGGTGGTCCCCGCAGCAGGACTGCTGCGGGGACCACCTGTGTGCGCCGGAGGTGCCCTCTCGGCCGGCGGCGAGGCCCGGGATTACCGCATCTCGCCGATGCCTTCCTCGTCCTCCTCGTTCGTGTCCTCGGCCGGGTCGGGATCGGGCAGCGGCTCCCAGGATTCTCCGTCAGAGCTGACCTGCCACTGCACCTCCGCGACGCGGAGACCACGCTCAATATCGAGCCACAGCTCGGTCTCTGTCTCGTCGGCGAGACTGCCGAACCTCACCACCGCCTGTGGGTCTCGGCCGTCGAGGGATGCGCCCAGGCCGACCAGGTTCGACTCGGCGATCTGCTCGCCCTCGGCATCGAACGCCACCACCCGGACCCATTCCGCCCCCGCGTCCGGCCGCTCGACCATCCGGGTCTCGCGGTGTCCCGAGGTCGCGGCCTTCCAGTCGTCCTCGTCGTAGTTGATCTCGAAGGGCTCCAGGTCAGGATGCTGCCGCAGTGGCTGCTGGTGGCCGGTCTCGGGCTTGCACCCGACGTTGGACATCTTCTCGCGCAGCCGCACGATCATCTGTTCCAGGTTCGGGTGCCACATCATCATCGGCGACAGGCTCGGCGCGCCCTCGGCCCAGACCTTGTGCTCCATGTTCATCGCCGCCCACAGTTCGGCGGTGATGTCGGAGTGCCGGTACCAGCAGGCCGGCACGACCTCGGCGGTGATCCGGTACTCGCGCACCAGCCAGTCGACCCACTTCCGCAGACCGATCCAGGCCTGCTGCTGCTGCTCGGGCGGGATCTCGCGCCACCGCATCCCCAACCATTCCGGGTCACCCTCGGGATCGTCGTCGAGCTGCTGCTGGATCCGCGGGTCGCGGTACGGAGCCAACGGTGTGGCCTGCGGGCTCTGTCCGCCCTCGCTCTTCTCACCCTGCTCGCTCTGTCCGGCGCGCTGCTGCTGGATCGCCTCGCGCCGCTTCGCACGCAGCTGATCCCACCGGTCGCGGCGGCGCTGGCGTGCGTCCTCGGCGTCGTCTGCGTCCAGGTCGCCGGCCCGTCCGTTGGACGCCGCGACCGCCGCCCAGGGGTCCTCGTCCTCCGGCCCGGTGCCCGACGCCCCAGCCGAGGGCTCGTCGTCCCGGTCGTCCTGGTGGTCCTCGTCGGGCGCGTCGACCGAGGGTTCGGCGACTTCGTCCCAGGCCGTCAGCAGCGCCTCGCCTTCGGCCGCTCCTCTCGACGGTCGTGTCTCGGTCTCGTCGCTCATCCGTCCCACCTCACCGATCCGTCAGCTCGTCGGGCTCGACCGCATATCGTGTCGCCGCCGGTAGGTCCGCGGCGTCTGGATCACCTCGAGGGCGTGATTCATCACCTCGGCGATGGCCAGCATCGCCGCCTCCTCCCCCGGGTTCCGGTCCATCCACCGGTGCAGGGCTCTGTGGCAGGAGCCGCACACCCACACCCCCGAGTCCGTCGGCTCTCGGCATGCGTCCAGGCCGTAGACGGTGTGGCCGGTGGTGTGGACTTCCAGCACTGCTGGCCGCTGACACAGATGGCAGGTCAGCGGCTGGTCGGCCAGGGCCGATTCACTCGGTTCGCCCGCCTGCTGCGCCGACTGGCGTTCCTCCTCATTCATGTGCGCCTCCATCTGTGCGTTCATCCGTCCTTCCTGGTCTTCCTCGTTCGGGTTCCAGCATCCGCGGCACGGATCAGATGGGTCACGACCCAGAGCGTCGCCCGTTCGCGGTCCCAGCCGTAGAACTCTCGGCGGCCGTCCATCATCTGGTGCAGCCGCTGGTGATCGTGCCGGCACAGCGGCATCAGATCCTCATGGGCTTCAGCGGCGATCCACCGGCCTTGCTCGGTCTGCTCCACCCCGGCGTAGGAGACATGGTGCAGATCCAGCGAGACCCCGCTGCGGCGTCCCTCGGGCTCGGTCATGCTGCAGACCACACACGCCGGTTCCATGCCCGCGGCGCGGACCTCCTCGAACCACCGGCGACGGCGGGCGAACCACTCCCGCGACCGCAGGTAACCCCGCGAGTAGGCGGTGTTGCCGGTCCGGTGCAGCCCCAGTCGTGCCATCGGCCCCTCACCTCACCGGCGGCAGATTCGTCGCCCGCTGGGCGACCTCGGCATCCCCGTCACCGGCAGGCTCGTCTCTCCCCGACTGCCCCGCGGCACCGGTAGCCTCGCCGGCCCCTGCTCGACCCGGCTGCTCGCCGGCGGCCTGCTCGACTGCTTCGTTCTGCTCAAGGATCAGCTCGTCCAGCCCGCCGGCACCGCCAGGATCACCAGCACCCTTGCCCTGGGCGGCCGGCCTCGTCTCCGTGCTGCTGGCAGCGCTCGTGCTCGTCCCGGTGCGCGGACTCGCGGGTTCGGTGGACTTGGTGGTCAGTGCCTGCTCGGGCACCTGCTGGTCGCCCTTGGTCAGCGCCTCCAGCAGTGAGGAGTTGTACCGCCCCAGCGAGGCCTTGATCTCCTTCGAGTCCTTGCGGTCGACCCACTTGGCCATCGACATGAAGATCGGCCGGCCGTTGCGGTGGACCAGCAGTGCCCGGCCGAACGGCATCCGTCGCAGATCCGCGACCGGAAGCACTTCGAGGTCATGGGTCTGCTCCGAGACGGAGGAGCCGTCCTTCTGCCACGACTTCGACCGGCGGATGATCTGCCGCTGGCCGGCCAGCTTGGAGAACACCTCCAGGTCCTGGGTGTTCGAGGCCCCGCCGAGCTGGACCTTCACCGTCGCGGCGTCGAACAGCGCGGTCGCCTCCTGCTCGCCCCACTCGTTGCGGGCCTGAGCCATGGACTGGAACACCGCGAACGGGCTGATCCCGACACCGCCGCCGTCGGCCATCAGCTGAGTCAGCCCCGGCCACGATCCGGAGATGTTGGCGATCTCATCGAGCACCAGCGACATCGGCGGATCCAGCCGGTTACCCGGCAGCTTCGCCGCGATCTCGCGGGCGCGTTCAGTGATCGCATCCATCATCGCGATCAGAAACGGTCCGGCCGAACTGCCGCCGGTCTTGGTGCCGACGATGTAGAGAGTGCCCGACTCGTTGATGAACTTGTCGATGTCGAAGGTCTCCTCGACATTGCTGGGATTCAGCGCCTGCCTCACCTCGGGGACGGACAGCCCCTTCACACACCCCTCGACGCCGAACCACTTGTTCTGCAGCATCTTCGGGTCGCCGTTGATGATGCCCTGCAGGGCAGCACCCCACCCTCCGGCCGCGTCCGGGTGGTTCTTCAGGATCGCCACCGCCTGCTGAGCGGCCGCCGGGTTCGTCCCCCACTCCATGAGGTCATCGACACTGCGGCCGTCCAGCGCCGCGGCGTGCAGCAGGCACTCCATGATCGTCGTCGCCGGCGCCTTCCACTCGGCGTTGTTCCCCGACGAGCCCAACCCGGAGGCCCCGATCAGGCTGGAGGCCCGCTGGTCGGCGACCACCGGCTTCTCGCACCCGGTGATCGGCGACCACTTCAACGTGGTCGGCTTGCCCGTCAGCCCCTGCGGGTCGAACAGCGCGACCGGACCCTTCTTCGCCCGCATCTCCGAGGTCGCGGCGTAGTTGTCCGCACGCGAGGAAGTGGTGATGACCGGCCCGGGGGCGTCCAGAATCGCCTGGATCAGCAGGTGCAGCCCCTTGCCCGACCGCGGCGGGCCGATCAGCAGGATCGACTCCTCCAGCGACACCCACACCTGGGTGCCGACACTCTGCCCCAGCCGCAGTGCCGCGTCGGCGAGCTTCGGCCGCTTCATCTGCGGGCGGACCTTCTTGACCGTCTTCTTCGAGCCCTTCAGCACACGCCGGACCTCCGCCCCCTGGGCGATGCCGTCCCGGCCGGCGACGTCCTTGTTGAAGTACTTGTCCGACTGCTTGTACCGGCGATGCGCCGCCACCGCCGCGACGACGATCACCCCGACGATCACCAGGGTGACCATCAGCGCCGCGGCGTAGAATCCCGGCGTCGCCGAGCAGCCGGCCACGCTGCCGAACGCTGCCGGATCCTGGGTGGCGGCGAACTCGATGCCGGCCAGCGGGCTGGACGGTCCGGCCCACCCGCCGCAGGCGATCCGGTTCGCCAGCACCCCGACGCCGACGATGACCCCGTAGACGCCGAACAGCCCCAGGATCAGCAGCAGAATCTTCTCCTGCCCCGTCGTGGTGCTCATGCCGCATCCTCCCGATCCTTCTCGACTCTGTTCCGGTCGCTGCCCTGCTCGTCGTCGCTGTCGCCCAGCAGCGCCTCAGTGGTCGTCTCCTCGGCCCCGGCCATGCCGAAGGCCATGCGCTGATCGGTGTCGGTCAGCGGCACCTCGGCGGCAG
>Ga0079226_10000805_pt1 | contig 23124 bp, 27 predicted proteins | sample Poulit2014_FD_76345 | JGI IMG/M metagenome (GOLD analysis project Ga0079226, IMG submission 76345) | Agricultural soil microbial communities from Georgia to study Nitrogen management - Poultry litter 2014 | ecosystem: Environmental > Terrestrial > Soil > Agricultural land | place: USA: Georgia...
CCTCGAGGACGGCGGGACGCTCACATCCGTCTTCATCCCGTGGAACACTTGCGGCGTCTATATATACGGTGTCCTTGGAGTTGCTGCATGGGAATATGCCCCTTTTGCAATCCTGAACTTCACGGTGCCGGTGATTGCACTGATCCTTGCCGCTACAGGCATTGGCATTGAGAAAATCACTGATGAAGAGAAGGATTCATTCATCAGGAAATATTACAGTGATGATACGGATGATGAGGCTGTCGCTCCGGTCCAGACGTAAAAAGGATCTCTCCAAAATGGAGAGATCCTTTTTACATCATAAACTTTCTTCCACCGGCGTATCACCCTCGATGAGATTGTAGACTTTGTTGGCCGGCTGGTTCTTATCAATGGCATGGACGAGCACTGCCGCCACATCCTCACGCGGTACATTACCGATTTCCGGTTTACCTTCGAACAATTTCACCCTGCCCGTGCCTGCTTCATTCTGCAGCATACCCGGACGGATGATTGTATAATCCAGGCCGGATGCTTTGAGGTGTTCATCAGCACGGTGCTTGGCGTACATATAATGCTTGATCTGATCTGCATTTTTCGGGTCGCCGGCACCGATGGAGCTGACGATGGCGAAGTGTTTCACGCCTGCTTCCCTGGCGTTGTCCACTGTCTCGATTGCACCTTCCTGGTCGATGATGATTGTCTTATCTGCACCTGTACTGCCGCCGGATCCCGCAGCGAACACTACGGCGTCCACATTTTCAAACGCATGGGAGAAATCTTTTTCCAGATCTGCAAGCACTGTTTCAATGCCTTTGTCCTTAAACTGGCCGACCTGCTCTTCCCTGCGTACCATCGCCACCGGTTCATGGCCTTTTTCTTTCAGCTTTTCCGCAACCTGATGGCCAATCTGTCCGTTTGCACCAACTACAAGAACTCGCATTTATAAATCCCTCCATTTTAGTATACATTCATATATACCTTGGTTCACAGAGAGTTAAACTTTATCCGAGCGCGACATCCAGGATCATCATGAGTGTAAAACCGATCATGAGGCTCATGGCCGCAATATCGGAGTGTCCGTTTTTCTGGGTACTCGGTATCACTTCCTCCACGACCACAAAGATCATCGCACCCGCTGCGAGACTGAGCGCATACGGCAGGACCGGGGACATGAGTGATATGGCAAGCACACCCACCATTGCGGCCATCGGTTCTACGATTGCCGACATCCAGCCAAAGAAGAAGCTTTTCGTCCGTGACATGCCATCCCCTCTGAGCGGCATGGATACAGCCATGCCTTCCGGGATATTCTGGATGCCGATACCGAGTGCCAGTGTCGCTGCACCGGCGGCAAGCGTTGCAGGATCTGCATTCGAGGCGATTGCCCCGAATGCGATGCCGATCGCCATGCCTTCCGGAATGTTGTGGAGGGTCAGTGAGAACACGAGCAGCGTACTCCGCCGCCGGTTCCCCGCTCCGATCCCTTCCGTCCGGTCATCCGGTGCATTCCTGTGTGTATGGGGAATCATTTTATCAAATCCGTAGATGAACAATCCTCCCATAAGGAAACCCACGGCAGCCGGGAACCATTCTCCGATGAAGTGTCCCTGGCTGTTTTCAATCGCCGGCGACAGCAGTGACCAGAAGCTCGCCGCAATCATCACTCCACCGGCAAAACCGAGCATGATATCCAGAAAGCGTTCGTTGACTTCCCTTGTCAGAAAGACGAAAGCTGCGCCCAGACCTGTCATACACCAGGTGAACAGTGTCGCAGTGAGAGCCTGCTGCCAGGGCTCAAGCGCCATAAACATTTCAACCATTCATATGTTCCTTTCATTTCTTCAATTCATTCATATGGAAATTATACTCCATAATGGCGTATATTAGCCATAATATGAATTATAAAGATAAACAACGGGGGTGTTTATGCGTGAAAACGGGGTTGGCACCATTTATGATCCTGAGCGCTGCGGTGCTCTGGGGGACGGTCGGCACGGCAAAGACATTTGCACCGGCAGGCGCGGACAGCATATCCATCGGTGCGCTGCGTCTTCTCGTCGGCGGTCTGGTACTAATGGCGGTCGCCATTCTGATGGGTAAAATGACTTTGAAAGGATGGCCGCTCAGGAACGTGCTCCTGGCCTCCCTTTCCATGGCGCTGTTCCAGCCATTCTTCTTCAGCGCAGTCAGTCTGACGGGAGTCGCGGTCGGCACAGTGACGGCGATTGGCAGCGCACCCATATTCTCCGGTATGATCGAATGGCTGGTTTTCAAAACCAGACCGGCCGGTGTCTGGTGGCTCTCCACCTTCCTTGCGGTGACAGGCTGCATCATACTCATGTTCAACAGCAGTGCCGTCACCGTCGACCCGCTCGGCATACTGTCGGCACTCGGCGCCGGGATTGCATTCGCCTCATTTACCATCCTGAACTCCGGACTCGTGAAAAACCATCATCCGATTGCCAGCGCCGCAATCATATTCATGACCAGCGCCATCATGCTGTCTCCTTTCATACTCATATACGACAGCTCATGGCTGCTTGAAACAGAAGGCTTCCTTGCGGCCATGCATATCGGTGTGCTCGCGACAGGGCTCGCCTATTATCTTTTCGCCATCGGGCTCAGGAACGTCAAGTCCTCGACGGCTGTCACCCTGTCACTGGCAGAGCCCCTGACAGCCTCCCTGCTCGGGGTTTTCCTGGTCGGTGAAATACTCGACGGGTGGTCCTGGACAGGGCTCCTCATGCTGCTCATGGGCATCGTCCTCCTTGTAGTGCGACCATGGAGAAAAAGAGCAGGCGCTGAAGCATAACAATTTGAAGATTTTCTTTCACAGAAGTGTAAAATGTAATATAATGAAGTGGACCTTAAACTCCTGATAGTGATAACTGTAGACTTTGAAGCCATGTTCATGTTTTTAGCAGTCAACACCGTAAAAATTCATTGGCAAGGAGGACATACTGATGAACTATCAAAGAATCGTCCCGCATTTATGGTTTGATGATGAAGCAGAAGAGGCAACGGCATTTTATACGGAAGTTTTCCCGGAGTCCAAACATATCCATACTTGTGTATTTCCGGATACACCCTCCGGAGATGCTGAGCAGATAACGTTTGAACTGATGGGCTACCGTTTCATGGGCATAAACGCAGGCCCGTATTTCACCAAGAATCCGGCCATTTCATTCCTGGTGACATATGCCCCCATTGAACTGGAACAGATGGAAGCCGTCTGGGAGAAGCTTTTGGAAGACGGAGAAGCACTCATGCCGTTCCAATCCTATCCGTTCAGTGAAAAATACGGATGGGTGCAGGATAAATACGGGGTTTCATGGCAGTTTTTAATGACGGATGAGCCACAGACCGGAAGAATGATCCCTACTTTCATGTTCATTAATGACAATCTGGGTAAAGCCGGGGAAGCACTGGAATTTTACACGAATATTTTTAAAGGTTCAAAAACGGATGGAGTCTACAACTATCCGGACGGGATGGAGCCAAACCTCCCATCACATGTAATGCACGGCGAATTCGAGCTCGAGAACCAGCACTTTTCCATAATGGATAGTGCGGAACAGCATGATTTCAATTTCAATGAAGGCATCTCTCTGATGATCAATGCAGAAGACCAGGATGAAATTGATTATTACTGGGAAAAGCTGTCCGCGGTGCCCGAAGCAGAAGAATGCGGCTGGATCAAAGACAGATACGGGGTCTCCTGGCAGATTCTGCCGAAAGTTATGGACGATATGACAGAACATGGTACACCTGAACAAATCGAAAGGTTGACTGCTGCATTTCTCAGGATGAAGAAATTTGATATTGCAGAGTTGGAACGGGCGTTTGAAGGAAACGAAGAGGATTGAGCCGCACAGGTATGGGGAGACAGAAAAGAGGCAGTCCCTGCCAGATAGGGACTGCCTCTTTTCTATACTTCTATCGTTATGCTTTCAATGTCTTTCGGGAATGATGTGAGGACCTGTGTCTCATCATCGATGTACAGCATATCCTCGATGCGTACGCCGCCGAACCCGGCTTTGTATACCCCCGGTTCGATGGTGATGACATGGCCTTTTTGCAGTTTGTCCGTATTCTGTGAATCCAGCGACGGCTGTTCATGCAGCCCGATGCCGAGGCCGTGACCGATGCGGTGGGTGAAATACTCCCCGTATCCGTCGTTCTGGATTTCATCCCGCGCCACCTTGTCGAGTGAGTTCATCTGCTCTCCGAGACGCGACTGGCTGATGCCGGCTTTGTTCGCTTTCAGCACCGCGTTGTATATGGCCGCCTGTTCTTCGGTCGGCTCGCCGATGATGAAGGTGCGGGTCATGTCGGACACATAACGGTCTTTAGTCACGACACCGAAATCTATGAGCAGGAAATCTCCCGGTTCCACCACCGTATCGCCGGACCTGCCGTGCGGCAGTGCCGCATTTTCCCCTGCTAGCACCAGCGGCCCGAATGACACGCCTGTTGCGCCGTATTCCTTCACCTTCTGCAGAAGGAAGTCTGCAATCTCTTTCTCACTCTTGCCGGATACCGGTCCGTTCACAAGATCGGCGAGCGCTTTTTCAGTGATGTCCACAGCTTCCTGCAGTTTTTCTTTGTCATCCTCATCCTTTCTGCCGCGCAGTGCATTGATCCCGTTGTCCACCGCATGAATCTGGTCTGCCGTATAATTATCGAGCAGACGCTGATAGCGGTCATATATCATGTGCGCCCCTTCAATACCGATCGTTTTGGCCTGTGCCTGGTCCAGATGCTCGAACAGCCTGTCAAACGGATCTTCTCCATCATTGTGCGGAAGATGATTCGTCACGGTCGCCTGACTATTCACGATTTCCTGATCCAGTGCCGGATACATCAGCGCTGTGTCTTTCGTCTTTACATCTATGAGAAGCGCGAGCAGCCTTTCATGCGGCTCTATGAAACATCCGGTAAAATAGAAGACATTCACCGGATCGGTGATTACAACCGCATCCATGTCGAGTGATCCTGCCAGTTTCTCCACTCTTTCTACATATTTTTCAGTAATGGTAACCATCCCTTTCATTGGTCTTTATCCCAATATACCATAGATTTCATCGTTATTAATTTCCATGGACTTGTGATAATATGTCACTAATGAAACACGGAGGCCTGTCCATGTCCAAATTGATCGCCTATTTGAAAGATATCCACAGAAACCTGAATAAAAGACTGGAAATCCCGCCTTTCATCACGATATCACTTCTGATACTCTATACCCTAATATCCGGTGTGTTCGGCCATATGATCGGAATGGACCTCTTCGCCGATGACTATCAGCCATTCACGACCGGATTTGAAATCTTTTCTCTCCGGATTGCGATACTTCTCCTGTACATCATCCTGAACATCGCTTTCCTTTATCTGATGATACTCTGGTTCAGACGGGAACGGATAAGGATTCCTGTACTGCTGTCATATTACGCAATCATCACCACAGCAGTATTTTTCGCAAGTCTCATCCTTTTCTCCGCTGTACTCGGGCTGTATCATCTCTTCGGAGTGGAGAGCCACATCGTGTTCATAGTATTCGGCGCTTCCGTGGTTGCCATCTTCACGATCCTGAACCTTTATCCGGGTTATCTGTTCTACCTTGCAGTGAAAAAGCGGCCAATCGATATCTTCTGGCCACTCATGATGTACATCGCCGGAATCCACCTGATCTCCTATCTTCTGTTCAGACTTTGGGGCGCAGTGGATACATTAAGCATGTGGGTGACGTAGAAGAGGCTGGGACAAAACTATTCCCGTCATAAATAAGCCGGACGTCAGCTTTTCTGGGGCATCGCGTGAGCCTGTAGTCTCACGCAGATGCTATTCCCCTGGAAGTCTAACGTCCGGCTTCTAAATTATAATCGATTATTTATATATATCTTCAGGACTTATGTCCCAGCCTCTTCTTATGTTTCCACACTTTTTATCGGACGGCAGGGGTTGCCGGCTGCAACCATATTGGCGGGAATATCCTTCACAACCACAGAACCGGAACCGATGACCGTATTATCCCCGATGGTCACACCGGGGTTCACCGTCACATCTGCCCCGAGCCACACATTATCTCCGATACTGATAGCTCGGGCATATTCTTTCCCGGACCTGCGTTCTTTGGGGTCCAGCGGATGATTCACGGTGATCAGTGATACGCCTGGACCGAGGAAGACATCATTTCCGATATTAACCGGCCCGACATCAAGTATCACGCAGTTATAGTTAGCGTAGAAATTGCGCCCCACATTGATGTTGATGCCATAGTCGCAATAGAACGGCTTCCGGATGCTTATCCCTTCCGCCCTGTAGCCCATCAGCATTTCCAGTATCTGCGCTTCATCCTTTGGCCCCGGCCGGTTGTATTCGTCCATCAGCTCGGCTGCATTCTCACGCAGATGTTTGAGTACCGGGTCTTCAGGGTCATAATACTCACCGGTCAGCATCTTTTCTTTTTCAGACATCCTGTCACCACTTCATTTCTTTATTTCCCGGGAAATCACCGGGATGGATCAGTCCAGATATTCCTTGAACCATCCCGTGAGATGTTTCAGCCGCTCCACTCTGAGATTCGGTTTCCCTGTCCTTGACAGATTATGGTCGGCATCCGGGAAGCGTACAAACCGTGTTTCTTTTTTCTGGTATTTGAGTGCGATGTACAGCTGTTCCGCCTGCTCCATCGGACATCTGAAATCGCGTTCACTGTGGAGGATCAGTAGCGGAGTCTTGATATCATCCACATATTTGATCGGTGAATGATGCCACATGGCATCGATATCACTGAACTCTGCCTTGATCTGCCAGTCGCTGAAATAGTAGCCGATATCGGAGACACCGCGGAAGCTCACCCAGTTGCATATGCTGCGCTGTGTGACCGCGGCTTTGAAACGGTCCGTATGGCCGACGATCCAGTTGGTCATGAAACCGCCGTACGAGCCGCCCGTCACCCCGAGGTTCTCCTGGTCGATCCAGCCGTATTTCCCGGTGATGTAATCGACACCGGCTAAGATGTCCTCATAATCAATGCCGCCGTAATTGCCACGCACAGCATCCACGAACTTCTGCGAGTAGCTGTGGGAACCGCGCGGATTCACGAACAGCACTCCGTAGCCGAGGGAGGCCAATACCTGCATCTCATGGAAGAAAGTATTGGCGTAGAAGGCATGCGGACCCCCGTGGATATTGGTGATGACAGGGTATTTCCCGCCTTCATCAAGGTCCGCCGGCTTCATGAACCAGCCGTGCACTTCAGTGCCGTCGTTGCTTTCGAAACGGATGTCCTCCGGATCGGCAAGCTCTGTGTTTTCCTCATACTCCTTATTGAATCCGGTCAGTTTTTCAAGGTCCCCGCTGCCGTAATCGAACCTGTAGAGTTCCCCCGGTGAGTCATGCCTTGAAATTGTAAGCATTGCATGATCAGCCGCTGCATCCATCCCGTAAATATGATGCCTGCCGGTAAGCAATGGTTCCACTTCACCGGCAGTGTTCCCTTCGTACAGGTTCACACTGCCCTGTTCGGAGACGACGAAGACGAAGCGTTCATCAGAAACCCATTTTGCAGGCAACGTCTCAACCGACTGCTGTGTGTCTGCAGCTGCATAGTCGCCGACCGGCTTATCGAGTTTTCCCGTTAGATTCTGCAGCGCACCCGACGTTGTATCGTACAGCATTATAACGCCATGCGTTGCATTCTCAAACTCCCGTCCCATATGGGTTATGAGGAGTTTCGAACCATCCGGTGATAACGCCGCGTCCAGCACGATTCCTTCGCCTTTTTCAATCTCAACCGGCTGTTCTTCCCCTTGTTTCATATACAGTTTCTGGCTGAAATTGAAGTCCGGTTCGTCGCTCCGGTCAGTCGTATAGATCATAGCACCACCGGCCGCCTCCAGAAGCGTAAAGTTCTCTTCGCCCGTCAGGAGAGTCGTGACTTCCCGTGATGAGATATCGATTGTCCTGACAGCCTGGTATTTCTCTTTAAGCAGTCCGAGGCTGTCGGCTTTGTACTTCATCCGGTCGATGACGACAGGTTCCGGCCGCCTGTCCTTGTCATCTTTCTTATCTTCTGTCTCGTTTTCTGACCCCTTTTCAACCGAGACATGATAGTGGACCGATTTGCCGTCTTTGGAAAATTCAGCGCTCGTGACACCATCTGTCTCCCCGGTCAGCTGTTCCCGTTCCCCGCCTGCGGCACGGAGCAGGAATACCTGCTGCTTTTCTTCCGCTTTGGCGATGAATAAAGTACACGCGCCATCCGGAGAATGCCTCACATTGGAAATACGTTCATGCTGGTATGTAAGCTGCACATTCTCACCATTATGATGGCGGTACAGATTCGTCCGGTATTCGTTCTTCTCTTCCTCAAGCGTCGTTACAAGATAGGTGACGGCCTCCGCTCCGGGCACGATTGCCGGTGATGAAACGGAGCTGATTTTGTATATGTCCCCGATTTCGACTTTGTTCTTCATCATTCATCCCCCCAAAATTAAGAAAAGACTGAAAGTTTCAGCCTTTTCTCCCAGTTTATCATGAGGTTATCCAATTTTCCCGCCTTAAGCACTACTGTCTATGGGCCAATACCCGTTTCTGCATCAGGAATATGAAGAGCGGCACTGCCGAAATCATCACCATGACCCCCGTCGGTATTTGCACGGGGGCCAGAAGCGTACGGCCGATCGTGTCGATGAACAGTACATAGAGTCCACCGTACAGGCAGGACAGGAGCAGAAGGGGTCTGAACAACATGGGTTTGAAATAGATGATCATCTGCGGGACGATGATACCCACAAGCGCTATGATGCCGCTGAAACTGATTGCCACGAGCGGCGGAATGGATGCTGCGGCAAGGAGCAGGACCCGCAGCCGTGCAGTGTTCACGCCGAGGCTGAATGCCCGTGCATCCCCGAGATTGAGCAGATCCAGCTGACTGCCGTATTTATGGACGATACCCCCGGATACTGCTGTAAGTAGAGCGGTCACCAGGGTATCTTCATATGTCGCCCCGGCCATCGAGCCGAACATGTAGCCGGCGATGGACTCCGTTTTATCGGGCTGGATGAGTACAAGTATATACAGTATGCCGGAGAGCATTGCTCCGAGCAGCACACCCGTTATGATCAGAGTTTCAGGACGGTATCCGGCATCTATACGGCGGGCGGCGGCCATAACGATCAGCAGGCTGGTGATTCCACATATGATGCTGATCACCGGCTGCAGATACAAAGGAAGCGCAAGGACGACAACCAATGCACTGCCAAGCACCGCACCGTTCGCCATGCCCAGTGTGAAACTGTCCGCCATCGGGTTCCTCAGGACAATCTGAAAGACTGCACCGCTCATGGCAAGCGCTGATCCGAGGACAAATGCGAACAATATGCGGGGCACTCTGATGCCGAAGACGATGCTCATGAGCTGGTCACCATCCAGCGCTTTGAGTGAGGCGGATCCGGCAAACACACTGGCCGTGGCTGTCATGAGAATGACAGCTATGAGGATGATGATATGTTTATTCATACACGCACTCAGCCGTCTGCCTGAGTCCTTCCGCAATTCTCGGACCTGGACGGGTCAGCAGATCCGGATTGATGTTGCATTGGTTTTCGGAATCACTGATGGCCATATCCTGCAATCCAGGCGTATCACTGACGGAGCGCCCGAGTGCTTCATCATCAAGTCCCATTACGGAAACAAGCACATCCGGATTCTTTTCTACTATATCTTCGGCGCTCACTGCGGGGTAGCCGTCCATATCATCAAACGCATTCCCCACATTGATCCAGGAGAGGGCATCATCCATGAAAGTCCCGCCCCCGGCTGTATATATTTCAGGCTGATCCGAAATATGGATGAATGCTTCGCGCGTCTCTTCGTCGCTGTACTGCCCCTTGAGGTCACCAAGGTCCCGGGCGATGCCGCTGATTACATCCTCGGCGTTCTCCTCCACACTGAAGAATGATCCGATCTGTCTGATGGATTCATAGATTCCTTCTATACCCCGGGCTTCCTCCACCGTCAGCACTTCCGCCCCCGTCGTTTCCGCCACACGGTCCAGCAACTCCTGATTCATACCGGCCGAAGCTTCATGGGCGATGATATGTGTTGGCTCGAGACCGATGAGCTGTTCCTCATCAAGCTCGAATGTATCCAGCCTCGAAATGTCCTCGTCGTCCGCCACCGATTCAGGATGGTCATCTTCGGTCGTCACGCCGACAAGGGCATCCTCAAGACCCAGTTCAGCAATGATTTCCGTGTTACTCGGCATGAGCGATACAATGCGCGTCCCCTCCCTTTCCTCCGCCGGGCTGCAGGCAGCCATCAGGAGTAAAGCGGCGAGGACCAATATTCCCTTCATACGATCCATTCATCCCACTCCCCGTTTTAACAATAGACCCCCGCAACAGGCGGGGGTCGGACGCTACATTCTTTCCGGTGCACTCACACCGATCAGACCGAGTGCATTCTCCAGAGTCTGTCTCACTGCCTCGATCATCGCCAGATAGGCGAGTGTCTTCTCCTTGTCGTCAGTGAGAACCTTGTCTGCATTATAAAATTTATGGAACAGTCCGGCAAGCTCCTGGATATAGTTCGGTATGCGGTTTGTAGCACGGCTGTCCGCCGCCCCCTGCACCACGCCCGGGAAGCCCCCGAGTTTCTTGAGGAGTTCCAGCGCCTGTTCGTTAACGATCACATCGACGTTGGCATCCTTGTCCACATCATATCCACTCTCTTTTGCCTGGCGCAGTATTGAACAGATACGGGCATGTGCATATTGTGCATAATAGACAGGGTTGTCGCTGGATTCCGATTTCGCAAGTTCAAGATCGAAGTCAAAGTGTGTATCCGGACTTCTCATAGCAAGGAAGTAGCGGCTCGCATCCACACCAATCATTTCGATGATGTCACGGAGCGTGATCGCCTTCCCTGTACGTTTCGACATTTTCACTTCCTCGCCGTTTTCAATCAGGCGCACCATCTGCATAATCTGGATTTCCAAAGTTTCCGGGTCTTCGCCGAGCGCCCCGAGTGATCCTTTCAGACGCTTGATGTAACCATGGTGGTCCGCTCCGAAAAGGTTGATGAGCTTGTCAAAGCCGCGCTCCACCTTGTCATAATGATAGGCGATATCCGGCATGAGGTATGTGTAGGTGCCGTCGCTCTTGCGGAGCACACGGTCCTTGTCGTCGCCGAACTCCGTCGTTCTGAGCCACAGGGCATCATCCTCCTCATACGTATAGCCGTTGTCCGTCATCTTGGCGAGCGCTTCTTCCACCTCCCCTTTTTCATAGAGGGAAGTTTCACTGAACCAGTTGTCGAAGTGGACATTGAAATCGGAGAGATCCTGGCGGAGCTTCTCCATTTCGTAATCCACGCCAAGCTGGCGGAACTTTGCCACACGTGCTTCGTGAGGCTGATCTGCATATTCCGGTGATTCCTTGGCAAGCTTCTCCCCGATTACTTTTATATCTCTGCCGTTGTATCCGTCCTCCGGCATGTCGAGCTCATGTCCGAGCGCCTCCAGGTAGCGCGCTTCGATGGACAGTGCGAGGTTGTGGATCTGGTTTCCGGCATCGTTGATATAATATTCGCGTTCGACGTCATACCCGGCAAACGCCATCACATTCGAGAGGGTATCACCAACGCTTGCATTGCGTGCATGACCGATATGGAGGTCGCCGGTCGGGTTCGCACTTACGAACTCAATCAGGATCTTTTCCGCATTTTCACGCACAGTGCTGCCGAAGCGCTCTTTTTCCTCCAGCACTTTGGCGATGACACCTGTGAGTGATGCCTCCTCCATTTTGAAGTTTATGAAGCCCGGGCCGGCGATATCGACAGATTTTACCTGTGCCCCGCCTTTATCAAGGTTGTCGATGATTACCTGGGCAATTTCACGCGGATTTCGCTTCGCCTGTTTTGTGAGTACCATGGCAATGTTTGTGGAGAAATCTCCGTTCTCCTTATCCTTCGGTACTTCCACTTTTACCGGCGGCACCTCTTCAACAAGGCCGGATTTTTCTACTGCTTTTTCAATTGAAGTTTTCAAATGCTGTTTCAGATCCATCATCTATCCCACTTTCTCCAGTTTGTAATGATAATTCCCTATGACCGTTCCATTCTCGATCAGATTGTATTCGATATCCACCAGGCCATCCTCCACATCCAGCCGGATCGTATAGATGCGGAAAAGGTGTTTCCCTGCCGGCGATTCATAAAAAGTTTCCGTCGTGCGGCCTTCTTCAAAATGAAAATTCATATTGATCACACCGCGCCGCTGGATCTTGACGAATCCGTCGCCTGCGCGGAGCACGACATCCATCTCATGTTCATCGAGTATTTCCGTGTACCGGTAATACCTGTCATTTTTTTTGATCAAATCGACGTCAAGATCCTGCTGGAACCGCTTTGTCTCGCCGTTCATCTCCACTGTCTGCCACAGTTTGAACTGTGAATGTTTCCTATCCATATGATCACCTTCAAGTAAGCTAAATTATAACATAATCCGAAAGCCCAAACATTTATAGACGATGCTTTTCAGCAACTGCAGCACAAAAAAAGTGGACAGGATTCCTCCTGCCCACAGTGTCCTAGTTATACAGATGCATAACTATATACAATTCTATATTTCAATGTAAAAATCTGCAATGTTTTTATGACTTTGACACAATAACGTCACAATTAGTGATTTTCCAATATTTGTTTCAATTCTCCCGAATTCTCCCATATTTCCATATTATGATTCTGGAGGAATTTTTTCAATGAACTTTTGCTTGCATCATCCATCATATCGATATCAATCTTGCTCTTCATCGCCCGGTCAAGCATATTGACATGCTCATGCATCATTTTATATCCGCGGCGACGCTCTTTATTGACCATCTGGTAACATGCTGCGACACCGGCATATACCGGACCGAAGTCTTTGCGTTCCACAGCTACCCAGACAATCCAGTATTCCTTCTGGCCGTCCCCTTCGACTTCCGACTTGTCCGTCACCCATTTCACACGCTTTTCAACTTCGGCGCGGGCGTGGAGGCCGGCCATATCGATGAAGGTCTCCTGCGTATCGATATCTATATAGACAGGGGCGATATTCTCCAGGCTGATGGACCCGATATTCTGACCTTTGTGGCCGGTCAGCGGATCATCTTTTATGATGTTGAACTGAAACCCCGGTTTTTTATTTTCAGATTCATTTGCCATATTATCATGCTCCTATGCCAATTCATTCAGCAGATTGATGATCTGCCCCCTCACTTCGGGGTCTTCAATCTGAAGTATTTTCTCTTTCGGATAATAAAGTTTCGAATCCATGCGGTGCATGCCTGTAATGCTGTGTATGATCGCAGACTGGCTGCTGATCTCCTTCAGTTCCCCGTTCCTCTTCTGAAGATGGATCGGCCGGCGGTTGCTCTTCGATCCCGGCCGGTCGTAATCATACGGCAGGTCCGAGTAGGAATCGCTGAAGAAATAATACTCGGGATCCACCCCGCCTTTTCTGAACAGCTCTTCGATTTCGGTGATCGTGATGATCGAACCGTCGAACGGCAGGTACTTGAACAGGTCCCTGTTCACGAAACGGTGAGACAGGTCGGAGAGCACTTCGTCATTTTCATGTATCCACTCCTGGAGGTAGAAGTTGACCACCATTTCATCGAGCCTCAAATAGTCATGGACCGTGAGGGTCCCGTCGAAGAACGGAATGAAATATTTCGGCGCCTGCTTGAATACGTACCCCTCTTCATAGAGGTATTTCGCGCGGCGGAGCGCCAGGTTCAAGAGCACTTCCCCGCCCCTTGAGACCGGATGGAAATAAATCTGCCAGTACATCTGGTAGCGGCTCATCAGGTAATCCTCGACTGCATGCATGCCGCTGTCCTTGATGATCACCTCGTCCTTTGCCGGGCGCATCACACGGAGTATGCGCTCCATGTCGAAATTGCCGTAACTGACACCCGTACAGTACGAATCACGCTGGAGATAGTCCATGCGGTCCGCATCTATCTGGGAAGAGATCATGCTGATGACCAGCTTGTTTTCATGCGTCTTGTCAATCACCTGTGCGACTTCCAGCGGGAAGTCGCTGCTCACCTTCTTCAGTACGGCATTCACTTCCGTATTGCCGAGTATGATCTTGCGGGTGAACTCCTCATGATCCGTATCGAAGATCGTTTCAAAACAGTGGGAAAATGGGCCGTGCCCGAGGTCGTGAAGCAGTGCAGCACAGAGTGCGAGCAGCCGGTCGTCATTGTCCCATTCATCAAACTCCTGGAAGTTCACGACCATACGTCGGACGATTTCGTATACGCCGAGGGAATGGTTGAATCTTGAGTGCTCCGCGGAATGGAAGGCAAGATACAGCGTACCGAGCTGCTTGATGCGCCTCAGCCTCTGGAACTCCTTCGTCTTTATCAGATCCCAGATGACCTGATCACGGACATGAATATACCGGTGGACCGGATCTTTGAAAACTTTTTCTTCTGTCAGTTGTTTGTTGCCGTATTCACTTATCATCATTCCGCTGCCCTCCTGCATACTGCTATAATATCATATAAATACCGGCTGCCGAAAGAATAGGCAACCGGCTCTTATCCCTGCTGCAAAGGGGGGCGGAAGATCATTTATCCTTTTCACTGTACAGATCTTCCTTCCTGGCCTTCTGCTTCTGGACATCCCTTTCACGCTTCAGTTCATTCTTCTGTACATCGTCCGGCGGACTGTCCGGCGGGACGTCCTCCTTCACTTCATCATGCGGAGCGCTTTCCCCATCCTCTTTGCGGCGGGAGAGCTTTTGTTCCTCCTCTTCAGTCGTCATTCTATCTTTTCTATCATCAGACATACCATCTCAGCCCCTTTTTCTTGTTTATATTCCCTCAGGAAAGGCGGTTAAACCCCGGCAGCGGCTGAGGGTACGGGACTGGCACAAGGAGAGTGTCGCGCTTATCATCGATTTCAGATCGAAGTTAAGAGGGGACAGGTCTCCTATTAATGTTTTCAAATCAATGATAAGAGAGACGCTTCGCTTATCACCGATTCAACTTCGATAATAAGCAAGGCCGTTCTCTTGTCATCGATTACGGATCGAAGATAAGAGACAGTGCCTCCACACCTTACCTCATCGGAAAATATCACTGATGCAACGACACCCGCCTCCACAATAAAAACCGGCCTCCCTCGGGGAAACCGGTCCATCACAAATATGATTACAGTTCGGGGAAGATCTCCCCGTCTTTTTCCGCCCTGATTTTCTCATTCCGCTGTTTCATACGTTTCAGAAATCCGTCATATCTTTCCTGCTGTTCATCCGTGAGCCCCGGCAGATCTTCCAATGTGCCACCGGAACTTTCGATGACGCCTTTTACCCTGCGGAGGACGTCCTCCACACTGAGATTTTCATCGAGCAGCTCATTCAAGGAGGCCATATCTTCTGGATGCACATCGGGATAGGTGAAGCGTGTAATGTCCCCCGCCCTGCTCAGCCGGTAGAAATCACGCATGATCTCAGCGCGGAGACTGCCGTTGCCGCTCACACACAGATAGATCTGGACTGCGATGCCCTGGCGGATCCTCCGCTGGGAGATGCCGGCGAATTTCCGGCCGCCGATGCTGAGGTCGTAACTGCCGGGACAGTAGCTGTTCACGATTTCGTATGCCTCCACCGGAGCTTCGGGAAACGCCGCCCGCACCATCCAGAGCATCAGTTCATAGCCGTCATCAATCTGTGGTGCGGCGGATTTCGGCAGGATGACTGAAACATTCAGCACCCCGTCATCCAGCACTACGCCAAGACCGCCGCTGTTCCGCAGTATATAATCATACCCTGAGTCTTCAAGGAATTTCAGCCCGTCCTCCAGATAGGGCAGCCGCGCATCATGCAGCCCGAGAATGATGTACGGGTCATGGACCCATGCACGCATTTTCGGAATGCCGTCCGCCGTCACCATTTCCTGCAGCAGATCATCGATCGCAAAGGACTGGTACGGATGGTTTGCCGCTTCAATCGGCACATACTGCCAGGTTCCGCCGAACAGATTATCCATTGTTCTGGGTAAGAGCCTGCGTTGCCGTGAAGAGTGCGAGATTGAACACTTCGTCTTTGGAACAGCCGCGGGAGAGGTCGTTCACCGGCTGATTCAAACCCTGAAGGATCGGGCCGTATGCTTCAAAGCCGCCGAGACGCTGTGCAATCTTGTAGCCGATGTTGCCCGATTCGAGGGAAGGGAATACGAAGACGTTTGCACGGCCTTCCAGTTCAGAACCCGGCGCTTTCTTCTCAGCGACACTTGGAACGAACGCCGCGTCAAATTGAAGTTCACCGTCGATCGGTGTGTCCGGCAGTTTTTCTTTGGCGTACTGCGCTGCAAGTTTCACTTTTTCCGTCTCTTCTGTTTTGGCGGAACCTCTTGTTGAGAAGCTGAGCAATGCGACACGCGGATCCATGCTGAAGCTTTCCGCCGTCTTGGCCGTCTCCACTGCGACTTCCGCCAGCTCTTCTGCATTGAGTTCAGGATTGATTGCGCAGTCCCCCATCACATAGAGCTCGTCTTCACGGAGCATGAAGAACACACCGCTCGTGCGGGAGACGCCCGGTTTCGTCTTGATGATCTGGAGCGCAGGGCGCACCGTGTCCGGTGTAGAATGAACTGCACCGGATACAAGACCGGCAGCACGGCCGGTATAGACCAGCATCGTACCGAAATAGTTCACATCATTCAAAATATCATCCGCCTGCTCGTGCGTGACTTTGCCCTTACGACGTTCAACGAATGATTCTGCAAGCTCCGCTTTATATTCACAAACTTTGGGGTCGATCAGCTCAAGGACGCTGATATCCAGATTTTCTGCCTTTGCCAGCCCCTCGACCGCCTCTTTGTCACCGAGTACGATCGGATTCACATATGTTGTTGCCGCAAGTTCGACAGCTGCTGTCAAGATTCTTTTGTCTGTACCTTCAGGGAAAACGATTTTTACATTTTTACCTTCCAGGTTAGATTTGAGATTGTTTAAAAAGTTACTCATAATATCCTCCTTGGTTAGCCTGTACACATGCCATATTATACTCTTTTCGTCACATTATTTCATCCCCATCCGCTTTTAAAACGTTTTCTTTAGTAGTAGAATTGGATATGACAATATAAAAGGAGAGATTTTGAATGAATGAAGCAGCACAAACACTGGATGGCTGGTACAGCCTTCACCTTCTTTATAACGTAGACTGGCCATCGCTCCGCCTTCTCGAACCGGAAGAAGTGAACAAGATGGTCACAGAACTTCAAAGTTTCCTGGAACGTCAGGAAGAAGTACATCAGAAAAAAGAAGGCAGCTACTCTTTCTACAATATCACCGGCCAGAAAGCTGACCTGATTCTCTGGATGCTCCGTCCGACGATTGACGAACTCAATACACTGGAGCTGGAATTCAACAAACTCGCCATCAGCGATTTCCTGATTCCATCCTATTCATACGTTTCCGTCATCGAACTCAGCAACTATCTTGCGAAAGATTCCGATGAAGATCCATACCAGAACGAACATGTGAGAAAGCGCCTCTATCCTGAAGTACCGAAATCACGCTACATCTGCTTCTATCCGATGGACAAACGCCGCGAAGGCAACGATAACTGGTACATGCTCGATATGGAAAAACGTCGTGAACTCATGTATTCACACGGCATGATCGGCCGCGGCTATGCAGGCAAAGTCAAACAGTTCATCACCGGCTCCGTCGGTCTCGATGAATATGAGTGGGGAGTCACTTTGTTCTCAGATGACATGATCCAGTTCAAGAAACTGATCTATGAGATGAGATTCGACGAAGTATCCGCACGCTACGGCGAGTTTGGTGACTTCTTCGTAGGTGTCCACCTGCCGGCTGAAGAACTTCCGGCTTTCTTCCAGTAATACCGGTGGTTTTAAGCCTTCCAGATTCGGTTATAAGTAAACAAAACCAAAGCGGGAGGAATCACGATGGGCCGATTGATCAGAAGAATCATATACATGGCACTGCCTTTTTTGATCAGAAAAATTAGAAACCGCAATAAAGGCGGACGTAAATGATAGAAAAACCCGGTCCAATGGACCGGGTTTTTTTCTTGTCTATTTGATTTTGAGCGGGATTTCCCTGATCATATAATAAAGAATAGCATATGCGATGGCGAGAACAGCAAGGGTGATGGCCGCCACCACCCACATGTTCAGACCAGTCATGAGATCCAGGGAATCGACGGCCGGGATGAAGGCTCCCCCTTCTTGCCTCGCCCACAGCACATCTGTTGCAATGAACAGGATGATATTCAGGACCACAGCGCCCATCCCCGGAACAAATCCACGGTAGAATCCCACGCTGATCATAAAGCCCCCGAGGAAATAGAGCACTGTCGACAGCATGTATCCGCCCACATGCACGATTGTTTCCGCACCTCCCGACACTTCGGGAATACCTATGCCGAACCACGGCATGAGGCCGAACACGAATGATATGGCCGCTGTAGCTGCCGTCACGGATAAAGTGATGATCACTCCGGTGAACACCATTGCCCGAAAGAAGATCTTCCGCGTCAGCCCAAGGTTCAGTGACCATTCGAGGAACGTGTATACCGCCAGAATGCCGATCACCAGCATATATACCCTGTTCGCCGACAGAGCCATGGCGAAGAATGACATCTCATTCAGTTCCGGTTCCCTTATGAATACATTCAAAATGATGTAGACCAGGGCGAATATCGGTATATACCACAGGCACCATTTGCCGAATTCCTTCGTATAATCCATTGTGGCAAGACCTAATTTTTCACTCATTCCACACCCTCCTTGTCTTCCGTGAGTCTGATGAAGAGATCCTGCAACTTCACTGTGCTTATATCGAGGTACAGCTTGTCAATCTCCTGAAGTTCCCCTTCACTCAACCGGCCGAGAACCATGTCGGAACGGATCGGCCCGAGGCGTTCTGTCGACAGCAGTTCTTTCCCTGCTGTGAATTGAGCCACCTTCTCCTCCGGACCGCTCACCCTGAAACCACGTTCGAGCAGCACATCGAGCGGTTCCTGCAGTTTCACTCTGCCGTGATGCACGATGATCACTTCATCGAACAGATAGTCCATCTCGGAAACGATATGTGTTGACAGTATGAATATCCTCGGACTTTTCTCCTTCGCTGCGATCACCTGTTTATAAAAATATTCCCTGGATGGTGCATCCATGCCGTTTGTCACTTCATCGAAGATCGTTATAGGCGAGTTTGATGCCAGACCGATTGCCGCATTGACTGCGGCCTGCTGGCCTTTCGACATCTTATGGAGCGCCTTGTCCACCGGTGCGCCGAACCCTTCCATCAATTCCAGCGCGTAATCCATATCGAAACCCTCTTTGTACCTTTTTGCCGTCTGTAACATCCTGCCGGCAGTATCATACTCATCCGAGTAGTCCACTTCGTACAGGAAATCGACTTTCGGCATCAGTTTTTCATTTTCATACGGGTCCACACCGTCGATGGTCAGGGTCCCTTTTGTCGGCTTCCTGAACGATGCAACCAGCGACAGTATTGACGTCTTGCCTGCCCCGTTGCGTCCGATGAGACCATATATTTTCCCCGCTTCCATCTCAACGGTGATATTCTCCAAAATACTATCCTTTTTGATATCAAGGGACACGTTTTCAAGTTTCAGCCTACTATTCATCTGTATCACTTCCTTTCATTTCGGTTATGAGCTGACTGATCTCCTGATCCGTCAGTCTAAGCTTGCGCGCTTCATCCATCATCGGCTTCAAATACTCCTCCTTGAAATTCTGCTTTCTCTCGCTAATGAGCTTCTCCTTTGCATCCGGTGCAACAAACATGCCGACACCCCTCTTTTTGTATATTACACCCTGGTCCACCAGCTGGTTGACACCTTTGGCCACCGTCAGATGGTTGACTTTATAGAACTGTACAATCTCATTGGTTGAAGGGACCCTGTCATCCTCCCTTAATGTGCCGCTAATGATCTGGTCGCTGATCCAGTCTTTGATCTGCTCAAAAATCGGTTTGCGGTCATTCAGCTGTCCACTCAAATCACCACGCCCTCTCATTTAGTTATATAGTTATGTATATAAGTATATACCACCGCAGTGGAAATTGTAAACCCTGTCGCATGAATTTTTTACGGGAAATAAAAAAACCCCGCCGGAGCGGGGTTCTGATACATATATCATTTTCTTTTCTTCTGCGCTTTTTTCTTTTTCAGCCTGTTGTCCATGTAAACTGCCAAAGCCAGGAGCAGTCCGAGCATCGCCAGTATCTCACCGATGCTGATTGTCTGTGTCATGATGAGGTTGATAATCCCCTTAACTGCCAGAAAGGCAGCCATGATCAGCAGGAATACTGTCAGATAGTGTCTGAAACCAACTTTTTTTGAAATAATCACACCACCATCTGATTTAAATCTTCACGATGCCGATGATCAGGCATATCCAGCCGGCGAGGAACAGCACGCCGCCGATCGGGGTGACGGCTCCGAGTATGGAAACGCCGCTGACCGCGAGTATATACAGTGAGCCGCTGAAGAATATGATGCCGAGCAGCATCAGCCAGCCGGCTGCACCAAGCAGCGGTGCATTGGTGATCTGCATCAGTATGCCGACTGCCAGCAGACCGAGCGCGTGATACATCTGATACTGCACCGCTTTTTCCCATACGCCCATATAGTGTTCGCTGATCTTGCCCTCGAGGCCGTGTGCGCCGAAAGCACCAAGCGCAACAGAAATCAGTGCATTCACTGCACCAATTATTATGAATAACTTCATTCCGTCTTCTCCTTTGATACAAGTTTGTTAAAAATCGAAAAGTGAGTCCCCGTTACCGAATCCGTCGTCCGTATCGAGTGTTTCCGCAGGAATCTGTTCTGACCGCCTTGGACTGTCCCTGTGTCCTTCGGTGCTCCCGCCCATCATGCGGAGCATTTCCCTGTCATCTGTGCTCATGCTGGCCGGTTCCTGCCGGGAGGCTGACGCCACAGGCGGAACAGCTGCATTGTTGTCCTGTTTCAGAAGGCCTACCAGCCGCTCCATTGCATACAGATGCTTATCGAATTCATGCGGCTGGCTCGATACTTCCATACGGTGAAGTTCCTGTTTCAGTTCCGCTATGATCTGCTGCTTCATTTCTTCTCACTCCAGTCAATCGGTCTACGCCCGTGCTCCACCAGATAATCATTCGTCCGGCTGAACGGCTCAGTGCCGAAAAAGCCTCGGCTTGCAGACAAGGGGCTCGGATGCACCGATTTGATGACGAGGTGCCTGTCCGTATCGATCAGCTTTTCCTTCTGCTGTGCTGGCTTCCCCCAAAGGATGAAGACAACGTTCTCCAGATCATCCGATATATGTCTGATGATGCCGTCCGTAAACGGCTGCCAGCCGAGTTTCCTGTGGGAGTGCGCCTCACCTTCCTCCACAGTCAGCACGGTATTGAGCAACAGGACGCCCTCTCTTGCCCAGTCCTTCAGACTCCCGTCTTCGCGGACGATGCCGAGGTCGCTCTCAAGCTCCCTGTAGATATTCCTCAATGACGGTGGAATCTTCACGTCCTCGTTCACGGAAAAAGCGAGACCGTGAGACTGGCGTTCACCGTGATAAGGGTCCTGCCCGAGGATCACAACACGCACATTCTCAAACGGCGTCAGTTCAAAGGCTGTATATATCTGTTCGCGGGGCGGAAACACTTTTCCGCTTGCATATCTCTCTTCCAGTTCCGCTTCCAGCCCGCTGAAATCATGGGTTTCTATTATCGATCTGAAGACATCTTTCCATTCCATTGGATATCACCTCTGTCTAAAGTTCGATTATACCATTACATCAGGCATGTCTCTAGAAATACGGCGTTTATTATAGTAGAATATTATTATTAATCATATTGGAGGAAATTTCCTATGGCACTTAGAAAAACCCTTACGATTGCCGGTTCTGATACCAGCGGCGGTGCTGGTATCGCGGCAGATCTGAAGACTTTCCAGGAACATGAAACATACGGCATGACAGCCCTTACCACCATTGTGACCATGGACCCTGAAACCTGGTCCCACGGTGTGAACCCGATTCCTCTTGATGTTGTCGATGCGCAGCTTGAGACGGCGCTGTCCATCTCACCTGACGTCATCAAAACAGGCATGCTCCCTTCTGAAGAGGTCATCGAGCGCAGCAAGGACGCATTCCTGAACAGCGATGCAGAACATTTCGTCATCGACCCGGTCATGGTCTGCAAAGGGGACGATGAAGTGCTGAACCCGGGGCTTGTGGATGCAATGGTGGAACACCTCCTGCCCCATGCAACGGTCATCACTCCAAACCTGTTCGAAGCCGGACAGCTTGCCGGATATAAGACACCGAAAACGCTTGACGCCGCAAAAAAATGTGCAGAAGTCATCCATGAAAAAGGTGCAAAACACGTCATCATCAAGGGCGGTTCGGATATTGAAGGGGAAAAGGCGGTCGATGTCTACTACGACGGTGAGACGTTCCACATGCTGACGAGCGACAAGATCGATGCTTCCTACAACCATGGCGCCGGCTGTACGTTTGCAGCAGCCATCACGGCGAACCTGGCGAACGGCCAGGCACCCCTTGAAGCGATCCAGAACGCGAAGGCCTTCGTCACTTCAGCCATCAAGAACGGCTGGAAGATGAACGAACATGTCGGTGTCGTCCGCCATGGTGCCGCGAACACCGTAGAAAAGATCGACGTGCAGGACGAAACGATATAGAACAGGAAGAGATAGCTTGCCTATCTCTTTTCTATGGATCATTTTAAGGAGCGTCAGCATTTATGGAAAAGATCAATCGCGAAGAAGTACAGAATTTATTGAACCGGTATCAGGATGAGAAAGTGTACGTCCACGTTGAAGTGACGAGCGGCATGTATGCCTCCCATATGGACGAGAGGGTATTCAACGCCGGGATGTTCATGAGGAACGTGCAGGTCGTTTTCAGCCAGGGCGCAATCCGCGGCGGTGACAACGGTGAATTCCGCGTCGGACTCAAACTGGACAACGGCGGATGGATCTATGTCCTCGGCCTCACCCACTTTGAAGTGAACGACAATGATGAATTCATCATGCACGGTTTCAACTATGACGGCAAACTCGCCAGTGCACTTGAGATTTCG
>Ga0079226_10000806_pt1 | contig 23087 bp, 18 predicted proteins | sample Poulit2014_FD_76345 | JGI IMG/M metagenome (GOLD analysis project Ga0079226, IMG submission 76345) | Agricultural soil microbial communities from Georgia to study Nitrogen management - Poultry litter 2014 | ecosystem: Environmental > Terrestrial > Soil > Agricultural land | place: USA: Georgia...
ATGGCCCGCTCCTACATGTTCTGTGCATTATTTTGCTCAATTGCGGCGCCAGCTGCGGGTTCTCTTCGCGGGCATGGCCCGCTCCTACGTGTTCCGCGTTTAACGGATCACCTCTAAACCGCCCATATAAGGACGTAACACCTCGGGGATTGTGATGCTGCCATCAGCCTGTTGGTTATTTTCCAAGACTGCCACCAAAGTGCGGCCAACCGCTAACCCTGAGCCATTCAGGGTGTGCACCAACTCGGTTTTGCCGGTTTCTGGATTGCGGAAACGGGCCTGCATGCGACGGGCTTGGAAGTCGGTGCAGTTTGAGCAGGAGGAAATCTCACGATACTTCTCTTGGCTCGGCACCCAGACTTCAATGTCATAGGTTTTGCTGGCGGCAAAGCCCATATCACCGGTGCACAGCACCATCACCCGATACGGCAGCTCTAGGGCTTGTAAAACTTTTTCTGCATGGCCAGTGAGTTCTTCCAAGGCCGCCACAGAATCTGCCGGATTAACAATCTGTACCAGTTCAACCTTATCAAACTGATGCTGACGAATCATACCGCGGGTGTCACGACCTGATGCACCGGCTTCACTGCGAAAGCATGGGGTGTGTGCCACCATCTTAATGGGCAGTTGCTCTGCGTCTAAAATTACCCCGGCCACTGTATTGGTCAGCGATACTTCTGAAGTGGGAATCAAATACAGTGGTGCTTGCTGGTCACGCTCGATACGGAACAGGTCTTCAGAAAATTTCGGCAACTGTCCAGTACCCTGCAAAGCACTGGCTTGCACTAGGTATGGCGTATAGGTTTCTTGGTAGCCATGTTCGCTGCTGTGTAAATCCAGCATAAACTGCGCCAATGCACGGTGCAATCGCGCTATCCCACCACGCATTAAGGCAAAACGCGCACCGGATAATTTGGCTGCCACTTCAAAATCTAAGTTCTGAGTGGTTTCACCCAGCGCCACATGATCTTGAATAGGGAAATCAAATTCCCGCGGCGTACCCCAGCTGCGCACTTCGACGTTGGCCTCTTCATCCTCGCCTTGCGGCACAGACGCATCAGGCAGGTTGGGAATATCTAAAAAGACCGCTTCCAGCTGGGCTTGAATCTCTTCCAGCTCACCCTTAGCTGCATCCAGTTCACCGCCTAGCTGTTCGACTTGGGCCAATAAAGGTGCAATGTCTTCACCACGGGCCTTGGCTTGACCGATCGACTTGGAACGACTGTTACGCTCAGCCTGCAGCTGCTCAGTGCGTACTTGCACCTCTTTGCGCTGCGACTCTAAACTCTCGAGGCGCGCCACATCCAAAGTGTAACCACGCGTCGCTAAACGCTCTGCGATCTCTTGCGGTTGGGTACGTAACAATCTTGAATCAAGCATAAAAGCATCCGTTTTTACAAAGAAAATTTAATCAGTGTCATTCCCAGCCAGGTGGCGACTAAACCACCCAACAAAGTGACACCCATATACAGCAAAGCTTGGATTGGCTGGCCATTATTAAAAATACGCAGCGCATCCAATGAAAATGTCGAAAAAGTGGTGAACCCACCCAGTACACCCGTCATCAGCAACACAGGTGTCATTTCAGACACATCTGGACGCAACAAAAACCACGAAAACGCACAGCCAATCAAAAAACAGCCAACGATATTAACCAAAACAGTGGCAATGTACAGATGCTGCGGCCAAATCACCGCAACCCCTAAGCCTGTGCTGTAGCGCAGCACACTGCCGAAGGCGCCACCTAAACCCACCAGCAGAAAACTGATCATTACTGCCCTCGCCGTTGGCGCGGACTGGCTTGATCAAGCCTTTTCAGGTGCTGAAGCTTTTCACCAATTTTAATTTCTAAACCACGGGCTGGCGGCGGATAATAATTGCGTGGTGTTAAGGCCTCTGGAAAATAATCCTCCCCCGCCGCATAGGCTTCGGGCTCATCGTGGGCATAGCGGTACTCTTCACCGTAGCCCATTTGCTCCATCAATTTGGTGGGCGCATTACGTAAGTGCACCGGCACTTCCAATGAGCCAAAACTTTGCGCATCTTTACGCGCCGCATTGTAGGCCATATACACCGCATTGCTTTTGGGCGCGCAAGAGAGGTAAACAATGGCCTGCGCCACCGCCAGCTCTCCTTCAGGATGACCTAAACGTTCTTGCACTTCCCAAGCTGCCAAGCACAAACTGAGCGCCCGCGGATCGGCATTGCCAATGTCTTCACTGGCCATGCGCACCACCCGCCGAGCGATATACAGCGGGTCACAACCGCCATCCAACATGCGGGTGTACCAATACAAGGCGGCATCGGGATTCGAGCCGCGCACTGATTTGTGCAATGCGGAAATCTGATCGTAAAATGCTTCGCCGCCTTTATCAAAGCGGCGCATGCTTTCACCCAGTACATTGCCTAATAATTCTTTATCAATGCAAGCGCCATCATCCAGTAAGTCTGCGGCATTTTCTAAAAGATTCAGCAAGCGCCGGCCATCGCCGTCTGCGGCGCGCAACAATAACTCTTGCGCCTCAGCATCAATGCTTAACTGACGGTCGCCTAAACCACGGGATTCAGTTAAGGCGCGCTCCAGCAACAGCTGCAAAGCTTCATCATCTAAGCTCTGCAAGACATAGACCCGCGCCCGGGACAACAAAGCATTGTTTAACTCAAAGGACGGATTCTCAGTGGTGGCGCCAATAAAAATAAAGGTGCCATCTTCCACATAAGGCAAAAATGCGTCTTGTTGGCCTTTATTAAAGCGGTGCACTTCATCGACAAATAAGATACTGCGGCGACCATATTGCGCCGCTTGCTGCTTGGCGTCTTGCACTGCTTCACGGATTTCTTTTACCCCGGATAACACTGCCGATAGGGTAATAAAATGCGCATCACTGACTTGCGCCAGCAAACGGGCCAAGGTGGTTTTACCCACCCCCGGTGGCCCCCAAAAAATCATCGAGTGCAATGCGCCTTGCTGCAAAGCCTCACGCAGTGGTTTGCCCGCAGCTAAAATATGCTGCTGCCCCACATACTCATCCAGCGTACTGGCCCGCAAGCGAGCCGCCAATGGCTGAGCAATTGGCTCACTGCTAAACAGTTGCACAGTTACTCCTCAATCACATCAACACCAGGTGGTGCTTGAAAAACAAATTCCTTGTCATCAATGGCTTCATTGATGGTCACCCCCATAAATAAAATATTGGTGCGCTGACCCACCGCATCCAACAGCTGCATGTCATTAATCACCCCGTTGCGAAAGGATAAGCGCAGGGTGTCAAACAAAGTGTCTTTAGCGGTGGGGGTTAGAATAAAGTCCACCACTGGTCCGCCTTCTTGGTAGCTGATAGTGAAGTTCTCACTGATTTTTGATACATCACCGGACAACAACAATGCTGGGGTATGGGTCAACCGCTGATCCATTTTCTGCACGGTGACCTGTAATAAGTCCGGATCATACAGCCAGACTTTTTCACCATTGGACACCAATAATTGCTCTAGCGGTGGATCCGTATGCCAGCGCAACAAACCCGGGCGCTTTAAGACCATTTGTCCGCTCGCCTCTTGCAACTGTGTGCCTGTGGAATCCAGAGTTAGCTGAGAAAACTGACCATTGATGGTCTCGGTGCGGCTGAGCAACTCACTGAGTTTATCCGCGGCATCTTGCTGCTCACTCTCGGCCTGCGCCACAGGTAACAACAGCACACCACCTAACAGCACGCTGCCCATAAAACCTAATACACCTTGATAGATTGTGCGCATCATTGATCTCTTTAAATTGGATTACAAAATATATGTCTTAATCGCTTGTAGGCCAAGACGTTTGTCTACCAAGGCGAGTTTAATCGCTCACCGGCGGTGGCGCCAATACTTCACGGGTACCGTTGTGGGCTGCGGCGGACACCACCCCAGCCATTTCCATGGCTTCCACCATACGGGCTGCACGGTTGTAACCGACTCTAAATTTACGCTGCACAGATGAAATTGACACCCGCCGCGTTTCAGTGACAAATTGCACGGCCTCATCATACAGCGGATCACTTTCATCAATGCTATCGCCGCCGTCACCATCAAAACCACTGCCGCTTTCTTCGATGCCCGCCAAAATGTCTTCAACATAGTTGGGCTCACCGCGCTCTTTCCACGCATCCACCACCCGGTGCACTTCATCATCGGACACAAAGGCGCCATGCACACGCACCGGCAAGCTGGTGCCCGGCGGCAAGTACAGCATGTCACCATGGCCAAGCAGCTGCTCTGCACCGCCCTGATCCAGCACAGTGCGCGAGTCCACTTTACTGGACACTTGAAAAGAGATACGCGTTGGAATATTGGCTTTAATTAAACCGGTGATCACGTCCACAGAAGGCCGCTGGGTGGCTAAAACCAAATGAATACCGGCGGCACGGGCTTTTTGCGCGATACGGGCAATCAGCTCTTCAACTTTTTTGCCGACCACCATAATCATATCGGCGAACTCATCCACCACCACCACTATGGTTGGCAGCTTATTTAACAGCGGCGCTTCATCATCCATGCTGTCGCGCACAAATAACGGATCAGTTAATGGCGTACCGGCGTCTTGCGCTTCTTTAACTTTACGGTTAAAGCCCGCCAAGTTACGCACCCCCATGGCCGACATCAGCTTATAGCGACGCTCCATTTCAGCCACACACCAACGCAACGCATTGGCTGCCTCGTTCATATCAGTGACCACTGGGCAGAGTAAATGGGGAATGCCTTCATAGATCGACAGCTCAAGCATTTTCGGGTCAATCATAATTAAACGCACTTGTTCCGGCGATGATTTAAATAATATCGATAGAATCATCGCATTCACCCCCACCGACTTACCTGAGCCTGTGGTACCTGCTACCAATAAGTGCGGCATACGGGCTAAGTCTGCAATCACCGGCTGGCCGCCAATATCATGCCCTAACGCCACTGTAGCAACGGATTTGGCTTCATCAAATTCTGGGGTTTTCAGCACTTCTGACAAACGCACAATTTGTCGATCCTCATTGGGGATCTCAATGCCCACTGTGGTTTTACCGGGAATCACTTCCACCACCCGCACGCTGATCATAGCTAAGGAGCGGGCCAAGTCTTTCGCCAAATTAGTGATGCGACTGACTTTAACCCCCGGCGCCAGCAGAATTTCAAAACGGGTCACCACTGGCCCTGGGTGCACCGATTCCACTTCAACTTTGACTCCAAACTCTTTCAGCTTCTCTTCTAACAAGCGTGACAAGGCTTGCAAAGACTCTTCCGAATAACTGGGCTTTTTCTTCTCGGCCTTATCCAACAAAGCCAGAGGTGGCAACGAGCCTTCAATGGCACTGTCAACAAACAAAGGCACTTGTTTTTCCTTTTCCACCCGCTGACTGGTCACTGCTGGCACACTTGGCATGGGGGCAATAATGGGCTCACGGCGCTGCTGCCGAGTGTTGACCGGCAATTGTGTTTGCTCACGTTGAGTGGCAGTGGCCGGGCGCACTGATTGGCCAAACTGCAGTTTTTTGCCAACCGCTGCTTTTTGCTGATGAATACTTTTTTCTTCTTTGCGCGCCTGTAAAGATGCTTGGGCACCACGAACAAGTGTTTTAAGGGCGGCGAAGATACGCAAAGTGAGCTCACCTAAGCCTTCCATAATCTTGAACCACGACAGGTTGGCATAGGCTGTGACGCTGAATAAAAACAAGGCCAGCAATAATAAAGTCGCCCCTTGTACGTTCAGCACGGTAATCAGCGCTTCACCGAGGAGCTGACCAATAATATTGAAATTTTTCGGTGCATTTGCAGGTTCCGCAAGGTGCAAATAAGTTAAGCCAGCACCCGAACACAGCAGCACCACAAAGCCTATCGCCCGCAACACCAACAGCCAGCCACTCCATAGCACTGTTTCATAACGGCTCTGAAAAACCAAGGCTGTTTTCAGCATTAACACTACCGGAAATAGCCAAGCAAAGTAGCCCAAGGCACTGAACAGCACATCAGCCAGCCAGGCACCAATCTGCCCACCGGCGTTACTGGTAGCATCCACTTGGCTGATACTTTGCGTAAAGCCTGGGTCAGTGGCGTCAAATGTCCAAAGGATCATCCATAAATAAATACACAGCACCGCTAAAAGAATCAGCAGGCCTTCTTTTAGACGCAACTGGACATGTTGTTGCCAAGAATTATTCTCAGATGTTTGTGTGGTGTTCTTCAAAAAAGCATCCTGCGCAGCCTTAAGTTAACTCGGCTTATCAAAAACAAGGTCAAAAGCGTTTAATAACGCTCCATTGTACGGATTTCAGTGGTCTTATTCACCCTTTAAAGCTTTGCAGCATTAATCACGGGCTTACAGTGTAATTCTCACCCGCTCCTTTGCCAAAAACAGTGGCATCAGCTTGCTGCACTTGGCTGATCAACCACACAAAGGCTATATTGTCAGCTTTGCTTCACCTTACAAAAGGTTTTTTATGCTCCCTTGGCTCGACCGTAATTCAGTAAGTTTTCCAGCACTCGAGACGGCGCTGCGTGACCCCAATGGACTACTGGCCGCTGGTGGCGATTTATCCAGCGCACGTTTACTTGCCGCCTACCGGCATGGCTGCTTCCCATGGTACGCAGATGGCCAGCCGTTACTCTGGTGGTCACCGGACCCACGCACTGTGCTGCTGCCTGAAAACCTGCATATTTCACGCAGTCTACGCAAAGTATTGCGCCAAGATCAGTTTACTGTCACTTTTGACCGCAACTTTGCTGAAGTGATCCATAACTGTGCAGCACCTCGCCATGACGATGATGGCACATGGATCACCAATGCGATGCAGGCAGCTTATTTAGAGCTGCATCAGCAAGGCCACGCCCACTGTGCAGAGGTTTGGCAAAACGACAGTTTAGTTGGCGGCCTCTATGGTATAGCCATGGGTCAATTGTTTTTCGGGGAGTCCATGTTCAGCCGAGTGAGTAATGCGTCTAAAGTGGGTTTTGTAGCCTTAGTCAGCGCTCTTAAGCAAGCTGGTTTTGTCCTGATTGACTGCCAAATGCCCACCGATCACTTAATGAGTTTAGGGGCGCATAATATTCCACGACAGGATTTTGCCAACTACTTAGAGCGCTATGTAAACATGCCGAGCCCCATGCAATGGTCTGGCCCACCGATCATCACCAGCACAATACGCTTATGAAAACTCTACAACTGTACCTTGCCCAAGAGCACCCTTGCAGCTATTTAGCTGACCGCAAAGCCCGTTCAGTGTTTATCGACCCTGAGCAACCGGTCACCGCACACCTTTACGGGCAGCTAATTGAGCAAGGTTTTCGACGCAGTGCTGCACACATTTACCGCCCACACTGCGCACCCTGCTTAGCTTGCGTGCCGGTGCGCATCCCAGTGCAGGATTTCATTGCCAGCCGCTCACAACAACGAATTTTACGGCGCAACGCTGACCTCAAGGTGCAAAGGGTCAGCAATCAGTTCAGTGCCGAGCATTACGCCTTATATCAAAGCTATATTGAATTGCGCCATGCTGATGGCGACATGTACCCACCCTCAGTGGGGCAATACCAAAGCTTTTTAAACACAGCGCTGGAGTTTGCCAAACTCTATGAGTTTCGTTTAGGCGAGCGACTATTGGCTGTGGCCGCGACTGATGTATTGCCCAATGGTTTATCGGCCATGTACACCTTTTTTGACGCTTTGGATACAAAGCGCAGCCTCGGACGCTTTGCAATTTTGTGGCAAATCCAAGCGTGCTTGCAACTTGATTTACCTTACTTGTATTTGGGTTATTGGATTAAAGATTGCAACAAAATGAACTATAAAACCCAATACCAACCGTTGCAGGGTTTTATTGATGGCAGCTGGCAAACAATGAGCCCATAACCGCCCCACTTCAGTTATATTTTGTTGCACCAAAATATAACTGCAACAGGATACTTGGCCTTTTCCAGCTAAATACGGCATAATATCAGCCGATTTTCACTGAAAGCACTTTCTAAGTTATAGTGCGTCAGATCTTTTATTTGTATTTTGAGGGTTATACTGCATGTCGAAAGAAGACAGCTTCGAAATGGAAGGCACTGTCGTCGACACCCTGCCTAACACCATGTTCCGTGTGGAGTTAGAAAATGGGCACGTCGTTACTGCACATATTTCCGGGAAAATGCGTAAAAACTATATTCGCATTTTGACCGGCGATAAAGTTCGCGTTGAAATCACGCCATATGATCTCAGCAAAGGCCGCATCACTTACCGCGCCCGCTGATTCATAGTATTTAGCAGTACAGATTTACCAGTACGGTACAGGCCATTGGCTTGTGCCGTATTTTTGTTTATTGCGCAAATAAAAAGGGTTTGAATGGGTGTGTCCAGCACCCATCCAAACCCTTTGCTTACTGTAATCACAGCAGCGAATATCAGCATGCACCCAGTGCTGCCTAACCTTCCCTGTCCCACCGCATACACGACCTTTATCCGACACTGCTTTTACAGCGGTGACCCACGCTAACGTCGGCCACCATGCCCGTTAAAAGCTCATATCGACCCGCGCCCACCAAGTGCGACCGGCTTCATTGACCCGTGTAGCGCTGCTTGAGTAACCAAAATCTTCGCTGCCAGCGCGGTTCAAGTGCTCGCTGTACTTTTTATCAAACAGGTTGTCTATTCCAGCACTGACTTTCCAGTTCTGGGTTAAACGATAAGCACTGTTTAGCGAGAACACACCAAAGCCGGAACTGCCTGAAAAATCCCGACCCACCACATTACCGCGCCCTTCATCGGTACGGTTCTGCGCAGCAACCACACGCCATAAAGCGGCGCTACTGAAGTCGCCCTGCTCATAACTCATACTTAAACGCGCTTCCAGCGGTGGAATTTGCGGCATAGCACGACCATCAGAACTGTTTTTGCCATAGGCATACGCCAAGCTGGCATCGGCTTTCCAGCCCGGTGCAAAGCGGTGCGAGCCACCCAGCTCACCGCCCATAATGCGCGCATCAATGTTATCCAGCCGCGCAGCGCTACCACTGTAATCAAACATCAGGTAATCACGCACTTGCCCCACGTAGGCAGACGCCCACATTTCGATTGGACCTTGCTGGTACTGGATACCAAAATCCACTTGGGTGGTTTTCTCTGGGTTGGCTGATACAAAAGCGCTTGGCGTACCTGTCCAAGTACCGTCAGCTCCTGCAGCAGAGAATAGCTCCCAATAATCCGGCATGCGCTGAGCATGACCTAGACCAATATAAGCAGTGGCTGGAATATTTTGCAGGTCGTTTTCATAGCGCACAAAGGCACTGGGAAGTGTTTCAGTCCTATTTTTGCTAGCAGTTGGATTAACAATACAGTTAGCTGGGTTTGTACAATTTGCAGCTGTGCGTGTCGGGATGTTACGACGCATAGCAAGGTAGTCACGGTGATCTTCAACTTTATGACGATCCACACGCAGACCACTGATCAAGCGCTCATTGTCAGTCAATAACCAAGTCAATTCACCAAACACACCCCACTGGTTAAATTCAGCATCTTTAGCCATATTAGAATGTGTCGAACCCGCTGGACCACCAGTACGAGCACGCAACCTATGCTCACTGGTTAAGCCATCCACCCCAGTCACCAGCTCAAAATCACTCCACTGCCAAGTGCTTTTAATGCGCCCCCCTAAAGTACGGGTATCCACTTGAGTGGCCATTGGATTACGCATTGGTGGCATAGCATGATTGGGGTTTGGCGTTCGCAGTTTGTAATTATCCATAATATGGTCGGCATAGTTGTAGTACACCTGCGCTTCTAAGCTGGCCCAAGTATCAGAGAGGTTGTCCTGCTTAAAGCGCAGCGCCACACTCTCACGTAGAAACTGAGTGCCATCCATATCACGACCAGCGTAGCGGGACTCACCATCACCGCGACCCACTGTGAGTTCTAATAAAGTATCGTCGCCTGGCGTCCAACCGACAACAAAATCACTGTTCCACTTATTCCAACGGGAAGGCACGCGATCACCATCACCGTCGTTGTAGTCATGGGCTTTGGACGCATTGGCAATTATCCGCACATAACCTTCTTGACTGCCAATTGCACCATCAATATTACGGTCAAAACGCCGATTGGAACCCACCAGCACACTACTGTTTAAGCGATAATCCGGCTTATCAAACTGCTCAGGGCCACGCTCAAACAGCACCGTTGCCGCCGAGCTGCCAGCACCCCACTGCACAGTTTGCGGCCCTTTAATGACAGTCAACTCATCGTAACTGCCTGGGCTGATATAGGAGCTGGGCGAGTCCATACGGCTGGGGCAGGCACCCACCATCTCACCGCCATTGGTCAGCAATTTTAATCGCGAACCAAACATACCGCGAAACACCGGGTCACTGTTAACGCCACCGCTGCGCGTTGCGGAGAAACCTGGAATGGTTTTTAAATAGTCCGCACCATCACTGGCCGGTACCGGCTGACGCGGAATACGCGGATCAGTGACCACTTTAATGGGCGACTGTTGCGCCACCCCAGTAATCACCATGGGTGCCAACTGGGCGGCAGCTTGCTGATCCGCGGCACTGGCTGAAAACGGCAAGCAAACAGCAGCGCCTAATAAAGCAGCATGTGCAAAAACCATACGTTGTGACAGCGGCTTTAATTTAAAGCTGCGCTTAAGACGTGACACAGCAACGCCTTGAATATTTTTGCTAGACATAAAGATATCCATCAATCAATTAAATGCATCTGCAGGCTCAAGGCCCGATAAATTTAAACGAAACGATGGATTGGCGGCGCGCGGGAATAGCTTAAGCTGTGTGCTGCGGGCTGCAATCGCAATGCAACAGGCAGGACTGCCAGTCGTTGCACTGCGGGCGCTATAGCAAGGGCCAAGAAAAAGCTAAAGACTAAAGGGGGACTGATCGTTAGCAGCTCACAATAACCGCACATTTCTAAATTGGCCAGCCACTGCGGCATACCCTCAGGCACACTGTGATGCCCCATCAGAGCATGGTAGTCAACCGCGCTCCCAGCCTGCTCTAAACTGTCCTGAACAGCGTGATGGTGGTGCTCAGCCTGTGCTGTTATTTCAGCAACTGTATTGCCTGATAGCGCTTGCGCGCCAGAAATAAGCGGCCCAACATGAATCATCAGCATGGCAAATAAGCCAAGCCAAACAGCCACTAAAGTATTGCGGCGCTGCTGATTCACACTGACATACCTCGTCACGCTTAGCTGCTCTCTTAATCCTTAAATTCAGAATTAAATCATCGCACAAATCAAAGACCAAGCCTCGCGGCAGACTGTCGCACAACAGATACGGCAATAAAAAATCAATAAATCAGCATAAAAAGCACAAACCAGCGAACAGCAAGGCAATCCAGCAATAAATCACTCTATTTAATTCAGCCCTTGCAATAAAAAACCCTGAACTATAACTTTACCCTCAACTTTACGGTGCGTTTTGAACAGTTTTGCTTTAAGTAGCGCAACCTTTACTTTTTTCATCGACTCTTAAGGATCAACTTTATGTCAATGTTGAAAAACCCTTCTACTAAATACCGCGCCTACCCAGCGTTAGATTTACCGGACCGTACCTGGCCGAATAAAACCCTGAGCCAAGCACCCATTTGGTGCAGCTCAGACTTACGGGATGGTAACCAGTCGCTGATTGAGCCTATGAGTCCAGAAAAAAAACTGCGCTTCTTTAAAACCCTTGTAGAAGTGGGCGTAAAAGAAATTGAAGTGGCTTTCCCATCCGCCTCACAAACTGATTTTGATTTTGTCCGCTTGTTAATCGAAGACGGCCATATTCCAGAAGACACCACCATTCAAGTGCTAACTCAGGCCCGCGAAGACCTGATTGCTCGCACCTTTGAATCATTGCAAGGCGCACCCAAAGCCATTGTGCATATGTACAACGCAGTCTCGCCGTCGTTTCGCCGCATTGTTTTCAATCAAGACAAAGATGGCGTAAAAGCCATTGCGGTAAATGCTGCCAAACTGTTTAAAAAATACGCCGAGCAGCAGCCTGACACCCAATGGACCTTCCAATACTCACCCGAGCTGTTCAGTGCCGCGGAAACCCCATTTGCCGTGGAAGTGTGCAACGCTGTACTGGACGTTTGGCAGCCCACTGCTGACAACAAAGTGATTCTTAACCTACCGGCTACCGTTGAAGTGGCCATGCCCAATGTCTACGCCGACCAAATTGAATGGTTTGCTCGGCATATTAATCACCGTGAAAATGTCATCATCAGCCTGCACACCCACAATGACCGCGGCACCGGTGTCGCCGCCAGTGAACTGGGCCTGCTAGCCGGTGCTGATCGCGTGGAAGGCTGCTTATTTGGTAACGGTGAGCGCACCGGTAACGTGGACTTAGTCACCTTAGCGTTAAACTTATACACCCACGGCATCGATCCAGAGTTGGATTTTTCAGACATTGATGCGGTGCGCAAAGTGGTTGAAGAGTGTAACCAACTGCCGGTGCACCCACGCCACCCCTATGTGGGCGACTTGGTACACACTGCATTTTCCGGTTCTCACCAAGATGCGATTCGTAAAGGCTTTGCCCAGCGCAAACCCGATGATATTTGGGAAGTGCCTTACTTACCCATTGATCCGGCAGATATTGGCCGCGACTATGAAGCAGTGATTCGCGTCAACAGTCAGTCCGGTAAAGGCGGTGTCACTTATTTGTTAGAGCAAGAGTATGGCATTCAACTGCCACGCCGCATGCAAATCGAGTTCAGCCAAGTGATTAAAGCTGAAACCGACCGCACCGGCTTGGAGGTCACTGCCGAGCAAATCTACCAATTACTGGATAATGAATACTTACAAGCCGCAACACCTTACACACTGCAAAAGCACAGCATTCAAGAAGAAGATGGTGCCAGCACGCTGGTCACTGAAGTGCTGATTGATGGCCAACTCAGCAGCTGGACAGGCACAGGCCAAGGTCCACTGGATGCTTTAGTGGCCAGCCTACCCATTGAGGTTGATGTGATGGATTTCCATCAGCATGCCATTGGCAGCGGCAGTGACGCACAAGCCGCAGCCTTTATTGAGCTGCGTTTACCTGAGCAGCGTCCGGTGTTTGGCGTGGGCATCCATGGCAATATCACCACGGCCAGCATCCGTGCTTTGTTCAGCGCACTGAACCGTGCCAAAGCAGCCAATGCTGAAGCTGTTAAACAAACCGCTTAGGTTCGATATCCACCTGCAGCAATAAAAAAAGCCCTTGCCAGTTATCTGGTCAAGGGCTTTTTCATCAGCGTGATAGCAGATTAACTGCTACCACAGAGCAATTAAGCTTCTTCTTTTGGCGCTGCGGCCTTAATTAAGGCTTCCAACTCACCACTTTCATGCATTTCAGTGATGATGTCGCAGCCACCCACCAGCTCGCCACCTACCCAAAGCTGGGGAAAGGTTGGCCAGTTGGCATAGGCTGGTAAGTTGGCACGAATGTCTGGGTTGGCAAGAATATCAACATAAGCAAATTTCTCGCCACAAGCCATTACAGCCTGAACCGCGCGTTGTGAAAAACCGCACTGTGGCGCGTTTGGAGCACCTTTCATGTACAGCAGAATCGGGTTGCTTTCGATCTGCCCTTTAATCGTTTCGATGATATCCACTATTCACCTCGACAAATATTTGCATTAAAGCTCATTACGTTTGTGAGCACCTGAAGCGCATTCTAACCTAAAACCCAGCGCTACGCTCTGATATAAGTTAACCAAAATCAAACAAATCATTTTCTAGCACAACAAAGCGGCGCTAACACCTTAGCACTGGGTTCATTTTGCAAAACGCATCTTAGCACCCAAACTGCTTATCACACACCTCAAACTACACCTCCTCTCTCCCAAAAATGTAAGCGCCCAGCATACAACTCCCCTGCCACCACTCGCCCAGCTCATAAGCCTGCGGTATTCTCCTGCGCACAACGGCTTTGACCTGTACAATAGGCAACCCAGCAGGCTATGCTGATCTTTATTTATGTGGGGTAGCTACAAGCCTGTTCAGTAGTGAACTTGATTGTAAAACCACACTTATTTTTTTAACACGCGCGGCATTGTATTTATATGGATAACCAAGGTCCTTTATTAAGCCTCACTGATTTAAGTTGTGGCTATGACAAGCAGATTATTGTTCAAGACCTCAACTTACACCTTAACAGTGGCGAGATTGGCTGCTTATTAGGCCCTTCCGGCTGTGGTAAAACCACCACTTTGCGGGCCATTGCCGGCTTTGAGCCGATCCTTAAAGGTGCAGTGACCTTGGCTGGCGAAGTGATTTCTCGCCCCAACTTCACTTTAGCCCCTGAAAAGCGCCGCATTGGTATGGTTTTTCAAGACTATGCGCTCTTTCCGCACCTTAGTGTAGAAAAAAACATTGCCTTTGGAATTCGTCAGCAGCCCAATGTACAGCACATCACCCAAGAATTACTTGAGCTGGTCAACCTCAAAGATTTAGGTGACCGCTACCCCCATGAACTCTCCGGTGGACAACAACAACGGGTTGCACTCGCCCGCGCCCTAGCCCCAGAACCACGCTTATTACTTATGGATGAACCTTTTTCAAACTTAGATGGCGAGCTCCGCCGTCGTCTAAGCCAAGAAGTGCGCGACATCCTTAAATATCGCGGTACCAGCGCAGTTTTGGTGACCCACGACCAAGAAGAAGCCTTTGCCATGAGTGACAACATTGGCGTATTTAACAAGGGCCGTTTAGAACAGTGGGACTCACCATTTAACTTATATCACGAGCCACTCACCCCTTTTGTTGCCAGCTTTGTCGGCCAAGGCTATTTTATCCGCGGGCAAATGCTCACCCATGACAGCGTACAAACTGAGCTTGGGGTGATCCGTGGTAATCGCGCCTATAACTGGCCAGCTGGCAGCACTGTGGACGTGCTACTGCGCCCCGACGATATTATCGACGCTCCAGAAAGTCCGTTAAAGGCCCGTATCATCGGCAAGACTTTTTTAGGGGCGGCCACCATGTACCGCCTAGAATTGCCCACCGGCAACCAATTAGAAGCTATTTTCACCAGCCACATTGACCACTTCCTCGGCGAAGAAGTGGGAATTGCCGTGGCTGCCGATCACTTGGTTGCTTTTGCAACACCTGGCACAGTGGCTGCCCATGACAGCTCCCCCATGGCTGGCATACGTCGCTGCCGCTATAGCGCCTGCTGATTTTTAATTGTTTGCTTCCCCACACGGCTCAGCCAAACGCTGGGGAAGCCTGACCACCTCTAGCTGTCTTCGCCCAATGGCTCAGCTTAGTTTAGCTTGCGAAGCTCATTTAGCGTTTGCCTGCCAACACAATTCCCTTCATAACGCAATCAATTAACCCCCTTAAAATACCCACCTAAAGTTGACTGGGGTCAATTTAATTCTTTTACAGCCTGCGTACCCTTCACTACATCTTGTGTAAAAGCAAAACACAAAACACAATATAATGTACTCAGAGGTTACTTATGCTCGCAACAGCTGCTGTAGACACACCACGCTTCCTACGTAAACGTGACCACCGAGAAGTGCACTTTAACCCACAGAAAATCCTCCACGCCATTATTGCAGCAGGTCGTGCCAGCGGTGAGTTTGAGCAAACTGCAGCAACACACATATGCCAACAAGTCCTGCAAAAACTACCTACGCAAAACACCCTTGATATTGAAGACATTCAAGACTGTGTAGAAACCACTTTAATGCAAGCAGGTTACTTAGCCACAGCCCGCGCCTACATTGTCTACCGTGAGCAACGCTCCCGAGCACGCCGCGAACGCAAAACTTTAGTGGATGTTGCCGCCTCCATGAATGAATACCTATCCCGTGAAGACTGGCGGGTGCGCGCCAATGCCAACCAAGGCTACTCATTGGGCGGCTTGATTCTCAATGTCGCCGGTAAAGTCACTGCCAATTATTGGTTAGATGAGATCTACAGCGCCGAAATAGGTGAAGCACACCGGCAAGCTGACTTGCACATCCATGATTTAGATATGCTGGCCGGTTATTGTGCCGGCTGGTCACTGCGCACCTTGCTCAATGAAGGTTTTAACGGCATTCCCGGGCGCATTGAAGCCGGGCCACCTAAACATTTAACCAGCGCCTTAGGACAGATGGTTAACTTTCTGGGTACTTTGCAAAACGAATGGGCCGGCGCCCAAGCCTTCAGTTCTTTTGATACTTATTTGGCCCCTTATGTGCGTATTGATCGGCTCAGCTATGGCCAAGTACGGCAAGCTATTCAGGAGTTTATTTACAACCTTAATGTGCCTTCGCGCTGGGGCACACAAACCCCATTCACCAACCTGACTTTTGACTGGGTCTGCCCGGAAGACTTGCGCGAGCAAATCCCCTACATCGGCGGTGAAGAAATGCCCTTTGCCTACGGTGATTTACAAGATGAAATGGACATGCTTAACCAAGCCTACATCGAAGTGATGCAGGCCGGTGACGGTCTGGGCCGAGTGTTCACCTTCCCAATTCCCACCTACAACATCACCCATGACTTTCCCTGGGACAGTGACAACGCCAATCGTTTATTTGCAATGACCGCGCGCTATGGCTTGCCCTACTTTCAAAACTTCCTTAACTCGGAATTAGAACCCAACCAAGTGCGCTCCATGTGCTGCCGCCTGCAATTGGATGTGCGCGAATTACTCAAACGTGGCGGTGGGCTGTTTGGCTCAGCTGAGCAAACCGGCTCTTTAGGGGTGGTCACCATCAATTGCGCACGCCTTGGTTATTTATATAAAAACGACCTTAGGGGCTTATACCAGCGTTTAGATCAGCTGCTGGAGATGGCCAAAGACAGCCTGGAAGTAAAACGCAAGACCATTCAGCGGCATATGGATGCTGGCCTTTACCCCTACAGCAAACGCTATTTAGGCACCTTGCGAAATCATTTTTCCACCATTGGCGTAAACGGCATCCACGAAATGCTGCGTAACTTTACCGATGATCAAGAAGGGGTGCACACCCCACAAGGCCTAGCCATGGCTCTTGAGATGCTCGAACACATTCGTACCCGCATGGTGGAGTTTCAAGAAGAAACCGGCAACCTTTATAACCTCGAGGCCACCCCCGCAGAAGGCACCACCTACCGTTTTGCCAAAGAAGACCAGCAACGTTTTGCTGATATTTTACAAGCCGGCAGCGTGGATGCCCCCTACTACACCAACTCGTCACAATTGCCAGTGGGCTTTACTGATGATGCCTTTGAGGCCTTAGAGCTGCAGGACGACCTGCAATGTAAATACACCGGCGGCACCGTTTTGCACCTGTATATGTCAGAGCAGATTTCATCCACCGAAGCCTGTAAGAAACTGGTGCGCAATGCCTTAGGCCGTTTTCATCTGCCCTATTTAACCATTACCCCAACCTTCTCGATTTGCCCGGTACACGGCTATTTGGCTGGGGAACACGAGTTCTGCCCCAAGTGTGACGAAGCACTGCTCCACGAACAACAACGGGCACAACAGCTCAAAGCAGTCCATTAAGGCCGCTTGAGTCACCCTGCGCGAACACTTAACGCGCAGGCAACCACCAAAAACATTAAATACAAGGACACCTAATATGCAAACTGCAGATCAACTCCCACAAGAACAACGCCAGCGCTGTGAGGTTTGGACGCGAGTGATGGGCTATCACCGCCCAGTCAGTGCTTTTAATCCAGGCAAGCAATCCGAGCACCGTGAGCGCATGCACTTTACTGAACAACCCAGCCAGCGCCCGTCTGCATAAGTATGGCTGAGCAACTTAGAGTCGGGGGCTTGGTGCCCCTGACCACCTTAGACTTTCCAGACCACTTATCTTGTGTGGTGTTTTGCCAAGGCTGTGCCTGGCGTTGCCGTTACTGTCATAACCCAGACTTAATTCCAGCTCGCGGCAAGCACAGTCACAGCTGGGCGAGCATTGTAGAGTTTTTGCAACGCCGTCAAGGCTTACTGGATGCGGTGGTATTTAGTGGCGGTGAAGCCACCTTACAGCAGGCGCTTAAAGACGCCATGCTCGATGTTAAACAGCTGGGTTTTAAAGTGGGCTTGCACAGCGCTGGAATAAATCCAAAAGCTTTTGCGCGGGTACTGCCCCATTGCGACTGGGTGGGGTTTGATGTGAAGGCCTTAGCTGAAGAGACTGCTTTAATCACTGGCGTTGCTGGCAGCGGAGCAGCCAACTGGCAATGTTTAGAGCTTTTACTCAACAGCGGGGTGGCTTATGAGTGCCGCAGCACAATACACTGGGACCTCATTGATCCGGCACGCTTACTGCAGTTGGCGCAGCGCTTAAGTACAGCAGGGGTGACTCACTATGCGGTGCAGCAGGTGCGCACTCAAAGCATGCTGGACAAGCAACTGGCCGAAACCAGCAGCAACCCAGCAAGCGCAGCACTCTGGCAAGAAATTAGCGGGTTATTTGATTATTTTGCACAGCGTCATGCTTAGTATTGGCTGCTGCAATAACAACACTCAGCAGCCAACACTACAGCGGTACATTTTAAGAGCATGACTCCAGCAGCTTACTGATGCTGGGGATATGAATGTTGCGACCACTCATGTGAATGTAACCGTCTTGGTGCAAACGCGCCATAATCCGCGATAGCGTTTCGGGCTGCATTGACAGCCGCGCAGCGATTAAGCGTTTAGCTAAAGGCAGGCGAATATCCACAGTTTCTGCCGAACGATCGTCCAGCTGCTGAATTAAATACAACGCAAAACGCTGGGTGGCATTTTGTAAGGTTAAGGTTTCTAACTCACCTAAACGCTGATGCAAACGAATGCTCATATGCCCCAATAAATGCAAACACGCCTGTGGATTTTCTTCTAGAAAATTTAAAACCAGGCGATTGGGAAAACTGATCAATTGCACAGCATCTAAGGCCTCGGCACAGACGGGGTACTCGGAGCGCTGCATAAACATCACCGCTTCAGCAAAAGTTTGCTCTTGCTGAATAATCTCCACCACTTTTTCTTGGCCATCTGCAGAAATCCGGTACAGCTTAACTCGACCTTTCAATACCAAAAAAAAACGCTCGGCTGGATCACCTTGCCGAAACAGCACATCGCCAGCAGTAAAGTGTTGGTCATGGCTTTGGGCAATTAATTGTTCTTGTTCTTTTTGACCTAGATTCTTAAAAAAAGGATGCTGTAATATGGTTTTTACAGCAGGGTGCGTCAGTAGCATGTGCTCACTCCAGATCAATCAATACGTAGCTTAGCGGCCGAATAATCACTGGACGCTATTCATTGCGTTCACACCGCTTTTAGAGGTCTTAACCTTACTGCGTTACTGAAAAGGTTTCACGGTTGATCAGTGAATTATCAAGACTTTCTTGATTTACAACAAGCTTCAGCCGCATTTTCTTGCACAGCCCAATAAAAATTCAGCCGCCACTTAATGCGCAGTTAATAATGCCGCAACACACTCGAAAAGTGACCTGTGCGCCACCTCTCGAGGTTTATCAATACACATAAAGATATTTTATGTTAGCCACGACACTTACCAACATACACGAATGTATGTATATTAGACCGCTTAGAATAAATGCACTGCAATAACAGTTTAGGCAGTGCATAATTAAGCACCCTTGCACCGATATCTGCGTGCACCCCCTTTATTGTGCCGTGCTAATAGATGCTAATTAGGAATTATTTTATGACTCGCCCTTCATCACGCGCTATTGCAGTTTGTTTAACTTTAGCGAGCGCCTTATTGATCAGCGCTTGCGACAAAAATGACCAACCAGCAAACTCACAGCAACAACCTGCCCCTAAAGTCGGCACGGTAACCTTATCCTCACAATCCTATACGTTAACCAGTGAACTGCCTGGCAGAACCGCTGCTTACCGTGTCGCTGAGGTGCGCCCCCAGGTGAGTGGCATTATCCAAAAGCGTCTATTTAAAGAAGGCAGTGAAGTAAAAGCCAATCAGCAGTTATATCAAATTGATCCAGCTGTTTACGATGCCAACCTTAAGAAAGCCGAAGCCGACTTATTAGCCGCTCGCTCACTGGCTGAACGCTACAAGGTCCTCGTTGAAGAACGTGCCGTGAGCCGTCAACAATACGATGATGCACAAGCCAACCACCTGGCCGCTGAGGCCGCTTTGCAACGCGCCAAAATTGACCAACGCTACACTCGCGTTCTGGCACCTATTTCTGGCCGTATTGGTCGCTCCAGCGCCAGCGAAGGTGCATTAGTGAACAACGGCCAAGCTCAAGAACTGGCGGTTATTCAGCAATTGGATCCCATTTATGTGGATGTCACTCAGTCTGCCAACGAGATGCTGCGCTTGCGTCGTGAGCTGGCTGAAGGCCAGTTGGAAAAAGCCGGCGAAACCGCTGCACAAGTCACTTTAAAGCTACAAGATGGCAGCCAGTATCCACACACTGGCACCTTGGAGTTCTCAGAAGTCTCAGTGGACGCCAGCACAGGTTCAGTCACCTTACGCGCAGTGTTCCCTAACCCAGATGCGCTGTTACTGCCCGGCATGTTTGTCCAAGCCAGCTTAATTGATGGGGTGCAAAGTAAAGTCATCCTGGCTCCCCAACAAGGCATCACCCGTGACCCTAAAGGTCAAGCCACTGCCCTAGTGGTCAATGCGGACAACCAAGTTGAAGCACGCCAATTAGTCGCACAACGCACTGCCGGCAGCCACTGGGTGGTGACCGAAGGTTTACAAGACGGTGATCGCCTGATTACTGAAGGCATTCAGTTTGTGCAACCTGGCATAACTGTTGACCCCTACCCTGCGGGCAACGTGAAAGCAGCCGCCGATACTGAGTCGCCTGCTAACGAAACAAGCCAAGCTCAATAAGGGATTATTTATATGTCGAATTTCTTTATCGACCGCCCCATTTTTGCTTGGGTTCTCGCCCTAGTAATTATGCTGATCGGTGGTCTATCCATTCTCAAACTGCCGGTCAATCAATACCCCAGTATTGCTCCACCCTCGGTAAGCATTCAGGTGCGCTACCCTGGCGCCTCCGCGCAAACCGTGCAGGACACTGTGGTACAGGTGATTGAGCAACAAATGAACGGTATTGACGGCCTGCGTTATATTTCCTCGGACAGTAACTCCGATGGCAGCATGAGCATCAGCATTACTTTTGAGCAAGATGTGGATCCCGACATTGCTCAAGTACAGGTGCAAAACAAGCTGCAGCTGGCCACTCCCCTGCTGCCGCAAGAAGTGCAGCAACAAGGGATTCGTGTCACCAAGTCCGCCAGTAACTTCTTAATGGTTATTGCACTTATTTCAGAAGACGGCAGCATGGACCGCTATGACATCGCCGACTACATGGTGTCTAACATCCAAGACCCCATTTCACGGACCCTTGGGGTGGGCGACTTCCAAATTTTCGGTGCTCAATATGCCATGCGGATTTGGCTCGACCCGACCAAATTAACCAATTTTGCAATGACCCCCGTTGATGTGGCCAACGCCATTCGCGAGCAAAACGTGCAAGTTTCTGCCGGTCAATTGGGCGGTCTACCCGCTTCACCGAACCAACAATTAACCGCCACTATTATTGGTAAAACCCGTTTCGAGACCCCAGAGCAATTTGAAAACATCTTACTCAAGGTCAAACAAGATGGCTCACAAGTGCGCCTAAAAGATGTGGCGCGGGTTGAGCTGGGCGGTGAAAACTACAGTGTGAATGCTGAGTACAATGGCAGCCCAGCAACAGGTATGGGAATTAAGTTGGCCACCGGTGCCAACGCCCTAGAAACTGCCCGTGCGGTACGTGAAACTTTAGCCGAGCTGGAACCTTTTTTCCCGCAAGGCATGAAAATCGTTTACCCCTATGACACCACCCCAGTGATTTCTGCATCCATTAAAGGTGTGGTGGTCACCTTGGCGGAAGCCGTTGTGCTGGTGTTCTTGGTGATGTACTTATTCCTGCAGAACATTCGGGTGACTTTAATTCCTGCCTTAGCTGTGCCGGTGGTGATTCTCGGCACCTTTGGGGTACTGGCCGCCTTTGGCTACAGCATCAACACCTTGACCATGTTTGCCATGGTACTGTCCATCGGGCTGCTGGTGGATGATGCCATTGTGGTGGTGGAAAACGTGGAGCGGGTGATGGAGGAAGAAGGCTTATCGCCGGTTGAAGCCACCCGTAAATCCATGGGGCAAATTCAAAATGCGCTGATTGGGATTGGTCTAGTACTCTCTGCAGTATTTATTCCTATGGCGTTTTTCGAGGGCTCTACAGGACAGATTTACAAACAGTTCTCGGTAACTATTATTGCTGCCATGGTGCTCTCGGTACTGGTGGCATTGATTTTCACCCCAGCGCTGTGTGCCACCATGCTCAAGCCCATTCCACAAGGCAGCAACCTTGAAAAACGTGGCTTCTTTGGCTGGTTTAACCGCACCTTCCAGCGTGGTGTTAACCGCTATGAGCGTGGTGTAGCTGGCATGATCCGCCGTAAAGCACCCTTCTTGCTGATGTACCTCATTATTATCGCCATTATGGGTTGGATGTTTACTAAAATCCCCACCTCGTTCTTGCCTGATGAAGACCAAGGTGTGCTGTTTGCCCAAGTGCAAACCCCAGCAGGCTCGTCCGCCGAACGCACCTATGAAGTGGTCAGCCAAATGCGTGACTACTTGCTGGAAGAAGAAAGCGATACGGTACGCTCTGTGTTTGCCATTACCGGTTTTAACTTTGCTGGCCGTGGGCAAAACTCCGGAATGGCCTTTATCGGCTTAAAAGACTGGGAAGAGCGCACCCAAGCACATCAAAGCGTATTCGCTTTGGCACAGCGCGCACAGATGCACTTCTTCTCCTTCCGCGATGCCATGGTGTTTGCCTTTGCGCCACCTGCGGTAATGGAACTGGGTAACGCCACAGGTTTTAATATGTACTTACAAGACCGTGCTGGTGTGGGCCATGAAGTGCTCAGTCAAGCCCGTGACCAGTTTGTGCAAATCGCCAACCAAGACCCGCGTTTAACCCAGGTACGGGCTAATGGCTTGCGTGATGAGCCGCAGTATCAGTTGATTATTGATGATGAAGAAGCCCGCACCATGGGTTTATCCCTCACTGACATCAACCAAACCTTGTCCACCGCTTGGGGCAGTAGTTATGTGAATGACTTTATTGA
>Ga0079226_10000807_pt1 | contig 23077 bp, 20 predicted proteins | sample Poulit2014_FD_76345 | JGI IMG/M metagenome (GOLD analysis project Ga0079226, IMG submission 76345) | Agricultural soil microbial communities from Georgia to study Nitrogen management - Poultry litter 2014 | ecosystem: Environmental > Terrestrial > Soil > Agricultural land | place: USA: Georgia...
TCTCGTCGTTCTTTACCGGTGGGTTGATTCGCCGTTTCAGTTCGCGCACGGTGATTTTATGGGGCTGTGCCATTTTAGCGCTGTGCGTTGCAGTGAATGTGCTGGGTAATAGCTACTGGCATTACTTAATAGGATTGCTCTTGCTGGGTGTCGGTTGGAACTTTACTTTTATTGGTGCCACTCATTTGCTCACCTTTACTTATGCACCGGCAGAGCAAGGAAAAGTGCAGGGCATTAATGAGTTTATGGTGTTTACTGCTGCGGCTTTGGGCAGTTTATTGGCCGGTGTTGGTGTGGATAAGCTGGGCTGGGTCTGGCTCAATCTGGCTTCGTTGCCGCCGGTTATTTTAGTGGCCTGGTGGATTGTTCGACTGGCGGATGTACGTGCGCGGGTTCGAGAAAGCAGATAAATCATGGGCGGATCAGTTTTGCGCTGTTGCCTCTTCACGGCGGCAAGGCTTCAAACTGCACTGATTATAGGTCGTCCATTTATGGGCGACCTATAGGTGCAGGTGTTTGCAACTGTGTGCTTTGTATGCCCAGTCATGCGCTTTGTGGGTCTGGCTATTTAATTTGTAGGTATAACTCATGTGAATTGTAGGTCGCTACTCTAGGGGCGACAGATCGCTCAGACCATACTTGTGCATCAAGAATAGTTAGGTCAATCTTTACAATCGACCTACAGTTTTGCAGTGGCTGTGACACGGGGGTTAAATTTGCTACTTGGGCCAGTAAAAGCTATCGGGTTGCTCACGGGGACCAAAGATGGCTTGACCAATACGGACAATGGTGGCGCCCTCAGCGATGGCCAGCTCAAAATCCCCTGACATGCCCATGGAAAGCTCGGTCAGTTGCATGCCTTCCGGGGCGATTTTTTGTAGGCTATCGCGTAATTCACGCAACATAATAAAGCAGTTACGCACGGCTGTTTCATTATCTGAGTGGATGGCTAAGGTCATTAAACCGCGTACCCGGAGCCGTGGAAACTGGGCCAGTTGGCTGATCAGTTCCGGCGCTTGCTCTGGGGTAATGCCGAATTTACTGGCTTCGCCTGAGGTATTGATTTGTACCAGGACATCTAAGTGGCGGTCTTCGATCGCTAAGCGCTGATTAAGGGTGCGGGCTAAACGCAGGCTGGCTAGGGCATGAAATTCGCTGGCAAAGCGTGCGACATATCTGGCTTTGTTGGTTTGCAAATGGCCGATTATGCTCCACTTTAAGTCTGTGAGGTCTTCAAGCTCCTGCCATTTTTGATAGGCTTCTTGGACTTTATTTTCACCCAGCATACGGCAGCCCGCAGCATAGGCGAGACGTAAGTAATCTGCGGAGTGGGTTTTGCTGACCGGTAATAAGCGTACTTCTTGGGGATCGCGGCCTGCTTTTCGACAGGCTTGGTCAATACGTTGGCGCACTGCAGCTAAGTTGTCGCGCAGTTGCTCAATGGTATCAGCCTGTGGGTAGGTGGTGGAGGTGTTCAAACTGGGCTCCTAATCAACAGATTGCTTATATGGGCATTAGTTTAGCAGGCTTCGTTGCTTGGGTGCTGTGCGAAATGCAGTTGGTCGGCTTTGTTTTGCAGTGGGGTCAAATTAGGCTGCATAGCGCAGCTCGCTACTGGCGCTTTTCCCTCAACGAGACATCCTGTCTCGGTTCGGGCGCTACGCCATCCTTAGCTTCGCTTGTCGCGTCAGCAGCGAGCTGCTTGTTAAATATTGATGTTGCTAGCAAGCCTGAACAAGTCGCTAGGGAGTTATTTCAAGTATGTGTTTGGCTGGCTTTTATTGAGGCTTGCGCGCTAGTGCCAGCACAGCTAAGGGTTGAAAGTACTGTGGGGCAGCTGTGGTGAGCGTAGCCAGGGATGGCGTAGCGCCGGAGTTGAACCCTGGATGGGTTCATCGACGGATTAACAGCTGCCCCACAGTACGCTATGCACTATTTGCACTATGGTTTGCTAGCGACTCACTCAGCCAGCGGCTGTTGAATCTGCTAAACTTTGCAAAATTTAATCTGATGGTCAGTCATGAAGTTTGTAATTAGTGTGTTGTCTTGCAGTACGGCACCCTCGACGCGACGTGCCTTGCGTTTTGCGCAGGCGCTGTTGGCTGAGGGGCATGAAATTGTGCGGGTGTTTTTTTATCAAGATGGCGTGCACAATGCGTCGACTAACCTAGTGGTTGCCCAAGACCAGCAAGATATTGCTAAGCAATGGCAGGCATTTATTATTGACAATAAATTGGATGCGGTGGTGTGTATTGCTGCGGCTTTGCGGCGTGGGGTATTGGATCAAGCCGAAGCTCAACGTTATCAGCGTGATGCAGCCAACCTTGCAGAAGGTTTTCAGTTATCGGGCTTGGGGCAGCTGCATGATGGCTTGCAGCAGGCGGATCGCTTTATCAGTTTTGGAGGCGCGTAATGGCTAAGTCCGTATTAATGATCAGCCGCCAAGCACCATGGGCAGGCATTGCTGCAGCAGAAGCTTTAGACATTGCTTTAGCCGCAGGTGCGTTTGATTTACCGCTGAGCATTCTCTTTATGGATGACGGCGTGTTGCAGCTGCTCGCTCAGCAGCAACCGCAGTTGCTTGAGCAAAAAGACCTGTCAGCCAATTTGCAAGCTTTGCCGATGTTTGGTATTGAGCAGCTCTATGTCGCTCGGCATTGTTTAATCGAGCGTGGCATTGCTGACAGTGACTTGGCTGCCCCAGCAGAAGTGTTGGATGATGAGCAGATACAGCAGCTGATTCGCCAATTTGATCATCTGGTGACGCTTTAATGACGACTTTACATATTTTAAATGCAGCGCCGACACACAACTCGCAGCTCACCAGTTGCTTACGGATGGTGTCGTCAGGGGATGCTATTTTGCTTTGTGGTGAGGCGGTGCAGGCCTTGCGTGTTGGCAGTGCGGCTCAACAGCTGCTTGAGAAGCAGCCAAACTATCAATTGTATGCTTTGCAGGAAGACGTTGAAGCACGTGGCATTGATCCCGCGGATGCCGCGCAACTTGCGCTGACATTGGTGGATTATCCTGAGTTTGTTGCATTGACCGTTAAATACACACGGGTGAACAGTTGGACATGAGTACAGAACTGTTAAGGATTGAAGGGCGTGAAATCCCCCTCGATCAAGATGATTGCTTGGTTCATTTAACAGACTGGTCTGAAGCTGTTGCCCAAGCCTTGGCCGCTCGGGAGGGCATTGAGCTGACGGATGCCCATTGGGAAGTGCTCTACCTGCTGCAACAGTTTTACCAAGAGTTTCAGCTGTCGCCGGCCAACCGCGCGCTAGTTCGCTATGTGGGGCTTAAGTTGGGCAAAGAAAAAGGCAATAGCCTGTATTTAAATGCGTTGTTTAATGGCATGCCAGCGAAATTAGCGGCTCGCTTTGCGGGCCTGCCCAAGCCGGCAAATTGTTTTTAATCCGGTATGCAAGCAGGGAGTGTCTAGCGGTAGCTGGCATAGCTAAGCCTTGCACCGCTGTTTTGCCCAGTGTTCTTTAGCCGCCTAAATAGGCCTGGCGCACTGCTTGGTTGCTGAGCAGGTTTTCCCCGCTGTCTTCCAAGACAATCCGCCCGTGCTCCATCACATAGCCGCGATCAGCCAAACGCAAAGCTTGGTTTGCATTCTGCTCAACTAAGAAAACGGTTACACCATCTTTGCGCAATTGTTCTAAAATCTGGAAAATCTGCTGAATGATAATCGGCGCTAAACCTAACGAAGGCTCATCCAGAAGCAGTAAGCGCGGCTCACTCATTAAGGCACGGCCAATCGCCAGCATTTGCTGTTCACCGCCACTCATGGTGCCGGCCCGTTGTTGGTAGCGTTCATGCAAACGGGGAAACAAAGACAGCACGCGATCTAGACGTTCATCACGTTCATGTTTGTCATCACAGAAAAACGCACCCATGGCCAGATTTTCTTCCACGGTTAAGCGGGCAAATACTCGGCGCCCTTCAGGGACAATGGCCATCCCCATGCGCATGATTTGTGCGGTGGTTTTGCCCCTTAGGTGTTGCCCTTCATAAATGATGTCACCACTGGCAGCTTGTGGATCACCGCAGAGGGTCATCATTAAAGTGGTTTTACCTGCACCATTGGCACCAATCAAGGTGACAATTTCACCACGGTTCACTTTAATAGAAACATCATGCAAGGCTTGGATCTTGCCATAAAAAGTGCAGACATTATTCATCACCAGCATGCTTATTCCTCCCCCAAATATGCGTTAATCACCGCAGGGTTATTGCGCACTTGGTCTGCAGTACCGGAGGCTAGCGGTGTGCCTTGGTTAATCACATAAATGTAATCAGAAATATCCATGACCAGTTTCATATCATGCTCAATCAATAAGACACTGATGCCATGCTGATCCCGTAAGTCATTAATTAACAGCTTAAGGTTTTCGGTTTCACTGGGGTTAAGGCCGGCTGCTGGCTCATCCAGCATCAGTAGCCGAGGTCGGGTGACCATGCAACGGGCAATTTCTAAACGCCGTTGTTGGCCGTAGGCAAGGGTACCGGCTTCACGGTTGGCATCTTCTAATAAGTTTACTTTCTCGAGCCAATACACTGCATTGTCTTGAGCATCTTGCTCTGCTTTGCGATAACTGGGGGTTTTGAATAAGCCAGCCAGTAAATTGTTGTTGAGGTGCTGATGTTGGGCCACCAATAAGTTTTCCAGCACTGTCATATCTTTAAACAGACGCACATGCTGAAAAGTGCGGATCATACCTTTGCGAGCTATTTTGTAGCCGGTTAAGCCTTGGATCTCATCACCCGCAAAGACGACTTTGCCAGCGGTGGGCTTATAAAAACCGGTTAAGCAGTTAAACACTGTGGTTTTGCCTGCACCGTTGGGACCAATCATGGAGACCACTTGGCCCTCTTTGATCTTTAAAGCGACGCCATTCACCGCCAACAAGCCGCCAAAGCGCATGGTCAGATCAGAGACTTCTAAAATAGTGCTGCTCATTGTTTTAACTCCACATGGGGGCGTTTCATGGGCAGCAAGCCTTGCGGGCGCCAAATCATCATCAAGACCATCATTAAACCAAACAACAACATACGGTACTCATTAAACTCACGGGCCATTTCCGGCAAGACGGTCATCACAATGGCCGCTAAAATCACCCCTATTTGTGAGCCCATACCGCCTAGCACCACAATGGCTAAGATGATTGCTGACTCAATAAAGGTAAAGGACTCAGGGCTGATAAAGCCTTGGCGGGCAGCAAAGAAACTGCCGGCAAAACCTGCAAAAGTGGCACCAATGGTAAAGGCACTGAGCTTAATATTGGTGGGGTTGAGCCCTAAAGCGCGACTGGCAATTTCATCTTCGCGAATCGCTTCCCAAGCACGGCCAATGGGCATACGGATTAAGCGGTTGATCACAAAAATAGTGATCAATACTAAAACCAAAGCCAGCAGGTAGAGAAAAATCACCCTGTGCATGGAGCTGAAGTCGATGCCGAAAAAGCCATGAAAGCTTTGTACGCCTTCACTGGTGCGGCGGCTGAACTCTAAGTTAAACAGAGTAGGCTTAGGGATACTGCCAATCCCGCGCGGGCCGCCGGTAATGTCGGTGAGGTTATTGAGCATAATGCGAATAATCTCGCCAAAACCTAAGGTGACAATGGCTAGATAATCGCCCCTGAGCCTGAGCACTGGAAAGCCCAAAATATAGCCAAAGAAAGCCGCCATAACGCCGGCAGCGACTAGACCAGTCCAGAAACCAATACCAAAATACATCGATAGCATCGCATAGGTATAGGCACCCACCGCATAGAAACCCACATAGCCCAAGTCGAGCAGTCCTGCTAAGCCCACTACAATGTTTAGGCCTAAGCTGAGCATGATGTAGATCAGTACTAAAGTGGCCAGATCCACTTGGCTGCGTGAGCCCAGAAAGGGGAAAATTAATGCTGCTGCGATTAAAAAGCACCACAGCAAACGCTGGATGATGTGGCGTTGGCCTAGGTCACGCAAACCTGCGGGGAGATTGGGCTTAGGGATGATGCCTAAGGCGCGCTCAATGGGATCACGGAATAGGTTGTAGAAAAAAATCAGCGCGGTAGCTGCAGCAATCTTCCAAATCACTGAGGATTCAGCACCCACTAAGGTCAGTTGCGTGCCCACTTGGGTAAGACGCACCCCAAGTAGCAGAGCACTTAACGCTAAGGTGACAAGTGCGGAGAAAATCGCTGACTTAATATACAAACGCATCAAACTTTCTCCACTTCAGGGCGACCCAAAATACCGGTCGGACGAAACAGTAGAATTAAAATCAGTAGGGCAAAGGCCACCGCGTCTTTGTATTGGCTGCTTAAATAGCCTGAAGTCATGGCTTCAGTGACGCCTAATACCAAGCCGCCTAAAACTGCGCCCGGAATGCTACCAATACCGCCCAATACCGCTGCGGTAAAGGCTTTCAAACCGGCCATAAAACCGATATAGGGGTTGACCACGCCATAGTATAAACTCAGCAACACGCCGGCCACGGCGGCTAGCATGGCGCCAATCACAAAGGTGATGCCAATAATGGCGTTGCTGTTGATTCCCAGCAGGCCAGTCATTTTAATGTCTTCGGAGCAGGCGCGGCAGGCGCGTCCGGTGCGTGAGCGGGAAATAAAAATACTCAGGGCAATCATTGCCACAAACGTAGTAATAAAAATCACCAGCTGCATATAGGACAAGCTGGCATGAAAGCCGGCTTCATCACCCAAAGTGACACCGCCAGTGACTAAGCTGGGCATGGCCACATCGCGGGCCCCTTGCGCGGTGCGCACAAAGTTTTGTAATAAAATCGACATCCCAATGGCTGAGATCAGTGGGATCAAGCGGTGACTGCCACGCAACGGGCGATAAGCCACCCGCTCAATACTGTAGCCGTAGGCGCTGGTAACAATAATGCTCAACACAAAGGCGCCAAAAATCATCAGCGGTAAACTTTCTAAGCCCAGCATGGCCAGCCCGGTTAAAGCAATAAAGGTGACATAGCTGCCGATCATATACACCTCGCCGTGGGCGAAGTTGATCATGCCAATAATGCCGTACACCATGGTGTAACCAATGGCAATTAAGGCGTAGGTGCTGCCGACGGTTAAACCATTAAGCAGTTGCTGCAGGAAATAAAAAAAAGCTTCATTCATAAGAGCATCCAGCAAACAAAACAGCCTCGCCACTCAAGCATTTGAGCGGCGAGGTGTGAGGCAGGGTCATTACTCGGTTAGAGCAGTTTTGCTGCCATCTGCGTGCCATTCGTAGACCACGAAGCTGAAGTTTTTCAGATCGCCTTTCTCGTCAAACTCAAGCACACCGGTTGGGGTGTCAAAGCTGTTGTTGCGCAGGGTTTCAGCGATCACTTCTGGGTCTTGTGAGTTGCTGATGGTCATTGCGTCAGCCATCACTTGGACCGCTGCGTAGGCAGGGAATACAAAAGCACCGCGCGGGTCTTGTTTTTTCTCTTTGAAAGCCTCGACTAAGTGGGCGTTTTTGGGATCAGCATCAAAGGCTTTGGGTAGGGTCACCAGCATGCCTTCGGAGGCCTCACCGGCAATCGCCGAAATATCACTGTTACCCACACCTTCAGGGCCCATAAAGCGCGCATCGAAGTTGCTTTCAGCGGATTGACGCAGCAGCATGCCCATTTCCGGGTGATAGCCGCCGAAGTAGACAAAGTCCACATCTTCCATTTTCATTTTAGCGATCAATGCCGAGAAGTCTTTATCGCCTGCGGTTACACCTTCAAATAAGGCTACCGGGATATTGGCTTCATCCAAGGCCGCTTTTACTGCGGTGGCAATGCCTTCACCGTATTGCTGCTTGTCGTGCAATACCGCGGCGCGTTTAGGCTTTAATTGATTGACCACATAGTTGCCCGCTGTGGGGCCTTGCATGGTGTCCAGGCCAATGGTGCGGAAGATCAGGGTGTGGCCTTTCTGGGTCAGTTCTGGCGTGGTGGATGCCGCAGTGATCATTAAGATCCCTTCTTCATCATAAATATCGGCAGCCGGCTGACTGGAGCCGGAGCACAGGTGACCCACTACAAAACGAATATCATCATTAACAATGCGGTTGGCTACAGCGACAGCTTGTTTGGGGTCACAGGCGTCATCGTAGGTGACCGCTTCCAGCATGCTGCCATTAACGCCACCGGCTTTATTGATTTGCTCAATGGCCATTAAGGCACCAATGGACTGCATATCACCGTATTGGGCAACGGGCCCAGTGACAGGGCCAGCTAAGGCAATTTTAATGGGCTCGGCAGCGAGTGAGTAACTGGCAGCGCCTGCTAAAGCAATGGCTGCGAACAATTTACTGATACGTCGAGTTGTTTTACTCATAAAATTGGCACCTTTTTAGATATTTTTATAATTACAACACTTAACACGCATTAAGCAATGCTGTGCAGCGAGCCTCAGTGTAGAGAAGTTCGCGGGCAAGTGGAACTCTGTAATATAGCTTTTAATAAGCTAAAAGGGTTAGTCCACTTAATGCTGAGCAATATTCTTGTAGGTAATAGTTTAAAGCACATAGTGTGACCCTAGAGTCAGGAGTGGTGGTATGTACGAAGGAAAAAACGAGCCATTATTATCGCGCGAGCAGTTTATTTGGCGGTTGGTTTGGCATGCGCTGGTCGGGGTGTTGGCGATTGTGGGTTCAACAGTAATAGGGATGCTGGGCTTTATCTACTTTGAAGGGATGCTGTGGCACGATGCTTTCTTACATGCGGTGTTTTTATTAAGTGGCTTGGGCACCATCAGTGTGCCGGTCAGTGTCGCGGGGAAGGTGTTTCTTGGTGTGTACGGGATGTACGCGGGACTGGTATTTGTTGCAGTGCTTGGGGTGATGTTTGCCCCAATTGCCCATCGCATTCTGCACAGTTTTCATGTGGATAGCGACAACAGTTGATTCTATAGAGATTACAGTGGTGCTGTTTTTGCTTGAGCAACAGCACCACTGTCGAGCGCGCATTTATACCGTTATACAGTGCGTGAAAACTCGCCGCGCTGCTTAGCACCCAGGTAAGCATCAAAAGCCATGGCCACACTGCGCATCATCAAGTTGCCTTGAGGTAGCAGGACGATGGCTTCATCATCAATGCTGACTAAGCCGTCTGCAACCTGTTCCTGCAGCTGCTCTAGGGCATCTGCGAAGTACTCATTAAAGTTGATTCCATGTTGAGCTTCAATTTCCGCAATATCAATGCGGTTATGGCACATCAGGGCGCTAATCACGTCACGGCGTAAGCGGTCGTCAGCGCTGAGCTGATAGCCGCGATGCAAAGGCAGCTCATCTTTATTCAAGTAAGCATAGTACTGCGACAGTTCTTTAACGTTTTGGCTGTAGGTGTCGCCCACTTTACCAATGGACGACACCCCAAGACCAATGAGATCGCAATCGGCATGGGTTGAGTAGCCTTGGAAATTACGCTGCAAAGTATCGTTAATCCGTGCTTGCGCCAGTTCGTCTTCAGGCAGGGCAAAATGGTCCATACCAATATACACATAGCCGGCGCTGCATAAGCGGCGGATGGTCAGCTCCAGTAGCTCCAGTTTGCGCTCAGGCGGTGGCATATCTTCCGGGCGAATTAAGCGCTGGGCACGCACCAGTTTAGGCAGGTGTGCGTAGCTGTAAGCGGCAATTCGATCGGGGCGCAGGGCAATGATTTTATCCAGCGTGGTGTTAAAGCTCTCAACGGTTTGCAAAGGCAGGCCGTAAATTAAGTCAACACTGATCGAACGAAACTCAGCTTGGCGGGCTGCCGTCATGAGGGTTTCAACTTGTTCGTCGCTTTGAATGCGGTTGACCGCTTTTTGCACATCAGGGTCAAAATCCTGCACCCCAAAACTGACGCGATTGAAACCAAGCTCACGCAACTGCTGCACTTGCTCTGGGGTAATGGTGCGCGGGTCAACTTCCAGGGAAAACTGGTGCTGCTCGCTTTCATCTAAGTTAAATGCCTCGCGCAGGGTGTCCATTAAATCAGTAAGCTGCTCTTGAGTAAGGTAGGTGGGTGTACCACCACCGAGGTGCAGCTGAGTGACTTGGCGCTTTTTATCAAACAAGCTGGCTTGTAAGCGAATTTCTTTTTTCAGATACTCTAAATATTCAACCGCGCGACTGGTTTTTTGGGTGATGATTTTATTGCAGGCGCAGTAATAACATAGGCTCTGGCAAAAAGGGATATGAATATAAATGGATAACGCTTTGGCATCAGCGGGTTGATTACTTAGTTCCGCTGCTTGGCGGTAATTGTCTTCGGCGAATGCGGTATGGAATTGTGGCGCTGTAGGGTAAGAGGTGTAGCGCGGACCAGGACGATCATATTTTTCCACAAGTGCTCGGTTAAAGCTTGGCATGTGCTCCATTGGCCAGACCCCTATTTGTCATAAACTCATTAAGATAGTGACGATCAGTTTTGCTGATCGTTATTGAATAGCGGTAGACTACCTCAAGTTGACTGCTTTGCGGAAGAAGACCTGTGGGTTCTTGATTTAGGGCAATTTTCAAATTACATGAAAATGGGCGACGTAATAAACGAATGATCAGACGAAAAATTGCTCAATGGAGTGTGCTCGCCTTGAGTATGCTGGTTTTGGGTTGTCAGAGTTTGCCCAGTTTGGAAGGGCGCACGCATTCTGTGGCCTACTCAAAACAAGAGGTGGCAGACACTTACTTTGCCAAAACTCTCGCTCCCCTAGTGGAGAAGCATGGCCCCAAGCAAAGCGGCATTTTTCCTTTGATAGAAGCCGATGATGCCTTTGCGGCGCGAATGATCTTGGCTAAAAATGCCCAGCGCAGTTTAGATGTGCAATATTACATCTGGCGGCCGGACATGACCGGCACCATGTTGTTTGAGGCGCTGCATGAAGCTGCCGATCGTGGGGTGCGGGTGCGTTTATTATTGGACGATAACAACACCAACGGCAGCGACCCTATTCTGTTGGGGCTCAATGCCCACGACAATATTGAAGTGCGGGTATTTAACCCTTTCATGCTGCGCAAGCCCCGTTGGTGGGGTTTTATCACTGATTTTTCACGCCTCAATCGGCGCATGCACAATAAATCCTTCACCGCAGACAATTCACTGACCATTATTGGTGGGCGAAATATCGGTGATGAATATTTTGGCGCCACCGATGATGTGTTATTTGCTGACTTAGATATCCTCAGCGTTGGTGCTGCGGTGCAGGATGTGTCCGATGATTTTGATCGCTACTGGCACAGTGGCTCTGCTTATCCATTGGAGCGGGTCATCCCTAATCAACAGGGTTTGTCTTTAGATCAACTGAAAGAGATGGCCGAACAGATTGCCAGTCGTCCAGAAGCGCAAGAGTATGTTGAATCTTTACGTGAATCCCAGCTCATTCAAAAGCTTGAACAGAGGCAAATGGCGTTTGAGTGGCTTAAAGTGCGCATGGTCAGTGATGACCCACGTAAAGGCTTAGGTTTAGCTGAGAAAGAATCCCTGTTAATTCAGCAGTTTCAAGAAATTATTGGCGACCCTGAAGTTGATGTGGAGCTGATCTCGCCATATTTTGTACCCACTGAGGCTGGTGTTGAGGCTTTTGCTTGGCTGGTGCGTAAAGGGGTTGAAGTCAAAGTATTGACCAATTCCCTAGCCGCCACAGATGTGGCTGCTGTGCATGCCGGCTATGCGAAACGCCGTAAAGCCTTGTTAAAATCAGGGGTGATCCTGTACGAAATGCAACGCCATCCTGCCCAAGCAAAGCGTTTTAAAAGAAAAAAACGCTTCTTAGGCAGCTCTGGTTCCAGTTTACATGCGAAAACTTTTTCAGTGGATCGTAAGCATGTGTTTGTCGGCTCATTTAATTTTGATCCGCGTTCAGCCAATTACAATACTGAGTTGGGTTTTGTCATTGAGAGTCCCAGTTTGGCAAGGCGCATTAATCATGCGTTTTTTGATGAAATTCCCGCCCATGCTTATCAAGTGAAACTTACTGATACAGGCCGTATTTACTGGATTGAGCAGCATGATAGCGGGGTGAAAACCTACACTTCAGAGCCGGGTAGCAGTGTCTGGCGACGGCTTTCAACCTACCTGCTTTCTTGGCTGCCCATTGAAGGATTATTGTAATACTTAAAATTCTCTGCCGGATTGAATGGATATTTCTGTTCGAGACCTCTAGAATGCATGCCCTTGATTCTAGGGTCGGTATGTCTGGCCACGTCTATTCAACGAGGAATAACCATGCAAGTTTCCGTAGAAAGTACTTCCGCCCTTGAGCGCAAAATGAATATTAGCGTTCCAGCTGAGCGTATTGAGAGTGAAGTCACTAAGCGTCTTCAGCAAACCGCCAAGCGCGCTAAAGTATCGGGTTTTAGACCGGGTAAGGTGCCCATGAGCATCATTCGTCAGCGTTATGAAGCTGATGCGCGCCAAGAGGTTTTAGGCGATGTAATCCAATCTACATTTTACGAGGCCGTTGTTGCGGAGAAGCTGAACCCAGTGGGTCAGCCGGCCATTGAGCCGCAAGTCTTTGAAAAAGACCAAGCCCTTGAGTACATTGCAACTTTTGAAGTCTTTCCAGAGTTTGAAGTACAGGGTTTAGAGGGCATTGAAGTCGAACGTCAGAACTCTGAAGTGGCTGAGTCTGATGTTGATAACATGCTCGAAATCCTGCGCAAGCAAAATACCCGCTTTACTGAAGTTGAGCGTGCAGCTGAGCTGGAAGACCAAGTGACTATTAATTTTGTAGGCAGAATTGATGGCGAAGTCTTCGAAGGCGGCAGTGCTGATGATGTGCCCTTGGTGTTGGGTTCAGGTCGTATGATCCCAGGCTTTGAAGACGCCTTAGTGGGTTGCAAGGCTGGTGAAACCAAAGTGATTACGCCAACCTTCCCAGAAGATTACCAAAACCTTGATTTGGCAGGAAAAGAAGCTGAGTTCACCATTATCGTTAACAAAGTAGAAGCCCCTGAGCTGCCTGAGCTGGATGAAGAGTTCTTCGCCTTGTTCGGTGCAACTGAAGGCGGTCTAGAAGGTTTCCGTGCTGAAGTTAAAAAGAACATGGAGCGTGAGCTCAAGCAAGCCATTAGCGGCAAAGTAAAAAGCCAAGTAATGGATGGTTTGCTAGCAGCCAACGCCATTGACGTGCCCAGCGCTCTAATTGACAACGAAGTGGACCGTCTGCGTGTGCAAGCTGTGCAGCAGTTTGGTGGCAATGTGGACCCACAGCAGTTACCTGCCGAGCTGTTTACCGAGCAAGCCAAGCGCCGTGTTGCTTTAGGCCTGATCGTTGCGCAAATGGTGAAGCAGTTTGACATCGAAGCAGATGATGCCAAAGTACGCAGTCACATTGAAGACATGGCCGCTGCTTACCAAGAGCCGGAGCAAGTGATTGACTGGTACTACAAAAATGAGCAGCAATTGGAAGATGTCCGTGCAGTTGTGCTTGAAGAGCAAGTTGTAGATACTGTTTTGGCTAAAGCAAAAGTGACAGACACCACTGTGGCTTATGAAGAAGCAGTGAAACCTGCTGCAGCACCTGAGCTTGAAGAGGCTGAAGAAGAAACCGAGCAAGCTGAAGAGCAAAGTGCTGAGTAATTTTCACTCTGTGAACAGTCAAGTGCTAATGGACGCGATCGTCCCTTAGTCCACAAGCCAGCCCCTGTGCTGGCTTGTGTGTCTTGGTGACACTGACTATTAATCTAGGAGCTACGGCAGATATGACAGATTCTATGTTGATGCAAAACCCGCACGAGATCCAAGCTGCTGGTGGTTTGGTGCCCATGGTGGTTGAGCAATCATCCCGCGGTGAGCGCGCTTATGATATTTATTCGCGCCTGCTGAAAGAGCGCATTATCTTCTTGGTGGGCCCAGTCGAAGACTATATGGCGAACCTGGTGGTGGCGCAGTTATTGTTTTTAGAAGCTGAAAATCCCGATAAAGATATTCATTTGTACATTAACTCGCCGGGCGGCTCGGTGACTGCTGGCATGTCGATTTATGACACCATGCAGTTTATTAAGCCGGATGTGTCCACCATGTGTATTGGTCAGGCAGCGAGCATGGGTGCTTTGTTATTGGCCGGTGGTGCAGAGGGTAAGCGCTATTGCTTGCCGCATTCACGAATGATGATTCATCAACCTTTGGGTGGTTTCCAAGGTCAAGCATCAGATTTTGAAATCCATGCGCGGGAAATTTTGACCATCCGCGACCGCCTTAATAAAATCTTAGCCGAACACACCGGACAGCCCATTGATGTGATTGCTAAAGACACTGACCGTGATAATTTTATGAGCGGTGAAGAAGCAGTGAAATATGGCTTAATTGACCAAGTGGCAAGCAAGCGAGAAATGCCTGTTTAGTTCATATTGCCAATACTGCATATGATTTATATGGGTCCAAGGGTTGAAAAACACGACACAAGGCTCCATCTTGTACTCATAGCCTAACAAACTGGAAATAACGAATGACTGATACGCGTAATGGCGAGGACAAAGGTAAATTACTGTATTGCTCCTTCTGCGGCAAAAGCCAGCATGAAGTGCGCAAGCTAATTGCCGGACCCTCGGTTTATATTTGTGATGAGTGTGTTGACCTGTGCAATGACATTATCCGTGAGGAAGTGCAGGAAGCAGAGTCGGACAGCGCAGCGCATAAATTACCTTCACCGAAAGAAATCAGCGGCATTCTTGACCAGTATGTGATTGGCCAAGAGCAAGCTAAGAAAGTGTTAGCAGTAGCGGTCTATAACCACTACAAGCGTCTGAATAATCGTGAAGATAAAGATGACATTGAACTGGGCAAAAGTAATATTTTGCTGATTGGACCCACAGGTTCCGGTAAAACTTTGCTGGCTGAAACATTGGCGCGCTTATTGAATGTGCCATTCACCATTGCTGATGCAACCACCCTGACCGAAGCCGGTTATGTGGGCGAAGATGTTGAGAACATCATCCAAAAACTGCTGCAAAAGTGTGATTACGATGTTGAAAAGGCAGAAATGGGCATCGTCTATATCGATGAAATCGATAAGATCACCCGTAAGTCTGACAATCCATCGATCACTCGAGATGTGTCAGGTGAGGGTGTGCAGCAAGCCTTGTTGAAACTTATCGAAGGCTCGGTGGCATCCATTCCCCCACAGGGTGGACGCAAGCATCCGCAGCAAGAGTTCTTGCAGGTCGACACTAAGAATATTTTATTTATTGTCGGCGGCGCCTTTGCTGGCTTGGAAAAAGTGATACAAAATCGCTCATCGAAAAGCGGTATTGGCTTCTCGGCGGAAGTGCGCAGTAAAGAACAAGAGAAAAAAGTCGGTGAGGCGTTGCGTGACGTTGAGCCGGATGACTTGGTTAAATTTGGCCTGATTCCAGAGTTTGTCGGTCGCTTACCAGTGATTGCCACTTTGGAAGAGTTGGATGAAGACGCCTTAGTGCAGATTCTTACTGAACCCAAGAATGCCTTGACCAAACAGTACAGTAAGCTGTTTGAGATGGAGGGGGTTGAGTTGGAGTTCCGCCCTGATGCATTGCGGGCGGTTGCCGAGCGCGCTTTATTGCGTAAAACCGGTGCCCGTGGTTTAAGATCCATCCTTGAAGGTATCTTGCTGGATACTATGTACGATATTCCTTCAGAAGAAAACGTTGCTAAAGTTGTGATTGATGAGAGTGTGATTCATGGCACATCTCAGCCATTGCTCATCTATGCACAGCAAGACAGTAACGATAAAAAAGCAGTACCTGAGTCTTAGTAACAGGACGTTACAACAAGAGGGCCTGCGGGCCCTTTTTGTATTTTTATACGTATCACCTTGTAATTGTTGCTATGTGCCCCCATCTTTGATCACAAGGCTTAGCCATTTTATTACGGCCTTAGTGCCGCATGTGAGAGAAAAGAATGAAGACAATCATCGAATTGCCGTTATTGCCATTGCGTGATGTTGTGGTTTACCCGCATATGGTCATCCCATTATTTGTCGGGCGCGAAAAATCAATCGCCGCCCTTGAAGCCGCAATGCAAGACGATAAAAAGATCGTGTTGATTGCGCAGCGCAGTCCAGAGGATAACGATCCGGGGACTAAACAACTGTACAGCGTGGGTACCGTGGCAACTATTTTACAGCTGCTTAAGCTACCTGATGGCACAGTCAAAGTGTTGGCCGAAGGTGAGCAGCGGGTAAAAATCCGCGAGCAGCTATCCGAGGCTGGCGCAGCGTATTTAACTGCTGAACTGGAAGTGCTGGAAGAGACAGAGCCCAGCGAAACAGAAAATGAAGTGTTACAGCGCACGCTGTTTGAACAGTTCGAGCGCTTTGTTCAGCAAAGTAAAAAAGTGCCCGCCGAAGCGCTCGATGTACTGAGTGATATTGACGAAGCAGGTCGTTTAGCAGACTCAATTGCTGCGCAAATGACTTTGAAGCTTGAGCAAAAGCAATCGGTATTGGATCAGAATGAAATTGCTGAACGTGTTGAGCTGTTAATGGGCGTGCTGGACACTGAGCTTGAATTGCTCAATGTGGAAAAACGCATCCGTGGCCGCGTTAAAAAGCAAATGGAGCGCAGTCAGCGGGATTACTTTTTGAATGAGCAAATGAAAGCCATTCAAAAAGAGCTGGGTGAAGGTGAAGACGGCGTTAATGAAGCCGATGCGTTGAAAAAGCGCATTGATGAAGCCGGTATGCCTAAAGAAGCATTAGAAAAAGCCCATGCCGAATTAAAGAAGCTGCAGCAGATGTCACCGATGTCCGCTGAAGCGACCGTAGTGCGCACTTACCTGGATTGGTTAATCAACACCCCATGGAAAGCTAAAAGCCGCGTACGTGTTGATTTGAAGCGTGCTGAGGAGATTTTAGAAGCAGATCACTTTGGTCTGGAAGAGGTCAAAGAGCGCATTCTTGAGTACCTTGCTGTGCAGAAGCGCGTTAAAAAGCTGAAAGGCCCAATTTTATGTTTGGTGGGGCCACCTGGTGTGGGTAAAACCTCGCTGGCTGAGTCCATTGCACGCTCAGTGAACCGTAAGTACACCCGTATGGCGTTAGGTGGCGTGCGTGACGAAGCAGAAATTCGTGGCCATCGCCGTACCTATATTGGCGCTATGCCCGGTCGGGTGATTCAACGCTTGAGCAAAGTGGGTGTGCGTAACCCCTTATTCTTGCTTGATGAAATCGACAAGATGGGCTCTGATATGCGCGGTGATCCGGCCTCTGCACTGCTTGAAGTGTTGGACCCTGAGCAAAACCACAGCTTTAATGATCACTATCTGGAAGTGGATTATGATTTGTCAGATGTGATGTTTATCTGTACTGCGAACTCAATGAATATTCCAGGGCCACTGTTGGACCGCATGGAAGTGATTCGTCTACCCGGTTACACCGAAGACGAAAAGCTCAATATTGCGCAAAAGTATTTGGTCAGTAAGCAACTGAAGAATAACGGTTTGAAAAAAGACGAGCTCACTTTTGAAGCCGATGCATTGCTCAATATTGTGCGCTATTACACCCGCGAAGCTGGAGTACGTGGCCTAGAGCGGCAAATCGCTAAGGTGTGCCGGAAAGTGGTTAAAGAGCACTCTGATCAGAAGAAAATCAGTGCAACCATTACCGTCGATAACTTAGAGGATTACTTAGGGGTGCAGAAATTCACCTATGGTTTGGCTGAGACAGAGGATAAAATTGGTCAAGCCACAGGTTTAGCTTGGACTCAAGTGGGCGGTGAGTTGCTCACCATTGAATCAGCGGTGATTCCAGGTAAAGGCCGTTTGGTTAAAACCGGTTCAATCGGCGATGTAATGGGTGAGTCGGTGACCACTGCGTTAACTGTAGTGCGCAGTCGCGCTGAGAAGTTGGGCATTGCTGCGGACTTCTATGAGAAGAACGATGTGCACTTGCATATGCCAGAAGGTGCCACTCCGAAAGATGGTCCCAGCGCCGGTATCGGCATGGTCACGGCCTTAGTTTCTGCACTCAGTAAAGTACCAGTACGCGCCGATGTGGCGATGACCGGTGAAATTACCTTGCGTGGTCAAGTGTTGCAAATTGGTGGTTTAAAAGAGAAATTACTGGCTGCCCACCGCGGCGGAATCAAAACCGTTATCATCCCAGAAGAAAATGTGCGTGACTTGAAGGAAATTCCAGATAATATAAAGGCGGATTTAGAGATTAAACCGGTAAAATGGATTGACGAAGTACTGCAAATTGCGTTGCAATACATGCCTGAGCCTTTGTCTGATGTGACATCTGAATTATTGGTGAAAGATAAAGCACATGATGCTGAGATGAATGATCGTCTTAGCACCCATTAATAGAGTTGTGGTTGACATACTTTTTAACGGCTTGCTATAAAGCAAGCTGTTTATGTCGCTGAGCTGTCAGCATGCGCAAGGTGTGTTGGCAGCTCAATTGCAATTATAAATATTTTTAAAACCGTAAGGGGACTAACGAGTGAACAAGTCTGAGTTAATTGATAAAGTTGCTGCTTCGGCAGACATTCCTAAAGCAGTTGCTGGACGCGCATTGGATGCTGTACTGGAAAGCATCACTGGTGCTCTACAAGAAGGAGATTCAGTCGTCTTGGTTGGCTTTGGTACATTCTCTGTAAAAGACCGTGCTGCACGTACTGGCCGTAACCCGCAAACAGGCAACCCAATTCAGATTCCCGCAGCGAAAATTCCTGGCTTTAAAGCAGGTAAAGCGCTTAAAGACGCTGTTAATAATTAAGCGCAGATTACTCGTCAGTCACCAGCTGATGAACAGAATACGGTTTACTAAGAGGCATTGCTTTGACTAGCACCTGCTTAGCTAGCTGTTACTGAGTGCAAAGGCGCATCTTTAGGTGCGCCTTTGTTTTATTTGACCAACCCATAATGCACAGCTGTTTTATATAGCGACATCGGGGGATGCATGCTGCAGAATATTCGAGATAACTCTACGGGGTGGATCTCTAAAACAATTATTGGTTTGATTGTGGTGCTGTTATCTTTTACCGGTTTCGAAGCGATCTTAAGCTCAACCAGTAACAGTAATAACGCTGCCAAAGTCAATGGTGAAGAAATTACCCTCGGCGCTTTAGCTGAGGCGAAAAGCCAGCAACATCGGCAGTTGGCTCAGCAGTTTGGTGCAGATTTTGATAGCAGCTTAATTGATGATTCGCTGCTCACAGAAGCGGCATTGCAAGGCTTAATTACCCAAAAACTTCTGCTGCAGGCTGCCGATCAGTCGGGCTTTTCCTTTCCAGATGCCGCCGTTGACCAGTTTATCTTGCTGGCCCCTGAGTTTCAGGTGGACGGTCAGTTTAATGCGGACCGTTTTGATCAAGTCATTCGGCAAATGGGCTACAGCCGTCTGCAGTTTAGGCAAATGATTGAGCAAGAACTGCGTACCGCACAGTTGCGTGCGGGGATTGCGGCCAGTGCATTCATTACTGAGCAAGAAGCCCGCGATTTTGCCCGGTTAGAGCGACAAACCCGCGACTTCTCCATGCGCTTAATTGAGCCCGAGTTTGATCAAGTCGCTGTCAGCAGTGATGAAGTCGAAGCCTATTACAATGACAATCCACAGCGCTTTATGACTGACGAGCAAGTCATTGCTGAATATATAGTGCTGGAGAAATCTGCGTTTTTTGATCGTGTTGAAGTGGATGAGAGCGCACTTGATGAACTCTACCAAGCTGAGATTGCTAACCTAGCAGAGCAACGTCAAGCGGCGCACATCCTGATTGAAATTAACGATGAAGTCACTGATGAGCAGGCCTTAGCCAAAGCCGAGCAGTTGCTTGAGCGTTTAAACAAGGGTGAAGACTTTGCAGCGCTTGCCAAGCAAGCCTCTGATGATATTGGTTCGGCTGCACAAGGCGGTGATTTAGGTTTTGCCGCACCAGGCATTTATGAAGCTGAGTTTGAAGATGCATTATATGCCTTGGATAAAGGCCAAGTCTCAGCACCGGTGCGCACAGACTACGGTTGGCATTTAATTAAACTGCTGGATATTAGAACTGCTGATATTCCAAGTTTTGCCAGCCTAAAAGATAAGCTCATGGAAAACTTAAAAACTGAGCGCGTGGAACAGCGCTTTGTTGAGGTTATTCGTGACCTGGAAGGTTTAGCGTACGAGTCTGCAGACTTGCAACAGCCTGCCCACGAACTGAGTTTAACCATTCAAGAAAGTGAGCCATTTGGCCGTCAGGGTGCCCAAGACTTATTTGCCAACCGTCAAGTCATTGAAGCAGCGTTTAGTGTTGAAGTGCTCGAAGAAGGTGCCAACAGCGCGGTGCTGGAATTGGATCCAGAGACCGCCGTGGTGTTACGGGTGAAAGAACACCTGCGTCCTGAGCAGATCCCTTTTGCACAGGTGAGCACAGAAATCCAAGAGCAATTGATTGCGCAAAAAGCTATTGAGCTTGCCCGCCAGCAAGGTGAAGCGCTCTTGGCTCAATTGCAGGGCGCTGAGTCGTTAACTCAGGCTGAGTTAGATGAGCACTGGCAAGTCATTGAAGCAGCAACCCGTGATTTAGATGGAGTTGATCCACAGGTGTTACAGACGCTGTTTAAAATGCCGCGACCTGCTGACAACTCGGTTGAGTTTGCCGGTATTGCATTAAATAGCGGTCAATATGCGGTAGTGCGTTTAACTGGCGTTAATGATGGTGCTACAGATTTAACTGATGAAGAGCTGGATCAATATCAGCAGGTGCTTGCCTCCCGCGCTGGCCAAGTTGATTTCAGTGCTTTGATGCATCAGCTTGAATTGGATGCAAAAATCGAGCGCTATTAAGGCAGGTTAGTCAAATCAGTCACAGTGCTTGCTTGATCAGCGCTGTGACTGCCGCCATAGGCCCTAAGCCTTGAGTTTGCAACAGATTAGCATGCTGCCAGAGGGCATTAAAAAAAGCCTCCAAGACAATCTTGGAGGCTTTTTTGTTGAGTTATTATTCTTAACGGATTACATGCAAGAAATGCATATGCTGTTCGTATTGATCAAGAATGTCTTCAATGACTTCATCCCGTTGCCAGCCCATAATGTCATAATCCTGACCACCTTCCAGTAAGTGCACTTCGGCGCGGAAGTATTTGCGTTTTTCACGCTCTTCAACCTCTACATCTTCGTCACCGGTTTCAGCGGGGGTCATAAAGTCAGGACGTATATAGGCTTCAGGTTCGACCTTATAAACAAAGTTCACCTCGTCGTTGTGTTGCACTTCCAGTTTGCAGCGCATGTCATCGGCCACTTCCACTTCAGCCACATAGCCTTGCTTGCGGATTTCTTCCGCTACTTCTTCAAAAGCGGGGAGTACCACGTCTTCAATAAAGCGATTGACGTGGGCGCGACGGGGAAACATCATCATGCTGCGCAAGCGACGTTGCCAGCCCCCAGGCTTCATTTGTTGCCGCGAATAGTGGACCACGCTTTGTTGCTTTAGCAGACGCTTGGTGGAATCAAAGTGCAGTGCTTTAAATAAACCCCAAATCGCCGTCAGTAAAATCAGCGAGAAGGGCAGCGCGCTGGCAATCGAGGCGGTTTGTAGTGCGGGCAAACCACCACTGACCAATAAAGTGATGGCAACTAAACCCACCGAGGATGCCCAGAATATCCGCTGCCACAAAGGCGTGTCAGTTTGACCGCCCGAGGCCAGCATATCAATCACTAAGGAACCAGAGTCTGCTGAAGTCACAAAGAACAGAATCACCATACACACCGCCACAACCGATAGCAGTGTGGAGAATGGGAAGTGTTCTAAGAAGGCAAATAAAGCCAAGGAACTGTCGGCGCTAACTGTCTCTGCCAGGCTGGTTAATCCCCCGTGCATGATCATATCAATGGAGGTATTACCAAATACTGTCATCCACAGAAAAGTGAAACCCGTGGGTACCAATAAGATCCCAGCGATAAACTCGCGAATGGTGCGGCCACGGGAAATACGGGCAATAAAGATCCCCACCGCCGGTGACCAAGCAATCCACCAGCCCCAATAGAGCAGGGTCCAGCCCCCCAGCCAATCGGTTTGCTCATAGGCATACAGATTAAAGGTTTTGCTGACGATCTCGGAGAGATAACCGCCGGTATTTTCCACCAGGCTTTGTAACAGCAACACAGTGGGCCCAAGGGCCAAGATCAGTCCTAATAAAATAACCGCTAAGATTAGGTTGGCTTCTGAGAGGATCTTGATGCCTTTATCCAAACCTGAAGCAACCGAAATCGTAGCTAAAGCGGTGATAATGATGATCAGTAACACTTGCACAGAGGTGCCAATGGGGAGGCCAAATAAGTAATTAAAGCCGCCATTGATTTGCAAAACGCCATAACCCAAGGACGTGGCAATCCCCAGAATGGTACTGATCACAGCGAAGATATCCACGGCATGGCCAATGGGGCCGTAGATGCGTTCGCCAATCATGGGGTACAGGGCTGAACGCAAGGTTAAGGGTAAACCGTGGCGGTAACAGAAAAAGCCAAGAATCAACGCCACCATGGCGTAAATCGCCCAAGCATGTAATCCCCAGTGGAAAAAGGTCAGTTTCATCGCCTCGCGGGCGGCTTCAATGGTATTGGGATCCCCCACTGGTGGGGAAATAAAGTGCATCACCGGTTCGGCGACGCCAAAAAACATCAAGCCAATGCCCATACCGGCAGAGAACAGCATGGCAAACCATGAGATGTTTTTATAATCGGGCCTGCTGTGATCAGGTCCCAGTTTGATATCACCGTAGCGAGAGAAGGCCAAATAGACGGCGGATAACAGAATAATGGCCACGGTCAGCACATAAAACCAACTGACGTGACCAACGATCCAGCTTTGTATCTGATTAAAGTAGTTATCGGCTATTTTGGGGAAGATACTGGCGAAAAGCACCAAGACAGTGATAAAAAATGCGGATGTATAAAACACCGTTGGATTTATAGTTCTGCTCCGCGGGGTTGGGATACTCACGTTAAACCCTTAAGTGCACTAAGCACGTTGCTAAACATGGAAGGCTATTCTAACGGAGTACGTATGAGATTCATAAGCTGCTGTTTGTTTTTTTACCTTTAAGTTTAAAAGCACTGTATTGAGCTGGTATTAAAAACCCCCACTGCAGCTTGCCTGCGAGTGGGGGAGGGTAAGTTGAATTGGCTAA
>Ga0079226_10000808_pt1 | contig 23064 bp, 20 predicted proteins | sample Poulit2014_FD_76345 | JGI IMG/M metagenome (GOLD analysis project Ga0079226, IMG submission 76345) | Agricultural soil microbial communities from Georgia to study Nitrogen management - Poultry litter 2014 | ecosystem: Environmental > Terrestrial > Soil > Agricultural land | place: USA: Georgia...
GGCTGGTTACAAATGGCAATAGCAAACATTGCTTTTTAGCCAAAAAAGACAATAAATTAATTGATTTAAAGAAAGTTTATCCGGATTTTCATCAAATTTTTAATAACTACTATAAAAATAACGGTTAAAATACGAAAAAAGTTAAAGATTTGCTAAAAATATATTTTTTCCAAAAAAATGAGAGCGTTTTTATTGTAATTTTTTTCTTTCATCGTATAATTGATAGTATATTGCATCACAAGAGATCGGTGAGGAGGAAATATTATGTACGCAGTCAAAGTATTCCATGGTTACATAGATAAACATGGACATCGAACACGAGATAAATCATTGAGTAACCTGTTACTTTTTGAGACACGTAAAGAGTCGGAAGCTTTTGCTTTTAAAATCGGCGGACTAGTGAAAAAAGTTGATACATGCAGAAAATATTAAGCCCTTTCATAGCAGCATATCTATTTTATACATAAAAGTCTCAAGAATAGCATAAGACAGCGATCATCTTATCATGATCACTGTCTTATTTTTTATTCGTTGGAATTTAAAGCACCAATCATATCAATATTTTTTAATTTAAAATGTGTAATGACCATCACAATCGCTGAAAAGATGAAGGTCATCACTGCAGCAACTAAATAACCAATTGCCGGTACGACCAAAGGAAACACAACTAGATCTGAAGAAGCCATGAGTACGATAAACCAAGTCAGAACTTTTCCTATACCAAAGCCCAAAAGAATGCCCAGGCAAGTAAAAACAACATTTTCTCTGACAATATACATCGTAACTTCTTTATCATAAAAACCCAAAACCTTGATCGTGGCCAGTTCTCTTTGGCGTTCAGAGATATTAATATTGGTTAAATTATATAAAACAACAAAGGCTAACGTGCCTGAAAGAATGATAAAGATCGAAACTACAGGCGACAGGTTTGTCGAAGCATAGGCCTGGCTTTGAATCACACTGCTATTAAAGGCAGTGTTCGTCACTTGATTCGTTTTTTCCAGCTTTTTAGCGAGCTTTTGTTCCTGATTTTTACTCAAGGCAGCTGTTTTTACTAAATAAGCATTGGGCTGATGATTCGTATCCGTCAGCTGATCAAAATAAGCTTGTGACAAATAGACATTGTGTCCTAGATAATTTTTCGTAAGTGCAGCAATTTTCAGCTGATACTGATTACCTTTTGAATCCTGTAATTTCAATGTATCGCCAACAGTGACATCATAATATTTCGCCAAGCGTTCACTGATCACAGCCCCTGTGGTCACCTCATGTTGCTCTTTTTTAGGCTGAATAAAAGAAACATACTTTTCAAAATCGGACTGGTTATCATAGACTGTTAAAGTGGCTGTCTGATTTCCTAAGTCATTTGATTTCAGCGTGACTTGATCAGTATAAACCGCTAGAAAATCTTTGACTTGATTTTCATTTTCTAAACGATTCACCACTTTCTGCGGATCATTAAGTGCATCATCTTCTAAACGAACTGTTGCCTGATAATGCATGATCTCCTGGAATTGTTTCTGAGCCGGAGCGGCAATTGAATCTCGTAAACCAAAACCTGCTACGATCAGCCCTGTACAACCGGCAATGCCTAAAACGGTTAAGATCATGCGCGCCTTATAACGAAATAAATTACGTCCGGTTACTTTTTGCAGAAAACCTAATTTGGACCAGATAGGCGTAATTCTTTCCAAAAAGATCCTTTGACCGGCCTTAGGAGTTTTAGCCTGCAATAAGCTAGTGGGCTTGGCACGCAGATCTCTTGACAAGACATAAATTGCCGAACCCAGGGTAGCCAGCAAAGCTGCTAGAACTGCGATCAAAATAGGAGTAGCCCAATAATAAGTCACATAATTCTGAAGTGTAAACTGACTAGTCAACATACTGAACACGATCGGCGGGAGCAATTTAGTCCCTGCAACGATCCCTAGACTGGTACCGATTAGAGCCGTTAAAAGTGCATATAGCAAGTATTTACTGGCAATTTCTAAATTACGGTAACCGAGCGCCTTTAAAGTACCGATTTCACGACGATTTTCTTCTATCATTCGTGTGATCGTAGTAAAAGTGATCAAAATAGCAATCAAGAAAAAGAACACCGGAAAGACATTGCCAATGGCATCGATTCTTTCAGGTAAACTGGTAAATTCATTAAAACCAGGATTACTCTGACGATCGTTGATGAAGTAATTGGGTAAATCAATATCTTCAGCGTCTTTTTTGGCATCATCTATTTCTGCTTGTCCTTCAGCTAATTTTGCCTGTTTTTCAGTCAAATCTTTTTGCTGCTCGGTCAGCTGCTTTTTAGCGGATGATAATTTGTCTTCCTCTTCTTTTAGCTGCTGCTGGGCAGTTTCTTTCCCGACGGCTGTCTCAAGTTGTTTTTTCTGCTTTTCAAATTGCGCTGTTTGCTGATCCAGCTTCTTACCCGCCTGATCCAGTTCTTTTTGAGCGGCGGACAGCTTTTTCTGGTTTTTCGTCAATTTCTGCTGCTCTTTATCAATCACATCTAAGGCGTCATCTGTTAGTTCCTGTTTTCTAGTGGTTTTACGTTTGGCAAATATTTCATCTAGCTGATCCACTTTATCATTGAGTTTATTTTCATATTCAGCAGAAAAAAAATCTTTGGACAAATCAGCAAAAGTTAGATACATGATCGAATAGACTTCGCTGTCAAAATTTTCTTGCGAGATATAAATGACACCGTCTAGCTCGCCGTCCCCTACGGTAGTTGAACCTCTTTCTGTATTATTGACATAAATCGGTGATTCTACAAAGCCCACTACTTTCACTTGTTCTTCTTCCAACTGATCCTCATCAATGGTTAATTTATCCCCTATGGAATATTTATCTTTCAGCTGAGCATCAACGACCGCTTCTGTCTTCTTCTCCGGAAGCCTTCCTTGAGTGACGATCAAACGGTTTTGTTTTTGTTTTTCGTTATAAGAATAGACTTGTAAATTCGTGCCGTCATCTTCATAAGAAAAACTATAACCCAGTTCTGCCTTTGCTCCTGCAAGTTTCATTACCTGATCTTGATCTTTTTCAGTCAGACCTGCTGTCCCTTGAATTTGAACATCTGATAAATTCTGTTGTGCAATAAAATGATTGGTGGCTTTATTTAGATCTGGACCGACCGACTTGATACCGACAAATAATAAAACCCCCATGAAAATAATCAAAATAACGGCAATAAAACGACCAAAAGAATATTTAATATCGCGGTAAGTTGTTTTTAGATAACTATTATTTTTCATCCCTGTCACCTACCATTCAATCACATCTACCGAAACCGGATCAGAATTATCTTCTACAGAACGAACCTTGGCATCATTGATCTGAATCACTCGATCAGCCATTCTGGCAATCGCTGCATTATGTGTAATGATCACTACTGTGCGATTTAGCTGCCGGCTGGCTTTTTGTAATAATCTTAAAATTTGTTTCCCGGTTTCATAATCCAAAGCACCCGTTGGTTCATCACACAATAATAGCTTGGGATCTTTAGCCAGTGCGCGGGCAATGGCTACGCGCTGCTGTTCTCCACCAGAAAGTTGAGCTGGGAAATTATTCATCCGAGCAGTCAAGCCTACCTGGTCTAAAACCATTGCCACATCTAAAGCATCCGGAGCAACGGCAGTCGCTAATTCTACATTTTCCTTAGTAGTTAAATTAGGCACTAAATTATAAAACTGAAACACAAAACCTACCTTAGAACGACGATACTCAGTCAACTCTTTACTTGAATACTGTGCAATATCCGTCTCATCAATAATGACTTCCCCTTTGGTTGGCAGATCCATCCCCCCTAAAATATTCAGAATGGTTGATTTACCCGCCCCGCTTGGTCCTAAAATCACTGTAAGCTGGCCGGCTTCAATGGTAAAACTTAAATCATCATTAGCAATAATGGTATTTTCACCCATCTGGTAGTGCTTAGAAACATGCTTTACTTCAATCAAACTCATTTAAATCACCTAATTCTATTTATTGTACACCCTGTTGATTTAATCGTTAATTCAAGTATAATTAAGAGAAGTATCTACTGCAACCATCAATTCTAATTTAAATGTTTTAAAATAAACACATCTGTAAAAACTGTTCATTTAAAGGAGCCGATTTAAATGGTGGGAACAAAAAATAATCGTCGTACGCTCTACACCCTTCAAGCAATCAAGAAAGCCTTTTTACAGCTGCTTGAAACCAACGAATTACGTAAGATAACGGTTAGCCAAATCTGTCGAAAGGCCGATATTAATCGGGGCACCTTTTATCTTCATTATGAAAATCCACTCGCCTTATTTCATCAAATTGAAAATGAACTGCTGGCAGAAATACGCCCCCTATTAGCCAGCCGGCCACAAGAAGCATTGGCTGTGTGGCTCAAACGTTTACTGCTAGTACTGAGCCAACATGAGACTGTCAGTCGTATTATTTTAAAAAATTACCAAGCAGGAACCATGATCAGTGCTGTTTTCAGTGAAGTTCACGATCAAGTAATTGATGAATTTCGCGCTACCTATACTTCGGATAACAAAGCCATTTTAGAATATTACTTTGATTATTTTGTACAAGGCTGCGTAGGAGTCATATTAACCTGGTTTGAACGTAAACAAAATATTTCCATAGACGAATTAACACAAGTGCTTACCAACGTTATTACCTAAGTAAATCCTCGGTGTTATCTCGGCTTTTACTTAGGTAATTTAATGTTTTTTCTACTTGCTACAAATCCTAGCGTGACAATCACTTGTCTGTGATGCAAAATAGGTAGTATAAAAGTGATCCTTAGTAAATACTAAAATAAGAGGTGGGCAAATGAACATTGGTGATAAGATCAAAGAGCAGCGTCTGCAAAAACAGTGGACACAAGAACAACTGGCACAACTGCTGAATGTTTCGCGTTCCACTGTTTCCAGCTGGGAAGTCGGCCGCAACTATCCAGATCTAGAAACGATTATTGCTATCAGTGATTTATTTGCCATCTCATTAGATACTTTACTAAGGGAGGACAAAATAATGGCAAAAGAGAACAGCAAAAAAATCAAACGTGGAAAAAAGTATAAACTGGCTTTGATAATCGTCACTTTTATTTTATTGAGTTATGCTGGTTTTAATATGAAACTTAGATTTGACGAAAAAAATTATCGGCATAATCTGAATGAATATGGTTGGACGCAGCAAAAAGCTGATACAGATCTAGCAGCACAAGCAGATAAGAATTCCTATGAGTTATCTGAAGGGGACAATGATTATTTCACCTATGTAATGCCTGCTGATTTTATTGGCTTTCCCCTGAAAGAACAAAAACTTAACATTATTGCTAGAAATGATGGTGCTGTTGTACAGGTTTTTGATGATAAGGACATAAATATTATCATTTCCAAAGACAATAAAAAAGACGCCAGTATCAATGCCGTAGTAAAAGTCGACAGTAAGGGACGACTTGTTAAAAAAGAAAAGAATTGGACCAAAGGAAAAGAAACAGCTATTAATTCCTATCTAGAAAAATATCAACCGATCCATCAAGAACTAATTACCACAGCCATCCAAAAACGAAAGGAAATCGTGCAATAAAAAAAGTCGCTACTGACAAGTGGCGACTCTTCTATTTATAAATTTGATTCATGATCATCGTCGATTGTATCGATGAACTCTTTAAAAGTCATTATGTTAAAATTTAAGTTCGGATATGGCGATCCCAGATCTTGTGCGCTTAATTTTTTCTCCTTATTCATTAATTAAGAATAAAATAATATACGTACTTTTAACGAAACTCTGTTCTTTCTTAGCATAATGTGCGTAGTTTTATTGTAACTCCGTTAATTATTAGCATAATGTACGTACTTTAATCAAAACTACGTACTTTTCGCCAAAAACTATGTATTTATACAAAAAGAGAAAAGAAAGTCTTTTATCCAGTCTTCCATTTCTCTTTAAAAGATATAAAATTATTTGCTTTCTAGAGCTGCTTTAGCTTGGTCAGTTAAAGTAGTAAATGCTGCGGCATCGCTAACTGCAATATCAGCCAGCATTTTACGATTTACTTCAATACCTGCTAATTTCAAGCCATGCATTAATTTTGAATAGCTCATGCCATTCATACGAGCTGCAGCATTGATCCGGGCAATCCACAATTTACGAAAATCGCGTTTCTTTTGACGACGATCACGATATGCGTAATTATATGAATTCATTACTTGTTCTTTTGCTGTTTTATATAAAGTATGTTTTGAGCCGTAATAGCCTTTTGCTAATTTTAATGTCTTTTTACGACGTTTACGAGTTACTGTTCCACCTTTAACACGTGCCATGTTTAATTCCTCCTAAAATTTCAGTCTTATTTCATTTTTGCTAATTGTTGACGAATACGTTTAGTATCGCCTGCTGAAACCATTGCTGGTTTACGTAGTTGACGACGTTGTTTCTTTGTTTTACCGTGGAAACGGTGACTTGTAAACGCGCGATATCTCTTTAACCCGCCATTACCAGTACGTTTTACACGTTTGGCTAATCCGCGGTGTGTTTTTTGTTTTGGCATAACTAATTTCCTCCTCAAAATCTGTCTCTTTTTGACTGTTGACTAATACTCAGCAAGTCTTATTTTACTTCTCGTTTCTAGGTGAGAGCATCAAAAACATGCTGCGCCCGTCCATCTTCGGTTTTTGCTCAATGGTAGCAAGATCTTCTGTTTCTTGAGCTAATCGATTCAAGACTTCCCGACCAATTTCTTTATGGGTAATGGCACGACCTTTAAAACGAATAGAAGCTTTCACTTTATCGCCTTTTTCAAGGAATTTTCGTGCATTACGTAATTTTGTATTGAAATCATTGGTGTCGATCGTCGGGCTTAAGCGAACTTCTTTGACATTGATCACTTTTTGTTTCTTCCGAGCTTCACGTTGTTTTTTCTGTTGTTCGAAACGATATTTACCATAATCCATGATCCGTGCAACAGGTGGTTTTGCTTTGGGTGCTACCAAAACAACATCCAAGTTTGCTCTTTCCGCAATCTTCAACGCTTCTGCCTTTGTCTTGACGCCAAGTTGATCTCCGTTTTGATCAATCAAACGTAACTCACGTGCACGAATGCCGTCGTTAACCATCATATCCTTTGCTATGGTCATTCACCTCCAAGTTTTTTAAAGAAAGAAAAGTAGCAGCAAAACCGCATAAAAAAACGAGTTCTGTAATCAGAACCCGCACATACTCCACACTGAAAAACAGCGTAAAATCTATCTGCCCAGCCACAATCGTAACTTAGGCGAGAAGCGGGTGCCTCTGCTTTTATTTCTCAACTTTTATATCATAGCAAAAATATCCTTAACTGTCAAATTCTTCTATTAAAAAATATTTATCAGGAAAAGACAAAAAAACGACCTACGATACTTGTATCTATTTTGTGATAGATTGACATGCAAGTACCATAAGTCTTTTTTAGTTTTATTAATAAAAGTTCTTTTTATTTATCCATCGCTACTTCAAAAGCAGTCCAAATTGTATCCATCACATTAGCTGGTTTTTTTGCATCACCAATCAAATGTACATGACGAGCCTTAATTTGCTGGTATAATGTATCGTCAGAATTATATCCCACTGACACGATGATATCATCTGCTGGAATCTCATGATTTTGTGGCATTCCTTGTGTTCCTAAAGCAAACATATGCAAGGCTCTATTGGCGATATTCGGATAGTTCTTAATAGTTTCGGTCACATAAGCGATTTTTCCATCAAATCTATCAACAACTGCGTTTTTAATTACTTTCACTTGGTAATAATCCAGTAATTCCATCATCATATTATAATTAGCTGCTGATAAACCAAAAGCATTCAAAATCGTTTCGGTTGCTTCAACAATCGTGACTTTCTTACCCTTTTTAGCCAAATCATAAGCAATCTCACAGCCCGTTAACCCACCGCCAACAATAACCACATTAGCACCGGTCACTGCTTTGTTACGTAGTGTATCGACAGCGTAACGAACATGTTCGCTTTCAAAACCTGGGGTTGTTAATCTTCTTTCATTAGCACCAGTTGCTACGAAAATTTCATCATAATCTGCCGCCATATCCTTAGTAACTAAGGTGTTCATGTGAATATCGATAGCTAGATCAGCCATTTGTTTTTTATACCATGCTAATAAATTCCGATCATCTTCTTTAAAATCTGGAGTTGCGGCTGCGACGAAAACACCACCTAACTCATCTGTTTTTTCGAATAAATCAACTTGATGACCTCGAATCGCAGCCACTCTAGCTGCTTCCATACCACCCAGTCCACCACCGACTACCATGACTTTCTTTTTATTTTCTGCAGTTGTTAAAGCATATGTCTTTTCTTTTCCGCAGGCTGGATTAACTGCACAAGAGATATCCTTTCCTTGGAAAATACGACCTAAGCAGCCCTGATGACAATAAATACAAGGACGAATATCAGCCAATTCACCGGCTTTAAACTTATTGGCAATTTCTGGATCTGCCAAAAGTGGACGCCCCATTCCCATCATATCAATCTTACCTGCAGAGATAACATCATTTGCAAGTTTTGGATCGTCAAATCTCCCAGCGCAAACAACTGGAATAGACACCACTTCTTTAACTTTTTCTACATCTTTTAAATTGCAGGCTTTGGGCATATACATAGGAGGATGAGGCCAGAACCAGGAATCATAGGTGCCATTATCACAATTCAGCATATCATAGCCAAACTCCTCTAATTTTTTAGCAATCACGAGTGATTCTTCAATATCTCGCCCTTTTTCTTCAAAGGTTTCCCCTGGTAATGCTCCACGATTAAAGTCCTTAATATAACTTTTAACACTATAACGCATAGAAACCGGGAAATCTTGCCCACATTTTTCTTTGATTGCTTCAATAATTTCTTTAATGATCCGTAAGCGGTTTTCTAAAGAACCGCCATATTCATCGGTACGACGATTGAAAAATGAAATAACAAATTGATCCAACAAGTACCCTTCATGCACTGCATGGATCTCGACTCCATCTGCTCCAGCATCTTTCGCTAATTTCGCTCCTGCGGCAAAGTTTTCTACATATTGATGAATATCTTCTTTGGTCATACCAATATCAATTTTCGTTGGGTCCCAAACATTTTGAATAGGGGCTGGGGCTTTTATCACTCCATTTAAGCCATGATTCGTGCGGCCTGTTAGCGATGTTAATTGGACGAATATCTTACTGCCCGTTTGATGCACACCTTCGGTAAGATACTTCATATCTTTAACATATGCTTCCGGATTATTTAAAATGCAAAAACCCATATCATTGATAATTGGCATCAGCCCCGTAATAATAAGACCGGTCCCCCCTTTAGCTCGTGCGATATAGTAATCGGCACCTTCTTTGGTATAGGCAACTGACTTTAAATTTAATAAACGTGGCGAAAAAACTCCCATTGGCATCATTGCAATTCGGTTCGGTACTTCTACTTTTCCAATTTTCAAAGGTGAAAATAGTGCTTGATAGGCTGTCATATTATCCTCTCCTTAACCTTTTCTCGAAATCCTGCTATTATATTTGTTAAAGTAATCACAAATATGTATACTGTAATTATAAAAAGAATCCGCTTTAAATAATATCAATATGATGAAACATTTTTTATTATTTATACGAAAGGAGTCTACTCATGTCAACAGATAATCATTATCAGGAGTTTTTAATTGCCAAAGACTATGAGCGAAAGCTTGCAAAATTAAACTTTGAATATACCATTCAAAGTAATAATAATGCTTTTATAGACTCTATAGTCTGCCAAGTAGATAATAATATTTTAACTTACAGCAGGGTCGATTGTTCAGAAGGAGTCTTTTCTCAAAAACTGCCAAAAACTGCATATATTGCTTTGCGTTTTATTAAAAACGGCTATGAAATACATCATTTTAATAAGGAAAAAGTCATACTTTCAAATTACTCAATTGGAGTATTTGACTTAAAACAAAGCAGCTTTTATATTCGTAACCAGCAAACTGAAGGCATCAACTTGTTTGTTGAAAAAAATCCCCAAAATCAGTTTATTTTGGAAAATGAAGCTGCAGCTTATGTCATTGATGCTTCTTCCGGAGTCAGTCGCTATTTGTTAGATAGCTTATTTTCTTTAGTAGCCCAATTGAAATATTGTTCTACAGAAGCTAGTCATTTTCTCTTAAGACAATTAATTAAAAATCTGTTTACTTATATCAAACAAATCAAGCAAGAAGATTTAGACGGAAAAACTATTAATAAAGCCATCGAATATATTCATTGCCATTTTACTGACCCTGCACTTTCGCTAGAAGAGGTAGCTCAAAATTGCCAGGTATCCAGTCGAACTTTACAAAAGACCTTTCAAAAAGAAAACTTATATTTTAGCAAATATGTTAATGAACTACGCTTAACTCAAGCCGCCATTATGCTATTTCAAACAGAATTGCCCATTACCTTTATTGCTTATCAGAATGGCTACTCCAGTTCTTCTTACTTTACCTTAAAATTCAAGCAAAAGTATACCTTTACACCCAAGGAATACCGCTTGAAAAATCATAAAATCTTTCAACAAAATAAAAATGAAAAGGCTAAAAATTGTCCTTTGATAAATTGTTTTTTAACAAGTCAATGAAAAAGACATTCTTTTTATTTTTCTCCGGCTTTTTTGAGTCAATATAAAACGCAAAAAAATCATATCTACTTTATTGAATTTTATAGTTTTCTAAGTTACGGTTAATACAAGGAGATGAAAGAAATTGAATAAAACGATAAAAGAATCTTTACTTTTCTTTATTACTTTCTTGTTGGCAAATATCTTATTTCGTAAAATTCAAGGGACTTCCAACTTGGCCAATAGTCTTCTTGCTTCGATTACTGCAGGGATTTTCTATGGGGCTTTACGTGGAATCTTACTGCATTATCAATCAAAATAATATTAGTCTTAACTACTATTCGGAAATTTTAATTCTAGCTGAAAACTTATCTTTTAATCCACTGCTCTTATCAAGTAAACATAAAATCAGCCGACGAAAACATTGCCATTGTTTTCGTCGGCTTTTCTTATTCTGCTTTTAAAGCAGCTTTATTAATATAGTTATAAGGTTGATTGAAATGAGGTAAGAAGAATAGATCTAACAAACCTAATTCGTCAATCGTCACTTTGCGTTCAATTGCAAGTGAAAACAGATGGATCGCCATGGAAATATCGGTTGTCGTAGAAGCCATTTGCGCACCGACAATTCTACGGTTATTAGCATCATAGACGATCCGCAGTTTGACATCATCATTTTCTTTCATGAAAGCCGGTTTTTGTGTGTCTTCAAAATCCGTATATTTTACTTGTAACTTAAATTTAGCTGCAGCTTCTACTGAATAACCTGTGGATACCATATTATAGCCAAAAATTGAAATTCCATTTGAACCTTGTACACCAGGAGATTCAATTGGATTACCAGCAATATTTTCACCGGCAACAATTCCTGTACGAACGGCATTAGTAGCTAAGGCGATATAGGTGGTGCCTTGCAGTGCATTTGAATAAATCGTAGCACAATCGCCGACTGCATAAACAGCTGGATCACTGGTCTGTTGATGGCGATCGACCAGATAAGCGCCATTGGTAAATAGTTCTAAATGATCTTTACCTAATTCATTATTCGGTAAAAAACCAATCGCATTGATCACTAGATCAACTGCATATTCGCCTTTTTCCGTTACGATCTTTTCAACTTTATCAGTCCCCTGATATTCCTTCACCAATTCGCCATAATGCAATTCAACTCCATGATTGGCTAAATTCTGATCCATATCATCTGTGAACCATGGATCATAGTAGTTAGGCAGGCAACGATCCATCGCATCAAACAAGAGAACATTTTTACCCCGACGGTTGGCAGCTTCAGCGATTTCTACTCCGATATAGCCAGCTCCAATTACCGCTACGGTTTGAATTGTTTCATCAGTTAATTTTTGATCAATAAACTGACCTTCAGTAAATTGCTTCATGAAACTGATGTTTTTTAAATCACGTCCGGGAACTTTCGGTGAAATTGGCTTGGAGCCAGTAGCTAAAACTAATTTATCATAGCTTTCCACTAACTCGTTTCCGTCAACATCCGTTGCATGAACATTTTTAGCAGCAAAATCAATATGATCCACTGTCGTTTCAGTAGAAACCTTTGCTCCTTTAGCTTCAAAATCTTCACGATTCGTATAGAATAAACCATCCACCGTGTCAATTTGACGGCCTACCCACAAAGCTGTCCCGCAACTCAGGTAACTAAAATTCGCATTTTTCTCGATCATCACCACTTCATCATCGTTCTTCTTATCTAAAATGGCATTAGCAGCGGCTAGACCAGCATGGTTCGTTCCGATAATTACTGTTTTTGTCATCAAAATTTTCCTCCTTTAATTTACATTTTTATTATAACAATATTGTGAATAAAAAAACTATCAAAAATTTTTGCACAAGAAAAAATAACACAAGTAAAGTTTACTCAACAAGGTTATAAAGCGTTTTATAATGACTATCTTCCTTTTTTTTTAAACGCTTGTGAAAATAAATTTTATTTTAACTGTCTTTTTCACAAAGAAATCTTTAAGATTTTCACTTTTTTCTTATAAAACGTCGAGAAAACTTAACGTAACGCTCTTAATTTAGTAGAATATTATAGGAATAAAACTGAAAAAGAAAGAGGTTCAACATGTTAACACAAGGAATCGGCCAATCAAATGGTAAAATTATTTTAATTGGCGAACATGCCGTAGTTTACGGTGAACCGGCAATTGCCTTTCCTTTTTGCGGGACACAGGTAACCGTGACTGTAGAAGAAGCTGAGGAAAATAAATTGGCCTCGCGTTATCATGTAGGTTTATTGGAGTACGCTCCAGAAAAATTGCGTAGTATTACAAACTTAAGCAAAAACTTACAAAGCTATTTACATACACCAAATTTTCATCTTGAAATTGAAAGTAGTATACCCGCTGCTCGCGGAATGGGTTCAAGTGCTGCAGTGGCAGTCGCTATTACTCGTGCTTTTTTTAATTGGCAAGAACAAACGTTGGCTGATGAAACTTTATTATCTTTTGTTGATTTTGCAGAAAAAATTGCTCATGGCAACCCTAGTGGTATTGATGCGGCTGCAGCTAGCGGCAAACAGCCGATCTTTTTTGCAAGAGAGCAAGCAATTTCAACTTTTCCGATGAATATTGATGCCTATCTGATCGTAGCTGATACGGGGATTTTAGGGCAGACACGCGAGGCAGTACAGGCCGTTGCCCAACGGCTGAAAACATTCAACGGCTCAACAAATCTAGCGCTGCAAGAAATTGGCCTGTTAACTGATCAAGCAAAAATTGCCATTATTGATAACCAGCCTGAAATTTTAGGGCAGCTAATGAATCAGGCACAAAAATGTTTACGTTCATTGAGTGTCAGCAACCAGCAGCTGGATCAGCTGATCCAGCTGGTCTTAGATCATCATGCTCTAGGTGCAAAGCTCACTGGCGGAGGACGAGGCGGCTGTTTTTTAGTTCTGACGAAAACGCGGCAGCAGGCTGAAAAGCTTGTCCAATTATTACAAAATCATGGTATTGCAAAGACTTGGGTGCAAGGATTAGGAGCATACCAGTATGTATAAGGGCAAAGCACGCGCATTTACCAACATTGCTTTAATCAAGTATTGGGGCAAAAGAGACTCTCAGCTGATTTTACCGATGAATAATAGTTTATCTTTGACTTTAGATGCTTTTTATACAGAAACAACCGTTGATTTTTCATCTGAATATAACAAGGATCAGTTCTATTTAGATGGTAAATTGCAGGATGCAAAAGTCACTCAGAAAGTTTCTCGTTTTTTAGATATTGTCCGCAAAGAAGCTCACATCAACCAATATGCGGTCATAGATAGTCAAAATTTTGTTCCTACGGCAGCAGGCCTGGCTTCTTCAGCCAGCGGTCTGGCTGCTTTAAGTGGTGCTTGCAATGCAGCCCTTAAACTGGGACTTTCCGATCAGGAACTTTCACGGCTTGCTCGCAAAGGTTCTGGTTCGGCTTGTCGTAGCATCTATGGTGGTTTTGTTGAATGGGAAAAAGGAACAGACGATACAACTTCTTATGCCCAACCGATTACTTCGCAACATTGGGAAGACGAATTAGCCATGATTTTTATTCTGATCAATGATCGGCCCAAAGAAATTTCTAGTAGTAGTGGGATGCAGCAGACAGTAAAAACTTCTGTTTATTATCCTGCCTGGGTAAAATCCACCGAACAAGATATCCTGACCGCTAAACAAGCCATCGCTGAAAAAGACTTTAAAAAGTTAGGCAGAGTCACCGAAGCCAGTTGCTTAAAAATGCATGCTGCAACAATGGCAGCTGACCCGCCTTTTACCTATTGGACACCGGATAGTTTAAAAGCGATGGATCTGATCCGTACTTTACGTAAAGAAGGGATGGACTGCTATTTTACTATGGATGCCGGTCCAAACGTTAAAGTTCTTTGTCGTAAAAAAGATGAACAGAAAATCTATCAAAAACTACAGAACTCTTTTACCGCCAAACAGTTAGTGATCGCGCATGCCGGTAAAGGAATCGAAAACTTAACACTGGAAGTGACAGCAAATGATTGAAATATCGGTACCAGGTAAACTTTATATTGCAGGTGAATATGCTGTGGTCGAACCGGGCCATTTAGCAATTGTCGCTGCCGTTGACCAGTTTATTACAGTAACAATTAAAAAGGCTGAGCAAAACGGCAGTATTCAATCCCAACAGTACAGTGAACTGCCCGTTCGCTGGACACGGCGTAATGGCGAATTGGTCTTAGATCAGCGAGAAAATCCCTTTCACTATATTTTAGCTGCTATACGTTTAACTGAACACTATGCACAAGAAAAAGGTAAAGAGCTTAGTTTCTATCATTTAAAAGTCACTAGTGAATTAGATAGTTCCAGTGGTCGTAAATACGGACTCGGCTCAAGTGGTGCTGTCACAGTAGCCACTGTCAAAGCACTAAATTCATTCTATCAATTAGAACTTGATCCTATGATGCAATTTAAAATTGCTGCTTTAGCTCACCTGGATGTCCAGGGGAATGGTTCATGTGGCGATATCGCTGCCAGCTGTTTTGGTGGCTGGATCGCTTTTTCCACTTTTGATCATGATTGGGTCAAAGAGGAAAAGAAGAAACGTTTACTTAGTGAATTAATTGAAAACAAATGGCCAAAGCTTTCGATTGAGTCGTTGGCAACACCTAAAAACATGCGTCTTTTGATAGGCTGGACCGGAACGCCTGCTTCTACTTCTGATTTAGTCGATCAGGTAAAGCAATCTAAACAAAGTGAAAGTAATAAGCAAAAGGCCTATGAAAATTTTCTTGGTGACAGCCATAGCTGTGTAAAAAAAATGATTGAAGGCTTTCTTAGCGGTAATGTAAGAATCATCAAAAAAATGATGATTGAAAACCGAAGATTACTGGGAAATTTAGCAAAAACAACGGGGGTTCGCATCGAAACACCGGCGCTTAAACAACTTTGCGATTTGGCAGAAACTTACGGCGGGGCTGCCAAGTCCTCTGGAGCCGGCGGTGGTGATTGCGGCATTGTCATCGCCGATCAAAAAACAGGTATTTTACCTTTAATGAGTAAGTGGGAAGAAGTCGGCATTACTCCTTTGCCTTTACATGTCTATCACTATCGAGGAGGGATTGAATGAATCGCAAAGATGAACACCTTTCGCTTGCCAAAGCCTTTCACAAGTCCCATACAAATGACTTTGATGATATTCGTATCGTTCATCGATCTTTACCCGACAGCTCTTTTTCTGAAGTAAATATTGGCACTAAACTATTTTCCCATCAATTTATGACACCTTTTTTTATTAATGCTATGACAGGCGGCAGCCAAAAAACCAAACAGATCAATCGGCAACTGGCACTAATTGCCAAAGAGACCGGTTTGATGATGGCAACAGGTTCAGTTGCTGCTGCTTTAAAAGACCCCGCTGTCCAGGAGTCTTACACTATTGTCCGACAAAGTTTCCCGGATGGTTTTTTACTAGCAAATATCGGCGCAGGCAGTTCAGTTGCAGATGCCAAAAAAGCCGTCGAACTATTACAAGCCGATGCACTGCAGATCCATTTAAATGCCCCGCAAGAATTACTGATGCCAGAAGGCGACCGTGATTTTCGTAACTGGCTGAACTTATTGGCCCAAATTGTTACCGAGGTGGAAGTACCTGTAATCGTAAAAGAAGTCGGTTTTGGTATGACTCGCGAAACGATCGAACAGCTTTTAGCCGTCGGAGTTCAGACAATTGATATCTCTGGTAGTGGTGGGACCAGTTTTACTCAAATCGAAAATGCCCGTCGTAAAAAACGTGAATTTCAATATTTGAGTGATTTTGGTCAATCAACCGTTGAATCGTTGCTGGAAGCCAATGAAGTTGAAAAAAAATTCAACCTGATTGCCTCGGGTGGCATCCGTAATGCTTATGACATCTTTAAAGCACTTTGTCTAGGAGCTAAAACCGTGGGTATCTCTGCCACCTTTCTCAATCATTTAATGACATATGGTCTTGAGGCAACCATCGAACTGATCGAGCAGTGGAAAAAAGAACTGCAGACATTGTACAGCCTGGTCGGAGCTAAAAAAACGACGGATTTAAACGATGTATCCTTGATTTTCAGTGGCAAACCACTGAATTGGTGTTATTTACGCGACATTGATCCATTAAAATATAGCAGACGACAAAAAAGGTAGCCTTGGACGGGCTGCCTTTTTTAATAAAACTATTCTTTGGCCAATGCAATCGAGGTCTGGATGCTTGCAACTGACTTAGCCAGCTTTGTTTGTTCCCAATCATTTAAAGAAAGAAATAAAGCTTTCTCCACCCCATTACGTCCCAGTACACAGGGAACGCTGTAGGCACAATCTAAAGACAGTCCATAGCTATCTTGCGTCATTGCTATACTCACCGGATAAATCGCTTTTTCGTCTAGTAAGATACAAGCAGCTAAATCGAGTGCAGCTTGAGCTACTGCAGCATCGGTTACTCCGGATTTTGCATCAAAGACATCGTAGGCCGACTGCACGACCTGCTCTGTGATCTTTTCAGCCGACAGAAGTGGTTTTTCGGGAAAATAACTAGCTAAATCAGCATAAGCAATTCCCCCGATCGTCAAGTGACTCAACACCGGAAAAGCTGTATAGCCATGTTCACCCATCATGATCCCGCTGATTGCTTTAGGATCGACTTGATAATATTGACCTAAAATTTGACGTAAGCGTGCTGAATCTAACATGGTGCCCGTGCTTAGCATCAAATGACGCGGATAATCATATTGAGAAGCTAAATAAATAATCGTATCGGCTGGATTGGTAATGAAAATCAGCATTGCTGTCTGAGTATTTTTAATAATATTTTCCATTATTTCCTGAATAATTGTCAGATTATCTTTAAGTAGAGCCTGGCGGTCAGCTGGAATATTGCCATCTGCATACACATAGGTAGCTGCAATAATGATCACGTCTGCATCGCTAAGATCTTTATAGTCGCCCGCATAGATTTTAATGTTGCGGCGTGACAGAAAGCCATTAGCGTGAATCTGATCCAAAGCTTCACCCATAGCCTTTTCTTTTTTACTATCTAACAAAACGATTTCACCAAAAAGTTCGGTTTGCACGGCAGTCGCTAGTACGCTAGTTCCCACATGGCCAAGACCGATAATCGCCAATTTCTGTGTTTTCATCCTTTAATATCCCTTTCTGACTATCTTCAACTAAACCTTCTGCTAAATTGTCGGATTTTTGTAAATTCACTGGTTGCCATGAAGTTTTTAATTATATCGTTTTCTTCACGTTCTTTTATTACAGCCAACAAAGCCCGTAAAGCTTCATAGTCTGGTGTTACTTGTGTTTTCAAATTATCGCTCATAAATTGATACTTGGTTAAGAGCATATCCACTAGTTTGCTGTCATTAACTGCATGATTTTCTTTATTTACCAGTTCAAAAGCCAAGCTGGAAATAAATCCATATTGACCGGTAAGAAAATGGTCACCGACAAAATCATTGGGATCTTTTTGCTTGTTGATCACCGCGGAGTTCTTTTTATTTGTCAGTAAGATCACTGACATCTTATGAAGCGGGTCAATTATCGTCAAAGTCCCTGTCCAGCCCGTATGTCCAATAGCGGCTTTAGCGGCCAAAGGAGAAAAAGCCCAGGAGTAGTCCTGATTGGCCTGTCTACGCCAGCCTAATCCAAAACTGGCATCTTCATTCTTAGGCTTGACAAACTGATCAAAGGTTACACTGTCAAAAAATTGATGGTTGCCATAACCTCCCTGATTAAGCATGACTTGTGTTAACACTGCCAGATCTCTGGCATTGGCAAACAGACCCGCATGCCCACTAATTCCAGCCATACTATAAAAGGCCTTACCGTCATGGACTTCTCCTTGAATCGTCTTTTTACGAATATTATCAAAATCAACCACTCCATCACGAGTATTCCCATTTAACTCTGTCGCAGCAACTTGATTTTTACTGAAACCATTTTTTAAAGGGTTAAAAGTGATATGCTTCAAATTTAACGGCTCATAATAAATTTCTTTTAGATATTGATCTAAGTTTTTTTGCGTGACTTTTTCAACGATAAACCCAAGCAGGATATAATCCACATCTGAATAAAGTGTTTTGGTTCTCGGCGGATAGTCTAAGGGGGTTGCTATGATTTTTTCCAGCATTTCAGTCCGCTTTTGACTATATAAGGCCTGATTGGCATTGGGTGTCGCTGAATTTACCGCCTTTGGGTCATGATGACGGTTGTGGTACTGCGGATCAGCCGGAAAACCTGCCTGGTGTTCCAATAGATCTCTTAGTGTTAAAGTATTTTTCCCCTTGATAGAGTCACTTTTTTGATCCTTAAAAAAGGGGAAAAAATCGTTCACAGTCTGATCGATCGCCAATTTACCTATACTAACCAAGTGTTGGAGCGCAAAATTTGTTGCATACATCTTAGTGTTACTAGCCAGATCATAAAGAGTGTCTTCGGTCACCTTCCTGCCAGTTGCTAAACTTTTGCCCGTCGGACTATAAGAATTCAATAAACCATAAGCAGCAGATTTAATGATCTGACCATTTTTAGTTACCACTAATTGAGCTGAAGTAAAACCATGGTTAATTTCTGCTTGAATCAATTGATCAATCAAACGAAAGTTATCATAGTCGATGTATTCTTTTGTCCGGTCAAGCAGTATGGGATAAGGGATCTTTATCCTGATTTGTGCCGTTTCATCCCCTATTATCTGGCTGACTTGTAAATGATTGAGTCCATTTTTACTATAAGCTGAAATATCGATTGCCTGCCACTGGTCAGTTGCTACAAAAGAAGCAAGTACTTTACCATTTAGATAAAGTTTGAAGGCCTGTACATTATTTGACTGCAGCCAAATACTTCCCTGGCCACTATAAGCATAAAAAGTATGTACCTGATGATTTATTAATGAGTCAGCAGAGTTTTTTAGAGAAAAAGTCTGATCCACTTGATATTGCCTAGTCGGATCTTTTAGCGCAGCCAGAAAATCATTTTGATCTATTTGTTCAGCCAAGAGAATCGCTCCATTCTAAACTAAAATTTTCATTAAAGTAGATTTAATATTTTTTTAGTCGAATCAATCTGATAAGTCGCTTGTGACTGATTGATCTGATATTGCGTACTCTTTAAAGCTGCCACATCGACATTGGCTTTGCGGGCAGCCTCAATGCCAAAAGTAGAGTCTTCAACTGCTAAACATTGTTCTGGTAAAAGACCCAGCTGACTTACTGTATGCTGGTAGATCTGAGGATGAGGTTTACTATGTTCAAACATCTCGCCACTAACAACTAATTCAAAATAATCAGCAATTTGATTAACTTTTAAAATTTCATGGATATTTTTTAGTACTCCAGAAGAAGCAACTGCTAAACGAACATTTTTTTCTTTTAGTGCTTCCAAAGTCGATAACAGATCGGGATTAAATATTTTCTGATAATCAATTGGATAACTATCACGAAAGTCCGCATAGTCTGTTAATAATTTTTGCCGTTTCTTACTATCAGCAATCAATTGGGAAAACATTGCCCGTGCATTTAAACCTACAAAATATTCTTGTTCTTCTTCAGAAAGCTTCAAACCATTTTTTTCAAAAAAGATTTCTCTACGTTTTTGATAAATTCTCTCTGAAAAGATAATTACGCCGTCGACATCAAAAATAACAGCTTTTTTCATATTAATCATTCTTCACTCATTTCTAATTTTTTACTTAAAAATACCTTAAAGCCACTTTCATTCTACTAACCCAAGGGTAACCAATCAAGCACCTCTTTGATCCAATCATCCCAAAAGTCCCAATTATGACTTCCCGAACCTTCTTTAAAAATTACATTAAATCCCTTTTCACGCATTTTTTGAAAAGCATAAAAGTTAGCCTGATACAAGGGGTCTTCTGTGCCACATGCCAGGAAAAATGCAGGTGCGTTATCAGGAGCTTCAAAGTTCTCAATTAAATGGACTAAATCATTTTCAGAATCTTTTATTTTTTCTAGTGGACCGAAAATACCTTCCCAATATGCTTGACTTTTAATTTCCAGAAGATGCGGCAGGCCTTCTGCTAAGGTGAGACCACCAGAAAGTGAAGCTATAGCCGCAAATTTTTCTGCTTTTTTCAAACCTAGTTTTACCGCTCCATAGCCACCCATAGAAAGACCTGCAGCAAACGTCTTATCTCTTTTTGTGGTCAGTTGGGGAAACAACTCATGACAAATTGCGGGCAGCTCTTCAGAGATAAAAGTCCAGTATTTCATATCATATTGAGTATCGGTATACCAGCCAAGATCCGTTGAAGGCATGATTACAGCTAGTGGATAACTAGCCACATATCGTTCAATTGAGGTGCGTCTTTGCCAGACACTGTGATTGCCATTCATACCATGTAAGAGATACAAAACAGCAACATCTTCGGTTGCACCTTGAGTATCTGTCCCCATTTTTTTTCGCGTTGTCTGAGGTAAAATAACATCGAGCATAACTTCCATCTCTAAAACATTGGAATAAACATTTGCTTGTAAAAGTGCCATTGTTCTCACTTCCTTTAGTTGTTAATGACTATTGTAACAAAAAATATAAAAAAATAACCGCATAATACGGTTATTTTTTTTATATTTATTTAATGCTGTTAAGTAAAGCATCTACTTTATCTAATCTTTCCCAGGGTAAATCAATATCTGTCCGACCAAAATGACCATAAGCAGCCGTTTGCTTGTAGATAGGACGGCGTAGATCCAACATTTCAATAATCCCAGCTGGTCTTAAATCAAAATTTTCTCGAACCGCCTGAATCAATTTTTCTTGAGAAACTTTTCCTGTTTCAAATGTATCAATGGAAATCGAAACTGGTTGTGCTACCCCAATTGCATAAGCCAATTGAACTTCAACTTTAGCGGCTAATTTTGCTGCTACGATATTTTTGGCAATATAGCGAGCGGCATAGCTAGCCGAACGATCGACTTTCGTCGCATCTTTACCTGAAAAAGCTCCACCACCGTGGCGGGCGTAACCACCATAGGTATCAACAATAATCTTGCGTCCAGTTAAGCCAGCGTCTCCTTGAGGCCCGCCGATTACAAAACGGCCGGTTGGATTAATAAAATATTTAGTATTTGTATCCAATAAATTAGCTGGCACAACTTCTTTGATGACTTTTTCGATCATATCGTGACGGATGATCTCATTAGTTACATCAGGATCATGTTGCGTGCTGATCACAATCGTATCGATCCTTTGCGGCTGATCATTTTCATCATATTCAACTGTCACTTGAGACTTAGCATCCGGACGTAAATAAGCAATTTCTCCTGACTTTCTTAACTCAGCCAAGTGACGTACTAAACGGTGACTTAATGAAATAGGCAAAGGCATCAGTTCCGGCGTTTCATTGATCGCATAACCAAACATCATACCCTGATCCCCTGCACCAATCGCCGCTATTTGAGCATCTTTATCCTTACGTGTCTCTAAAGCAACATTGACTCCCTGAGCAATATCAGGTGATTGTTCATCTATAGCCACTAAAACAGCCACATTATCCCCATTAAAACCATACTCAGGATGATCATAACCAATTCCCCTGATTGTTTGGCGGACAACCTTCTGCACATCTACATAAGCAGTCGTTGTCACTTCTCCGAAGACCAGCACCAATCCTGTTGTAACAGATGTTTCACAGGCAACACGCGCCATCGGATCTTGCTTGAGCATAGCATCCAAAATGGCATCACTGATCTGATCAGCAATTTTATCTGGATGGCCTTCTGATACTGACTCTGATGTAAACAAACGTCTTTCTTTCATTTTAATTTCCCCCTAATTTTTCGGTTACAAGGCATCTTCATTTGTGTTTGACAAATGAATCCTATCGGGAACTTAAACAGTTCATACCTATCCTGTAAAATAAACTGTCATAAAAAGTTCTCAATTTTTCTTTAAAAAAAAAGCATTCAGTACTCTGAATGCTTTTTTATGATCCGTACGGGATTCGAACCCGTGATACCGCCGTGAAAGGGCAGTGTCTTAACCACTTGACCAACGGATCAACGCTAAAACGGAGAAGGAGGGATTTGAACCCTCGCGCCGCGTAAACGACCTACACCCTTAGCAGGGGCGCCTCTTCAGCCACTTGAGTACTTCCCCAAAACCAAAAATATTAATTTTTAATGGGCCTAAATGGACTCGAACCATCGACCTCACGCTTATCAGGCGTGCGCTCTAACCAGCTGAGCTATAGGCCCATAATATACAACAAAAGCGGGTGACGAGAATCGAACTCGCGACAACAGCTTGGAAGGCTGTAGTTTTACCACTAAACTACACCCGCAAAACGGTCCGGACGGGACTCGAACCCGCGACCTCCTGCGTGACAGGCAGGCATTCTAACCAGCTGAACTACCGGACCCTTTGCTGCATTCTGTACTATAAAAGTACAATTGCGGGAGCAGGATTTGAACCTACGACCTTCGGGTTATGAGCCCGACGAGCTACC
>Ga0079226_10000809_pt1 | contig 23060 bp, 20 predicted proteins | sample Poulit2014_FD_76345 | JGI IMG/M metagenome (GOLD analysis project Ga0079226, IMG submission 76345) | Agricultural soil microbial communities from Georgia to study Nitrogen management - Poultry litter 2014 | ecosystem: Environmental > Terrestrial > Soil > Agricultural land | place: USA: Georgia...
AGACAGACAGACAGACAGACAGACAGACAGACAGACAGACAGACAGTAGCATAAGTTTATACAAATATCAAGAAAAGTTAGCTCTAGGACTAAGAAGTCCCAGGGCTTATTTGTGTTGTGTCATAAATCTGAAGTATTTAAACCTCTGTAGTAATGTTACTGCTGTTAGAAAGGTGGTGGCATAATGCTAGAAAGAGAAGTTGAAAACGTTATTGAACAACACCTAAGAAAAAATAAATGGATTGTAGATGTTGGATTTAAAAATAGACAGGTTTATAGACAATCACCCAGAACAGAAGAAGAGAGAAACAAGTTATTGAAAGATCTTGATTCTAGGAGATTCCCTGATTTTATTTTATATGAAAGTAACAAAGTTCAAAAACCTATAGCAATTATTGAAACTAAAAGATCAGAACATAAAAATTTAGAAGATGCTAAAGAACAAGGAATGAAATATGCAAAAAAACTGGGAGCAAAATTTCTCTTTTTATATAATTTTAACCGTTATTTAAGTTATTATGTTCCAAATGAGAAATCATTATTAATTGATAATGTGGAAGTTAATAATATTTTGCCATTATCTATTTTGAAAAAATTTACAAGTAATAAGTTAAAAATTAGTGGAACTGCAGAGATAAGATCTAAATCAGATTTAATTAACCTTTTTAGAGTAGCAAATAATAAACTACGTGAAGCAGGAGTTAATGCTGGTGTAACAAGATTTTCAGAGTTCTCAAATTTACTTTTTTTAAAGCTAGTTAGTGACCTAAATGAAGAAAGAAATTACAATATTAAAGATGAGTTTTTATGGGATACTTATAAAACGTATGAAGGAAATGCTTTAATAAACTATATTAACAATACAGTAATTGATGGATTAAATAAAAAATTTGATAGTAGTAAAGAAGATAATGGATTATTTACACCTTTATACATAAAAGATCCAATAAAATTAAAAGAAATTGTAGATAAGTTAGATACTTTAAATTTTAAGAAAATTGATACAGATATAAAAGGTGACGCATTTGAATATTTTATCCAGAAATACAATCAAACTAATAATGATTTAGGAGAATATTTCACACCGAGACATATTGTTAGATTTTTGAATGATATTGTAAAACCTACATATGGGGACAAGATATATGATCCTTTTTGTGGAACTGGGGGAATGCTGATTGTTGCATTTGAAAGAATTTTAAATGAACTAGAAGAAAGAGGAAAGCTTGATGAAGATACCTTAACGAATCTAAGGGAACAAACTATCTGGGGTGGTGAAATATCAGATACTGCTAGAATTGCAAAGATGAATATGATTCTTTCTGGTGATGGCCATAGCAATATTATGCAACATGATAGTTTTATGAATCCTGTTTCTGATAAATATAATATTGTTATTTCCAATATTCCATTTAACATGGAAGTAACTAACGAACAAAGTTCATTATACGAACCAGATATTAAAAAAGGTAATGCTGTAGCAATATTACATATCCTAAAAGCTCTAAAAAATAATAATCCATATTCAAGAGCTGCAATTATTGTTCCAGACGCAGTTCTTAATGATAAGTCAATGAAAGATTTGAGAAAGAATATTGTTTCTTCAGGGCAACTTCTAGGAATAGTATCATTACCTTCTAAAGTGTTTTTACCATATACAGAGGCTAAAACTAGCATATTAATTTTTGGTAGTAAAACAAATATCCCAACTGAAAATATATTTGTTTATAAGGTAAAAAATGATGGATATACTCTAACAACTCGAAGAAGAAAAATATCAGGAATTAATGATTTGGATAATTTTATTAGCATACACGAAGAAATGCTTGAAACTAATTACAATAAAAAATTGAATTATGACAATTTATTTTATATTTCCAGAAAAGATATTCTAGATGAAAAGAATAAAAGTTTATTGTTAACACAATATCATGATGAGCAAATAACAGGATATATAAGACTATCTGATATTTTAGAACAAGTTAAAGAAAAAAATACTGAACATTTCGAAACTGCAAGTATTACTAACGCAGAGTTTTGGGGAATGCCTTTAGGTGAAGAATTATGGGGAGAAAACTTTATATCCGTTACATCAGAAAATAATATTAATTATAATGTGGTAAGAGAAAAATACATTAGTTTCAACCCTTCAAGAGCTAATGTGGGATCTTTTGGAATTAATATGTCAAACACACCTGTAGCTGTTTCAAATGCCTATCCTACGTTTAGGTTAAAGCAGGGAATGGAGTCTAGGTATTTAATGGAATACATATATCTACAACTTACACATAATTCTAGGGTTATTGAAGATATTGCAGAAAGATCATATGGAACTATCAGACAAGCGTTAAACGCTACTGAGTTCTTAAAATTACAAATCAAGGACATCAGTTTTGACGAACAACAGAAAATTGTTAATACTGTAGAGAAAAAACATTCCCAAGTATTACAGATACAAAAGGAACTTAATAATTTAAACCTTGAATAGGTAAAAATAGTCAAAGAAATTAATGTCAAAAAATGCAGATAAATTACTTCCTGATAAGTTAGAACTATCAAATTTTTTGAAATTTATCGAGAAAAATAATAAAAAATATTTTACGAGCTTTTTTAATTGAAAGCTCGTTTTGTTTTGTCATAAAAAATGTGTTTCTGGTATTTTTGAATAAAATAAATACATATACAAGGAGGTAGAGGAATAATGAAGAGACAAATAGCAAACTTTTCAGAAAGAATTAAAGCGTGTTTTTTATTTCCGCTTGCACTTATCCAGGATTTAATCCTTATGATCGTAGAGAAAACAGAGAGTAGATATTTGAGGAAGAAATATATGGGAAAAAGATTTGATAGATGGGCTAAAAGTCAAGTTTTCTTTGGGAATCCACCATTGGAATTATTTCAAAAAAAGATCATGCAATTATCAGCAAATGATTTATTGAAATTGAGATTAAAATTAGAATCTCAAAAAAGAAATATTGAATCAATTGAGAAAGGATTGCTTTATATCGGAGCCACTATAAACGCTGTATTTTTCATGAGTTGCTTGTTTATTATGAGAGATATATTTACTTCAAAAAATGTGAATAACTATTTAGAGTTAGTAGTATATGCGTTAATAGGCTACTTAATTCTTGTGATAATTATTATGAGTATTATTCAAACTGGCAAAAATATAACCGATAACAAGTTATTTTTAGTTAAAGAAACAATAAAACGACAATAAATCAAACGTAAATCAGACTATAAAAAGCTTGAATTTATGCGTTTTTTTAGATGTTTAGAACATAAAATCAAACATATTTCGACAATAAATCAGCAATAAAAGAAGGGTGATTTAATTTGAATACTAAAGAGCTAATTACTTTAGCTGTTGAGAATAAAGAAAGAGAATATAATAGCGAAGAAACTAAAATTAAGGGATTACTTAAATTTATGGGCTTGGTTTCGTTTAATATAACTGATCAACAGTTACCAAAGAAAGAAATTTTTAAGCATTGGAGATCTTTTCTAATACATAATCCATTAGTATTATTTAAAGTTATCTGTTATCCAGTTATCAATTTTGTATTAATTTGTTTAAATATACTTTATAGTATTTGTAATCTTGTTGATAAAACAATAGTAGGTACGGCTTGTGTAATGCCTATTATATATTGGCTTTCACAAAAAAGTGATAATAAGATGAGTGTATCAGAGTTATTCAATAGTTATGGTTGGTTTTTTGTATGGTTTATGTTGATTATAATTATTGCTAAGATGATGTATCTAATGACAGTAGATGTAGTGACAAATAGGATAAATGAGATTTACAAAAAAATTTTTCTAACACCTTTCAAACTAATAGATTTAGTACATATAACTATTTGGTATCAATCAACCACAAGGAAAGTAACAACTGTTGACTATAACATTGATAAAGATTACTACAAACTTAAATTTAGTAAGGAAGAAATTTTACAGATATTAATTCAGGATAAATTGACTTTAGATGAATTGAGCATGTATTACGATACTTTGTCGAGTGTTGATAAATTCTTTTTAATGAATGAATTTGCTAGGAAATCAGAAAGTGATTATGCTGAAAAGTCAAAAATTAAAAGATTAGCTAAAGGTGTATATATGGAACGAAAAGGAATTGCAAAAAGGTAAAATGCACATCTAGAGATACATTTATATGGTACTGCAATGTATCTTTAAATGTACTCTTATAGACAATTTGTATCCTATAAGCAGATAATTTGTTACCTTAGAGGTTTTGAATCAAAAAAGTGATTAGACGAAAAAATCCACCTAGAAACATAACAATTCTAGGTGGATAATCCATTTTTGTAGGAGATTTAATTTATATAACCATTATACTATTTTTTATCTTTAAAGTTCAGATCAATTGTCACAACTCGGTCACTTTTTTTCATGTATTCTCTAATGACAACTCTAAAAAAGGTAGTTAGATTCATTTCTTCTTTGACGTTATCCATGAAGTCGATAATATCTTTATCTTTTTCTTTATCCATTTGAAATATATAGTTTTTTTTAGCTCTTCTTTCAGCCATAGGTCACACCACCTCAGTATAGTTTTACTATTACTTACACTATTATATTATCATTAAAAGAATTGTATTGCAATTATTTTTAATGAAAGACAATAAAAATACATTGCTTTTTTGTTGTCGAAGTTGTATATTATGAGTATAGAAACACTTAACCAAAAAAGGAGATGTTTTGTATGGAAAAGACTAACAAATCTTTATTAGCTGCAACATTGGTTGCAGGTACATTAGTAGCAGGAACAAATATTAATAATGTAAAAGCTGATACAGTTCCAGCTAATGACAATAATAAAACTACAGAAGCTAATACACCAGTAGCTAATAATAAACAAACAGCTCAAGCCAATGTAGATACAGCTAAGAAAAACCAAGCTAAAGCTCAAGAAAACTTGAATCAAGCAAAGAGTGACTTAGATGGTGCTACAAATGATGTAAATGGGGCAACTTCTGATGTAAATCAAGCACAATCTGATTTAGATAAGGCTAAAGAAAATAAGGCTGAAGCTACACCAGAAAATATTGATAAAACTAAAACAGATATTGTTAATCAAGAACAAGCAGTATCTGATGCAAATAAGGCAGTTACTGACGCTCAAACTAATGTGACTGATAAGCAAAATAGTGTAGATAAGGCAACTTCTGATGTGAATGCAGCTCAAGATGTTGTTAATAATGCACAAAATGAAGTAAATAAAGCTCAAGAAAACGTTGACCAAGCACAAAAGATTCTTGATGGTACAAATGCCCAAGAAGTAAAAGATAATGTTACAAAGACAGAAAATCAAGTTAAGCAAGATCAAACAGATTTAGCTAATAAGCAAAATACTGTTAAAGATACACAAACTAGCTTAGATAATGCTAAGGATCAAGTATCTAAAGATACACAAGCAGTAAATCAAGCTAATCAAGATGTAACAGCTAAGCAAAATACAGCTGACAAGACGCAACAAGCTCAAGATAAAGCACAATCTGATGTAAATGCAGCTCAAAACGTTGTTAATAACGCACAAGGCAAAGCTGATGACGCTAAGAAAGTACTTGATGGCACAAATGCTCAAGAAATTAAAGATCAAGCAGCGGCTACTAAAGCACAAGTAGCTGTAGATGAAATTGATGTACAAAGTAAACAAAATAGCGTAAATAATGCTCAAACAGCAGTAAATAAAGCACAATCTGATGTAAATAATGCTAAAGCAGAAAATGATAAGGCACAACAAGCATTAGTAGACGCTCAAGATAAAGCTAACAAAACACAACAAGCTTTGAATGACGCTAAGACACAACGTGATAATGCTAGTCAAAAGGTAAATTCTATTACAGACCAATTGAATAGCATTAATACGATCGTGCTACCAGATGGGTATGTACAGGCTTGGAAAGATAACGCAGATGATTCTATTTTTCAACCTATAGCAGATAAGGGATTTAAGATCAATAGTTATAAGCATAATGAAGAAGACCAAAAAGTTATGGTTGATCCATTACATCTAACTGATGAACAACAGAAAGAGCTTACACTATGGGTCGCTGGTATTTTAAATGGAGTTCGTCAACAATTTGGGTTTACTGGAAAGAATATTGTTACGGATAATTCATTAAAATATGCAAAAGTAGTAGCCGATAATTATTGGGATAAGTTTGATCATGATACATCTGCATTAGAGAAAGCAGAAGAAGCTATAGGTGGTGGAGTATGGTATTCTACTGAAGCTATAGACTTAGGATATATACCTAATGAAACTGTATCAATGGATACACTTAAAGAAAGTGTTTATAACAGTATGTTAGGAATGATTTTTGATGACGCAGGGGCAAATTGGGGACATACTGCTCACTTAACAGGTGCTAGAGTTAACGGTAATAGCATTAGGTTTGGTTTTTCTATTGATAAGAATGGCGTAACTCATTATGAAAGTTATCAAAGTAATGACAATACCACACAATATATTCCAAAAGACGACACAGCTTCATTACAAGCACAATTAGCAAATGCTCAATCTGATTTACAAACTAAGCAAGCAGCTTTTGAAACAGCTACTTCTAATAATAATAATGCTCAAAATACATTAGCTAGTGCTAAAACAAATGCTCAAAATGCTAGTCAAGATTTAGCAACTAAACAATCAACTTTAGATAAAGCTAATACCAACTTAAATAATGCTCAACAAGCATTGAAAGCAGCTCAAATTAAGTTAGCTAACGATCAAGAATTAGCTAAAAACGCTCAAGAAGCATTAGACAACTTGAGTGCAGATTTAAAGACAAAACAAGCAAACTATGATAATGCAGTTAAGGCTTTAAATGACGCTAAAGCAGATTTACAAGCTAAACAAACAGTATTAGCAAATGCTAAAGCAGAAAATGATAAGGCACAACAAGCATTAGCCAGTGCTAAAACAGCTTTGGAAAAAGCTCAAGTTACATTAAATGCTGACAAAGCTAATGTAACTAACTTGGAAGCAAAATTAGTTCAAGCACGTTCAGACGTTGATAAGGCAACAGCTAAACTAATTAACGATCAAGACGCAGCTCAAGCTGCTAAGGAAGCTTTGGCAAACTTAAATGCTGATGTTAAAACAAAACAAACAAACTTAGACAAAGCTAAAGTAGAATTAGCAGATAAGCAAGCAGCTTTGAAGAACGCTCAAACAGAACTTGCAGCTAAGCAAGCAGTACAAGCAGACGCACAAAAAGCTTTGGAACAAGCACAAGCAGATTTAGCAACAGCAAAAGCTAATGTAGCAAAAGCTAAGGCTGAACTAAAAGCATTACAAGATAAGTTAGCAAACTATGAAAATGCTGATGAAATCTTAGCAAATGCACAACAAGCATTAGTAGACGCACAAGCTAAATTGGATAATGCTAAAGCAGTGCAAACAGACGCACGAAAAGCTTATGATACAGCAAAGGCAGATTATGAAGCTAGAGTCGCTCAAACTAAGGAAGCTGAAGCAGTATTAGCTAAGTTTGCTGCTCAAGAACAAGCTCAAAAAGCTATTGAAGAGGCAGAAGCTAAGGCTAAGGCACAAGCAGAAGCTAAAGCAAAGAATACATTCTTCTATTTAGCTGATGGGAAAGTATATGATGAAAAAGGTCATATCATGGTAGGTTATACAGTTAAGGGCGATCAAATTTTCAACGAACGTGGTGAATTAATTGGTACCCTTACAAAAGAACCAACAACACGTATGATGAAACAAGCAGTAGTAAAAGCAAATGTATTACCTCAAACAGGTAATAAGAAGGCAGATAATATTACTTTAGCTGGTGCGATTGTAACAGCATTGGGTAGCGTTCTTGCTTTAATCGGTTTGGGTAAGCGTGAAGATTTAGACTAATTTATTTTAATGATAATATGTAGCGAGCTTCTTATTTTAGAGGCTCGCTTTATTTTTTGAGGTGGAGAATTTATGGCAAATAAAAGCAAAAAAATAGATGAAAGAATCGAAGAAGCATATAGAAATTCAATTCTTGAAAAGAAATCTAGAAAACCTAAATTAAAAGCAAAAAGTAAACTACCTATAAAAATAAAAGCAGCAATTATTTCATTATTAACATCAGCTACGGAATTAATACTGATTTACTATGGTAAAACAGATTTCTTAAAACAACTCGGATACCAAGTGCATAGTTTTAACATTTACGGATTATCAATAATTTATGCTGTACTATGTGGTTCAATATTATATTTAATGAAAAATATTAATCTTAGCTTTAGTATAGGATATCTAATTCTTACTGGAGTATTATTCATTAGTATATTTTTTCTTGCAATAATAGGTGCTTATAATATTGAAATCATACAAACTCTAACGAGTTTAGCATTTATTATTTTAGTATCCACATTAATTGTGGTTCTAGTAGAAGGATATTATGAATCATTTTTCGATTGGTTAAAAAAAGATTCAGATGATAAGTATGATATAGCTAAGATAATTTTCATTTGGGGAATAATAACGTGGATTATAGGAATGGTTTCAACTTTCAAATAGTATCATAAAAAAAGCAATAAAGGCTTCTTCTGATAATATAAACTTAAATTGAAGGAGATGTTTTTATGGAAAAATTAAAAAAATATCCATTTTTTATATTGTTACATTGGCTACCTTTTCTTATTACCAGTTTTTTGTGTATATTTTCTCTATAAAATAGTTTTTTTATATAGTTAAAGAAAAAGCAGACTCTGATACAGCAATTGTAGTCTTGATAACTGTTATTATAGCAGAACTTGGAGCTGCTATAGCATTCCCAAAATTAATAAAAGAATTGAAGGAAGAATACATAAGGAGTAAAAATTATAAAAAATATATGATACGGATTGCAACAATCATAGTACTAGAAATAAGTATAGTTTTGTTTACTTTTTCTGTGACAATGATCTATGGTATATTTTTATACATTTTTACAATTATATTTTTTTCGCTTATTTTTTTAGATTAAAAAGAGGGAAGATTTTTTGTGAAAAAGTGTCTTTACAATTATTATCATCTATACTTTTATTTTTTTATATATAGAATAGGTGTGTAAAATGAAAAAATTAGATAATTTAGGAAGAAAAATAGATGGCTAGTTAGATAAAAATATTAAAGATTGGCTAAATAAACATTGGAAACCACTAACAACTTGGATATACGTGATTATTGTAGCTGTAATTATAATATTGCAATGTGTTCCTGAAAATGTTAGACAGCATAATAAAGTGTTAGGCCTTTTTGTTATTGTATTTGTCGTAGTAATTTTACTAATAGTATCATTTTTAGCCATTTATTTACCAAAAATTTACAAGGATTAGAGTTAAAGATGGGTAATGGGTGTAATGTCGTTATTATAGGAAACTGGAAAATATGTTTTTTCAGTTTCTTTTTTTATGTAGTCATAAAAAATGATTTTTATCAATAATTTTGTTATATATATAGATACTATAGGCTTAAAATTGAAGGAGATTTAAAATGGAAATGAATTTAGTAATAAAATTAGCTAACTGGTTAATTAGAAACTGGAAAGATATATGTTTTATAGAGATATTTGTTTTAATCGGGTGGTCTATACTTATGTATGCCCTTTACTTACTAGATGAAAAGTACATGCAAAATATAACATTAATATCAATGATACTGTTACTAGGTGTTATAATTTCTTGGTTTGTAGGTGGAGCATTCGTTTTATTTATTAAATTGAGAGAAAAAGATTAGTTGTTTTCTAGATAAGACATGGTACAATTTTCCAGTCACTTAGGTGGCTGGATTGTTTCTTTTAAAGAATATAACAATTAGAGCTTATATACGTGATATATTGGATTTGAATTGATGAGATGAAACTTAGTTTGGGGGAAATTAAGAGCATACAACATGATAAAAAATTAGGTTTTACAATTGAAGTAGACTTATAAAATGGTATAGTTAAGATAGTAAATAAATTAATGGAGAAAAGTTATGAAAAAAGGTTTAAAAGTATTTTTGAAATGGAAATATTGGACTTCATGGAAGTATTGGACGAGTGTTTTTTTACTTTTTGGAGGATTAGTTTATTTTTTTAAAATTAATTTTTTTTAGTAGCTCCCAGAATTAATAGTATCATTTTATATGTATTACTATTTGTAGCGATAGCTTTATTTGAGGCTGCTTGTATAGTTATTTGGAGGGGATATGAGAAATAAAAGGTATAGATTACCAGTTGGTTATTTAAAAAAAGTAGAATATTTAGAAAAATTTAGTTTAAAAGAATTAGAGTTGTATCAGGCATATCTAAAGTCTGTTATCGAATTTGGAAAAGCAGTAGTAGGGAGTATTATTGCTGCAATCATTGCAATTTTTGTTGCAAATTATGATAAAACGATTTATCCTGTTTTATCGGATATTATTAGAGTATATATTAGTAAAAAGGAAATAACTGATACTGGATTAAAAATAATGTTGATGAGAATAAATTTTAGTGTAATTATAGTGATCTCTATACTATTAGCAATATATATTAGCAGATTAATGAATGCGTATAGAGAAAATAGTATTGTAGAGTATGTTATTAATAGTAAGCAAAAAGATATGGAGATAATGAAATATGGAAACCGTATAAGACATAGAAAAAGAGAAAAAAGGGGATAGATATGAAAAAATATAATTATTACTTTGTGATTGAATTTTTTTTAATAATTATAGCTATAGTATATAATGTTAATTTGTATAATTTTAATAAAAAACTAAATGATAATTTGGGAGAAAATACATCATTAATTATACGTTCGTTTAAAATGTTTTCTTTTGAAGATGGCAAGGCATTTAATTATTTATTTGGAGCTATACTAATAATTCTTTTTGCCAGTATTATTATAGCATCAGGTTGGATTAAATATTTCAAATATAACATTAGTGAATTATTATTAATAAATATTATATGTACTTTTTTTAATATTACAATAATAATTTTTACGCTTGTATTGATAAACAATCCTATATTATGGGGCTTTTTAGTATTATGTGGAGTTGGTAGTTACATATTTTTTATAATGGGAGTGTAATATGCGTTGACATATTTGCTAGATTAAAAAATGAATAAGATCATTTTCCAGTCACTTAGTTGGCTGGATTTTTTATTGTCCTTTTTTTGTGTCATCAATTTAGCACTTTTTAAAATTTCGTATAAAGTTAGAATCATGATTTAACGTCATTATTAAAAAGGCTGTAAATCAAAAATAATTTAGGACGGTGATTTTGATGGTAACTTAGAAAAACTATAAATTTTCAGAATAAGGAAAGGAGAAAAAGTTTATGAAAATAATAAATAAAACTCTTAAAAAATTGTCTCAGACAATGATGTTATCTTTCCTACTTGCTCCAATTTTTATAAGTTCTACTCAAGCTTTCGCAGATAGTGTGGGGGGGGGGTACAAACTCCTGAGCAAGCAGAGAAGTTAAGACAACAGGAAAAAGATAAATTAGAAAAGTATCTAAAAGCAAGTAAAGACGCAGAAGAATTTAATAAGAATGGTTCTACTCAACTTACAAATGCAGTTAATGGCACAAAACAATATTCTAACGTATTAACAGTTACTCAAAATCCAACTAAGGAGATACACGTAACTCCAGATGAATATTGGAATAAAAAAGCAGAATTACAAAAAAATTATGACACTCAAACTAAAGACATTTTAGATAAAACTCAAGCAGCTAAAGATCTAACTCAAAAAGAAAAAGACGCACAAGCTAAATATGATGAAGCTTATGCAAAATATAAAGAAGACTATGCTGCCTGGGAAAAAGAAACTAAGCAATTTCTTGAGAAAACTGCCTCTGAAACAGGTTGGTCAGTTCAACAAGTACTTGATTTTCTAGGGAAAGATTTACCTAATGTATCATACGTTAGTGCTGGCAAAGATATGACTTTTGATAAAGGAAGTTTAAGAAGTTTTAGTCAAAGTGAATTAAATTCTATCTTATCCAATTCCAAAGTGGATCCAGGATTAAAGAATTATCTTAAAAATAAAGAGTGGGGTAACTTATATAAACTTGAACAAGGGGTATCTTGGAAATACATTAATGTCTTTAAAGATACCAAAACTGGAAAAATGGTTGATGTTAAAGTTACTATTCAAGGTTTGGGTAATAATTACAGCAATAAGTATGGTCTTCCACCAATGATAATGGTTGGTGAAAAGTACATTGGTACAGATGTTGCTGGTATTGGTGCTGTTCGCTATGGATTAGAATTTTTTGAACATGGTACTGATAAAAAAGTTACAATTCCAAGTTTACTCGGAGCTGGTGACATTGATTATAGTCAATCAATTGCTGTATTTAATGCTACTAGCGTTTTACGAGGTAGTAAAAACAAAGAAGCAAATGGTAAAGATTACTTAGGTTCAATTTCTACTGGTGGTGACGATACAACAGAGGGTAAAGATAGTAAGTATCAATCATGGTTCTTATTACATGATGTAGATAATCTATCCTATGTATTTAGTGCAGCTGATCCTGCTTGGGGACAAAAAGCACCTGATGGTAGTGACTTTATGGGATTCTATCATCAAATGATAGGTGGAATTCCCTTACCTATTAAACAAACTCCTCCAACAAAACCAACACCACCAACTATCAGAAAAGATAGAGATAAGGTCTCTTATAACAGTTATAAAATAATTATTGATAAGCCAGAAATTAATGTAATTCCTAAACCTATTAAAGATGTAGCAATAGGCAATGTTGATGGTTCCATCAAAGAAAGTGCTAACGGAAAAACGGTATTAAAAGGACAACAATTGACTTATACCTTAGATACAGTTAAATTTTCAAGCCTTAGAAAAGATCAATCTAAAATTGAGTGGAAAGATACTTTGCCAAATGAAGTAACATTCAATGCTTTAAAAGTTGAAACTCCTGAAGGTAAAGATATTAGTAATCAATTTGAAATTAACCATCAAGGACAACTTGTTACAGTTAAGGCAAAATCAGAGTATTTACAAATAGTAAATAAAGATAAATCACAAGAGTTTGCATTGGCTGTACCACATGTATATGTAACAGTTAATAAAGATAACGCTGATTTTAAAAATAACTACACGATTTTACTTAATAGTGGAGAGTTTTTATCTAATGAAGTAGAAAATAAAACTCCTAGTTTTACTACTAAAAAACAAGTGTTTGATGATAATTCAAAGAATATTGATAAACAAATGGTTAGAAGAAATCAAGTTTTAAACTATGTTGGAGATTTAGACTTAACTAAGTTAGATAATTTAGCAATCTCTGATGACCTACTTGAGAAAGGAATTTCACTAACTGACAACTTTGATTCAAAACGTTTAGAAGTGTCTAAAGTTACCAAAGATTCATTAAAAGTTTATTTAGCTGATGATTCTAAGGCAAAAGGTTTAGGTCAAGAAATAGATTCAAATGACTATAAAGTTGATTGGACTGACACAAGTTGGAAAGTATCCTTAGTTAAAGATAAACAAGTTATATCTAAATACGCTGGTAAAAAGTTACGTATTCTCTTTAAACCAACGGTCAAACAAACTGCAGAAGGAACTATCTACAATAAAGTTATTCCAAACTATTTTGGAGGACAAATTGAAAGTAATAGAGTAGAAAATCCAGTTTCATATGAAGTTATGCCTCAAACAGGTAGTAAGAAACTTTTAATTATAAGTGGTATTACAATCGGATTAATTCTTACATCTGTAGTTGGTATTGTTTTATATAAGAAAAAATAATTCTTATTATAGTATTCTTCCTTAACTTGAATGAAAAATTCTACAAAGAAAGGAAAGAATAATTTATGAAATTATTATCCAAAAAGCTATCCAAAAAATTATTAGTTGTAGCTGGTTTAGGTATTGGCGTTAGTTCTGTATTTTTAGGACTAACTAAGAGAGTGCAAGCTGATGATATACCACAAACGATTAATGTAGCTAACATTGGAACGCCAGCTACAACATCATTCTCTTATGCAACAGGCCATGAAACAGGCCCAGGATCAGGTGCAGCTCATGGACTTATGCCAATTAGAGAAGCTGGTACAGGAGATTGGTTATTCTGTATTGAGTGGTCTAAACCAGCTCCATCTAATGAACAAATTTCTAGAAGGTATCAAGCTATGCCTGCGGTTCAATGGTTAGTTAATAACTTTTACTCAGGACACCGTTTTCGAAGCTTGGGACAAGGTGACAAAGGAGATTATTGGTTGTATCAATCAGTGATTCATTGGACTGCCGATCCTAACGATCATGCTTCCTGGGGTGGAACAGGTGCAATTCAAGACGTTTTAGACCGATTAAATCCTAGTGTTCGTGAAAAAGTAGTTTCTTTACACAATGAAGCACTAAAACATAATGATGAATCAAGCTCTGAAATTGTTACTAATAACCATAATTTAGGTTTTGATCCCTCTAATTTAGAAATAAACAAAGATAACTTACAAGGTAATACCTATAAGAAAACATTTACTTTGAAGTCTGAAAACATGAGTCACGTTAAGGTTTGGTTAAAGAACGCTCCTAGTGGGGTTACTTTGACTGGTAAAGATGGTGCAGGCGTTAATTTTAATGATGTTTGGAATAATACAGGGTTACAAATTAATATTCCTTATAAAGTAAATGCGGAAAAAGATTCATATAACTTTACCGTTGCCACAAAAGGTAACTGGGAAAAGACTTCTAAAGTAGCTTGGATTTATTCAGGTAATGATAATTCACAAAAGGTTGCAAAACAAGTTGTTAAGGCTGTATCAGTTCCAATTGACACTGAAACTGATATGAACGTAACTGTTAAACCAGCTAAAGGACATTTAGCTTTTACTAAAAAAGGTACAGGAAATAATAAAACTGAAGTATTGAAAGATACTGAATTTACCTTGACAGATGGAGACTTTACACAAAAAGCTAAAGCTGATGGTTCAGGTAATGTTGTATTTAACAATTTGCCTTTGGGTAGAGATTATAAGTTAGCTGAAACAAATCAACCTAATAAATATTATCGCTCAATGTATCAAGCAATAATTGGTGATTTTAATGGTGATCAACCTAAGAAAGACCTAAATAAAGGAACTATTTATAATAGAAAGGATCATCAGAAATTTCACCTTGTAAAGAAAGACGCTCAAGGTAATCCGCTAAAAGGTGCTGAATTTGTGCTTGTTAGAAATGATAACCCCAATCCTAATATTTCTCTCGAAGAAGCCAGGAAAACGGCTTTACGCCAAATTGGTGATGAATTAGTTGAAGGACATTCAGACCAAAATCCATATATCGCAACTTCTAACGATAAGGGAGAAGTAATTTTCGATATGGTCGAAACACCAAAGGATAAAGCAAATCACACTTATTATGCGGTTGAAATTAAATCTCCAGATAAATATACATTAAGTCAAACTTCGGTTAAATTTACTGCTGGAGAAACCTCGGCTGCTGTAATTGAAGGCGAACTAAGCGATACAACTAATCCTCTCCCTGCAACTGGTTCTGAAAAACTATTAATTGTTGCTGTTGGTGGCATTGTCTTAGTTGCTTTAGGTGGTGGAGCTTTATACTTCAAACAAAAAGTTACCAAGTAGGTGATTAAATGCAAAAACTCTCTAAATTTCTCAAAACCAAACAAGGTAAATGGCTGCTAGGTCTAACAATATTAGCTGTTATTGCAGCTGGTTTAGGAATTTTCAAAGTGTGGTCAGATCATCAAAAATATGAAATTATGCAAAGTAAGGTCAACGCTCCTGTAACTCAAAAACTCAGCAAAGACACCTTACGCAAGGACAAAATTCATATGTTTACTGATGATGATCTAGTTAGATACCGTAAGGAAGCCTATGCTAAAGGATTAGATAAGTATCCAAATGGTTATTTAGAAATTCCAAGTATTAACGTCAAACTACCTATCTACAATCGAGCTAACAATTTAACTCTTAGTTTAGGTGTCGGTAAAGATTACTACTTAGATAGTGAGTTTGGTAAGGGTAATGTAGTTTTGGCTGGCCATAATATGGAACGTCATGGAATTTTATTAAGTGACTTGTACCAAGTAAGAAACGGACAAGAAGTTATCTTACATGGGGCTGATAATCAAGTATACAAATACAAGATTTTCAGTAAGAAAGTTCAATCTCCATACGTAAAAATTATTGATGGAAAACCAGTTAAAGGTAGTGCTTACTACTTACCTGAAGGAAATGAAAAACCAATTGTAACAGTTTATGATTGTGCTGATCATGGGAAAACAAGACTTGTTGTACAGGCTGAATTAGAAAATTAATAAAAGAAGGAAGATGGTTATATGGACTTGAAAAAGAATTATATAGGTAAAGCGTTATTCGTAGGTGGAGTCAGTTTAACTCTTTGTGGTCAAGCATTAATGCTAAGTACACCAGTTATGAATAACATTGTAAGTGTCGCTCATGCCGATCAAGTTGCTCCTACAACTACAAACATTGAAATTCACAAAACAATGTATGATAAGGCAGACGCAAACTTCTTTGAACAAGAACAAAACAAAATTAAAAATGATGGTACTCAAAAAGATAGTACTTTTAATAACAAGTTATTCCACTACAACCCAACTACAATGGGGAAGGTTGAATTTACTTTATATGATATTACCGATCAAATTAATAAAGTTTATGCAGACGGTAAAGGTCTAACAGGATTTACTGCAGGTCAATCCAAAGAAGCACAAGGTCGTGTAGCTGAAATCTCTAAGGATATTGACGCTAATGGAGCTAAATCTAAGTTCTTAACAGGAGCAACCGTAGTTGGAACTAAAGCCATTGATGGTAGCGGTAATGTACGTTTTGAAAACGTCAAAGCTTATGACGCTTCTAAACCACAAAAATATCATTACTACGCAGCTGTAGAAACTAAGACCCCTAAAGGATTTGTTGTATCGAAAGCTAAACCAATTGTTTTTGTCAATCCCTATACAAATCCTAACGGTGACGGTTTCCTATCTACAACATACTTATATCCAAAGAACAATACACAAAAATTGCACTTTGACTTAACTAAGTTCGCTATTTGGAATAAACCAAAAAATAGTCAGCCAGAAGAAAAAAAGGAACTTGAAGGAGCTAAGTTCCAACTTTATCGTGGTAAACCAGGTTCAGGTACTAAAGTTGGTGGTGTTTTAACAACAGATAAGAATGGTAAAGTAACTGCCGACAACTTAATTATGGGTGATTACTATTTTGTTGAGTTGGAATCAAGTGTAGCTACTGACAATCCAGAAGCTACTACTCAAGCTAAAGTATCAATCTCACCAATTGCTAAGAATGATAAAAACAATAAATTAACTTTCTCTATTGGAGAAAATGGTATTGAACCTAACAAGTTACAAGGATCTTTAGTTGACTATGGATCACCTACAATTACTAAGGAATTAACAAATGGTGTTGGTGAACACAAATCCTTGCATATTGGTGATTTAGCTCACTTCAAATCTAGGGTAGATGTTCCAGCTAATATTATGGGATCCGATTGGAAAGTTGACGCTACAGGACAAGAAGCTAAAAGTTTACCTTACAGTGTGTTCTACACTCGTGATATTCCACAATTACATTTGAAAGATGTACCTGCTGAAAGACATTTAGTAATTAAAACGTCCGATAATAAGACAACTTTAAAAGAAGGTACTGATTACCAAGTTATCACAGGTAAAAATCAATGGTTTGTTAACTACGTAGTTAAAGGTGTTAGTGCTGAAGATAAAGCTAAACTTGACGCTGCCGCTAAGACTGGTGACAACGATAAGATTAAAGCAGCTATTAATAGTGTAAAATCAGGTTCTGTTTCAGATACAGTTGCTAAAGAAGCTGGTAAGCACTTGAATTATGACTATGATGAAGTTGTTATGACAGATTCTCCAATGGATACTGATATTGTTAATGATATTTATCTAATCTGGGACGATGGTTCTGGCCTAAGAGAAATCAAACGTACTGACAAGACTATTACTTATGGGGTACATTTCGTGAAGGAATCTTCTGGATTCATGGGTACTGGTATTGCAGCTCAAAAACTACAAGGAGCTAAATTCGTTGTTCAAGATAAACGTACTGGCAAGTGGTTCAACGGTTGGAAAGACGCCAAGTCAACAACCACAGGTGAAAAACAAGCTCAATGGGTAGATAACTATAAAGATGTTAAAGAAGGAGTTTTGACATCTGATAAAGATGGTAAGTTCTCCTTACAAGGATTCACTGAAGGTGACTACAAGCTTCGTGAAATTAAAGCTCCAACAGGTTATCAATTAATGGAAGAAACACAAGATTTCCAAATTGGGCCAAACACTGATAAAAAGACTTTAGCTACTCCAATTGTGGTTAAGAATAATGAAAAGACAACTATGCCACTAACTGGTAGTCAACAACTATTACTAGAAGTTGTTGGTGGTGTTCTAACTGTAACAGTTCTCGGTGGAGCTGGTTACTGGGCTTACAAGAAGAAAAATGCTTAATTAAAGAGTGATTAAATGAAAAACAAGAAGTTATTTAATGCTATTTACTATGCTTTTTGGGTAATACTTTGTTTAACTATTATTGGATTTTCAACCTATCCATTTATATCAGATTTTATGCTGGCTCAAAAACAAGAAAAACAAGTTGAAGCCTTTGATAAGAAGGATTCGAAAATTAGTAAACAAGATTATTTAGCTGCTTTCTATAAAAGAAGAGCTAAACAAAAAACGGTAACTGATCCTTTTGCCAAAGAAAAAGAAACTAAAGGTAAATCTAATTCGGTTAATGTAGCTAAATCTCAGTTAAATACAATTGGAATTCTATCAATTCCTAAGATTAAAGAAGTTCTACCAATCTACGATAATACATCTAGCATTGCTTTAGATAATGGCATTGGGTTACTGGAACATACTAGCGACCTTACTGGTGGAAAAGGAAAACATGCAGTTTTAACAGGTCATTCGGGTTTATCGTTGAATAAATTGTTTACGGATTTACCAAAAGTCAAAAAAGGTGACAAATTTTATATTAAAGTTAATGGTGAAATTCATGCCTATCAGGTAGATCAAATTAAAACAGTATTTCCAACAAATATGAAGTATTTACAAGTTGACCCTAATAAAGACTACGTGACTTTAGTTACATGTACTCCCCTATTCGTCAATACGCATAGATTGTTAGTTAGAGGACACCGAATACCGTATAAAAAACAAGTGAAATTGGAGACTGATGGAGGCTTTACATCTCTAGGAAAGGCAGCATTAGCATTAATGATCACTCTAAGTATAATTCTTGGTGTTTACAAATTTATTAATAGAAAAAAAGATAAACCTAAGAAAGTAAAAAATATAAAAGTAGTAAAGCCTCTCAAGAAAGGAATGAGATTGTAATATGATTCAAAATAAATTAATTGCTTCTCTAATGTTATCAGGAACAGTATTAATGTTAGCCGCTCCAGTAGCTAATGCAGCTGAAAGTAGTAGCTCAACAAGTTCTAAAACTTCTAGTTCAGTAACAAGTACTAGCAAAGTTAGCTCAAGTCTAGCTTCTGATAAAACTAAGGCAGAAAGTACCAGTTCAGAATCTAAAAATGACAGTGTTCAAACTCTTAAAGAGCAAAAGATGATTATCAAGAAGATCATTGCCAAAGAAGGAAGTCAGATGGCTACAGTTAGTGAGGCAAAAACTTCTGAGTCTAAAAATGATACAAACTCAAATTCAAGTTCAACTACTTCTACAAGTAGTAGTTCTTCAAATAGTAGTTCATCAAGTTTGGAATCTAAGACTGATACTCCTGCAGGTGGAACATCAAATTCATCAGTAAATGATGAAGCAAATAAATCTAATACAAGTTCTAGTAGTTCTCAAGCACCAGGCTTAAGTCAATCAGACTTTAAGGGAGTTCCAAACTCTAAATTTGTTGTTTATGACGTTACCGATACAATGAATAGCGTTATTAAGGATAAATTAGGTGTAGATGAAGCTAAAGCTAACGCAGCCCTACAAGTAGCGGCAGCAAAGGAAACATCTGAAGATAAGGAAAAGACTGAAGTTAGTGATAGCGCAAGTTCTGCAAATAGCACAGAGTCTAAATCTAACTCAAGTTCTTCTAGTGTATCTAAAGCAACTAGCAACACTTCCACAAGTAGTTTAAAAGAAACAACAAGTGATTCTTCTAGCAAAACTGAAAGCTCTAACTCTTATAGTGAAACTAAAGATGATAAAGATTTAGATTCTAAAGTTGAAGAACTAAGAAAAGGCGATACAATCAGAAAAGAAGTTTCAGAACGTGCTGCAAAACTTAACAAAGATCAACTTAAAAAGATTGCTGAAGTTACAACAGACCAAAATGGTACAGCTGAAACAAAACTTCCAATTGACGGTAAGTACCATGCTTATTATGTGGTAAATACTGAAACTGCTAAGGATAGTTATGCAACAAATTCAGCACCAATTGTAGTTATTACACCAGTTACTGATAGTCAAGGTGTATACGCTCCAGAATTTACAATCTACCCTAAGTCTAATAGCGTACCAAAACCAAATACACCACAAGAAACACAAGCTAAAATGTTCCAAACAGGACATAATAATCAATCGTTCTTTTCTAAGGTAGTTAACTGGTTAAAAGCTATGTTTAATTAGGACAGATATTATGAGAATAAAAGCTAAAATTCGTAAGTTATTACCTAAAACTTACGCACAAAAAATAAGATATATTTCAGTGACATTAGCGAGTTTATTATCTCTAGCTACTGTTTATGAATTATTTACAGCATATAGTTTCGTAGTAGAAATGACTAAGTTTGCTAGATTACAAAGGAATGCTAATTTAAACCAGATAAAGACACCAGATGAGTTAATTCGTCTAGCTTTTCATTTAGCAAGTGGATTATTAGTAATTACTGCACTTGTAATATGGTTAATTTGTTTTCTTTGGAGCTATATGTGGAAGAATACAAAAATGAAAGAAGGAATTTAAGACATGAATAAAAGTGAATTAATTGGTATTGTGGCCGAAAAGATGGGTGTTACTAAAAAAGAAGCCGAAGTAGCTACAAATGCTTTTGTTTCTACGGTATTAACAGCTTTAGCTGAAGGACGTAAGATTCAATTAGTTGGCTTTGGTACCTTTGAAGTAAAAGAACGTGCAGCTCGTAAAGGACGTAATCCTCAGACTGGTAAAGAAATGATTTTACCAGGGCGTAAGGTACCTGTTTTTAAAGCTGGCAAAAGCTTAAAAGACGCTGTAAATAAGTAAAAATTAATGCTTGCTACAGCAGAAATTATTAGGCAATATATAGTCATATACCATATAATATTTAGTATATAATTACTAAATATTAGTCTTTACCGGAGTGGCTTTATCACCACTCCTTTTTTAGTTCAAAAAATTAAGAGGTAGCTCAAGCGACCCTAAACTAATATGTAAAGGTATCTCGAGGTAGCCTAGGCTACCTCTAAAAAATTAGAAGTAAACAGTATAAAATTTTGGTAAATGTTGATGTATCAACATTTTGGAAGTATTTGATTTAAAAATGAATAAAATATAAAAAATTTAAGAGGTAGCTCAGGCTACCTTAGATCAATACGAAAAGGTAGCTTAGGGTAGCTTGAGCTACCTTTAAAATATTTGAAATAGTATCTTGTTATAAATAGAAATTCTTGATACAACAAATATTATCACGTATAATCTAGTGTGAAGATAACTTCTAGGTTACTTTTTAATTTTTTTGTTACTTATACTGTGCAGGTATAAAGTTGTTCTTCCACTTCTTTTAGGAGTGGAATTTTATTATATAGCAAAAATAACTAAAATTAGTGCAAGTTATCACTATAATACAGTATTTGAGGGGGAGTTAGGAATATGGGAATTACTTTAAAGCAGAGAGTATTAATAGATAATTTAGCTAATAGTTTACGACATATGCTTCCTAAATTTTCTAATAGGGAGTTAGATGAAGCATTAAAGAGTATAGGGATAGATGTTAGATATTTTGTTGATAAAGAACTAGATGGTTTTTTAAAATGGGATTCAGAAAGAAAACAACCCATTATCTCCGTTAATGCAAATCATTCACTAAATAGACGTAATTTTTCAATGGCACACGAATTAGGACATTTAGTCATTGATTGGAATTGGATTCCATTTAATAAAAATATTAGCTTTGATGAAAGCAAAGTTTTAAATGTAACTAAATATAGAGGAGCAACTGGACTGACAAACGCAGAAAAAACCAGTGAGTCTTTATCCAACGAATTTGCTGCTGCATTTTTATTATCTAATGACGATTTAAAAAGTTTTATATTTCAAAATCAAGATTTAGAGTATGTAGATTTAATAAATAAAGTAGCTACTACATTTGTTGTATCTAGTGAAGTTGCAAATATAAGATTAAAGAATTTTTTGGAGATAATGAATGAAGAAGAATCAAGCTAAAATATTTAGAGAATATTTGGATAAGCAACAAGGCTTATCGAAAAAACTTGAAAACTTTGAAGAATATAGAAATGGACTTAATGAAACTTATGATTCAGATCAAAATCCATTTTACTATCATTTCTACCGTGATTTAGATAGAAAATCAGAACAGACAGAAACAGAAGAAGTAGAAAATTTACAAACATTTGTACGTGTAGATGAAGCGAGATCTTACCAAGATATTGAATTTAGAAATAAGATCATGGGTGCATTAGAAGAAGATATTTCTTCAAGAAAAAGAGTCAGAAAATGTTTATTAGAGTTTTACATTGCATTTACTTCAGTTGTAACTCTTAGCACTTTTTGGGTAATTATAGATCCTGTTTCTGTTGTTAGAGATAGGCAGTCTTATTATCCTTTAAGTTTGAAAATAACATTGGCAACTACATTTCTCGTGAATGTATTGGCGATAATAATTATTATGGTTAAGTACGCTTTCTCCAGTGATACAGAGAAAAAATTACTACAATCATTTGATTAGAAAACGGGCGCAAACCTCTGATTTCAATCAGGGGTCAAGCCCGCTAAACTAACTTATCTATTTTTACCATAGTAGCCTTTAAGCTGTCTTCTCATAGCTTCTGTATATTGAG
>Ga0079226_10000810_pt1 | contig 23059 bp, 17 predicted proteins | sample Poulit2014_FD_76345 | JGI IMG/M metagenome (GOLD analysis project Ga0079226, IMG submission 76345) | Agricultural soil microbial communities from Georgia to study Nitrogen management - Poultry litter 2014 | ecosystem: Environmental > Terrestrial > Soil > Agricultural land | place: USA: Georgia...
AGGCTGCTAATCTTTCGGTAATCAAGAGTCTCGGGTATCTGGGTGTCTTCCTGCTTGCGCATCTCTTCAACCATTTCAAATTCTTTTTCAATATATCCGGAGTATTTAATCTGAATTTCGACTTGGTCAAAAGCAACCGTGTCTTCCGAAATATGATACGCTTTTTGCTTTAGCTGGGCATCGGCGTCAAATAGATCGTAGATAGAGAGCTGGGGGCGGGGAAGCAGTGATTTGGCTTTAACTGGTTGTGAAAGCGTGCTGGTATGCTGTTTTTTGAGTATCGGATCCATTTCTTCAGGGTATATTGTATACTCCGCGAGAAGTTCATGGAGTTGATCTATGGCTTCTTTCTTCGTTTCATATCGGGAAAATCGCTCCTCGGAAACCAAGCCCAGATGGTGTCCCAGTTCGGTAAGACGAAGATCTGCGTTATCCTGTCGCAGTAAAATGCGATGTTCAGCGCGAGAGGTGAACATGCGGTACGGTTCTTCTGTGCCTTTGGTAATAAGATCGTCAATGCGCACGCCAATATAAGCTTCCGATCGTTTGAGGATAAATTCTTCTTCCCCCTGGATTTTGCGGGCAGCATTAATTCCCGCCATGAGGCCCTGGCAGGCAGCTTCTTCATACCCAGTAGTGCCATTAATTTGACCTGCAAAGAAGAGACCGTCTGTGATCTTTGTTTCCATGCTGCGCCGGATTTGATAAGGAGGGAAGTAATCATACTCAATGGCATAGCCGGGGCGCAGCATTACTGCCTCCTCGAACCCCGGAATGGTTTGCAGGGCTTTATACTGGATATCTTCAGGCAGCGAAGTGGAAAAGCCATTGAGATACATCTCATAGGTATTCCATCCCTCGGGTTCCAGGAAAAGTTGATGGCTATCTTTGTCCGAAAAGCGGTTAATTTTATCTTCAATGCTGGGGCAGTAACGCGGTCCGGCAGATTCAATAGTGCCGTTAAACATAGGACTTCGATCAAAGCCCGATCGAAGCATCTCATGGACCTTTTCGTTCGTAAAGCCGATCCAGCAGGTTAATTGCTCCTCTTTTGAGGGGAGGGATTCGGTCATAAACGAAAAGGCCCCCGGGTTTTCATCACCGTATTGAATCTCAAGCTGGTTATAGTCAATGGACCGGCCGTCCAGACGCGGAGGCGTGCCAGTTTTAAGTCGTCCAACTTCAAATCCCAGCTTCTCAAGTGCCGCAGAGATGCCTACAGAAGCCCGTTCCCCCGATCGTCCCCCGCCAAAACTGGTTTCGCCAATGTGCATGAGTCCATTACCAAAGGTGCCAGTTGTTAGTATAACTGATTGGGCCCCAAATGTTTGCCCGGTGCTTGTCCGGACGCCGGCAACCCGTTTTCCATTATTTGTGGTTATGATATCCACAACATTATCCTGCCGGAAATGAAGGTTTTGTTTGTTTTCCAGCGTTTCCCGCATTTTGGTGCTGTACAGCGACCGGTCGCTTTGGCAGCGGGGACTCCACATAGCAGGACCTTTGCTCGTGTTTAACATGCGGAATTGTACGGCCGACTTGTCCGCAACCTTACCGGTGAGTCCGCCCAGTGCATCGATCTCGCGTACCAGCTGTCCCTTGGCCACGCCACCGATAGCCGGGTTGCACGACATCTTGGCCACGGCATCCAGGTTCATCGTAATTAGCAGCGTTCGGGCTCCTATTTCAGCCGCGGCTCCGGCGGCTTCGCTGCCTGCGTGGCCAGCTCCGACGACAATAACATCGTATGTGGGATAAAGAGGCTTCATAAGGGGTAAGCGCCTAATTTTATTGCACTTATAAGTAATTTTATTTTAAAGGCTCTCCAAGTGGTATCTATTCTTTCGTCAGATAGTTTATAAAAGGCGGCTATCTAAAATCCATGATTCTGTTGAAAGGCTTTGCAACGCTCCGTTAATTTTTGTCTTTCCATAAAAACTATCGAATAGGCCACAGGTTTTGCTTTTGTTTAAAGCGTTGAAAGCGGAAAAATCCTGACTTTTCCAAAGCTCTCTAAAATAGGGGTTTTTAACGAGAAAAGTTAACCGCAGCGTAGAATGCTATTCCATATACTTTTTCATGAATGCTTCTTCCGCTTCTCTGCTGGCAATTACAATAAGTTCACTTCCCTCGGCCAGAACCGTATCCGGCGGCGGGTTTATAACCTGGTCCTGATGACTGCCCTGCTTGATAGCCAGAACGTTACACCCGGTCGCTTCCCGGATATTGCTGGAATATAAGGTCTCGCCTGCTAAAGAGACGGGAGTTTCGACCGTGAATACGTTCAACCCCTCGGCAATCATCAGCACGTCGTTGCGTTCCAGGATATTGAAAATAGCGTTTCCTCCCATCGTAGCGTATGACATCACGAAGTCGGCCCCCGCCCGGTGCAGTGTGGATACATTCCGCTGCAGGGTAGAGCGGCTTATAATCTGGATATTGGGTCGCAGCTGCCGGGTATAAATAGTCAGGTATATGTTCACGTCATCGTCGTGGGTGGTAGTAATAACACAGGGCGCATCCCATATGCCCGCCTTCTCGAGCACTTCTATGTTTTCGGCACTTCCCAGAATGTAATTTTTATTATTTTTAATCCTGTCGGGATTTTTATCGATGATACGGTAGTCCATTCCGCGTTTTTCAAAGGCCTCGGCGGTCCCGCGTCCCACCCGGCCCGCACCAATAATAATTACTGGCATTTCTGATGTTTCGTAAATAGCCATATATTCATCGTAGGTGCGCAGCTGTTCGAGCGAGCCGCCAATGACTAAAACACTTTCACTGTTGATGAGTGTATCAGCCTGGGCAGGTTTAAACTCACCGCGCTCCCAAAGGCCAACAATATTGATACCGAGTTGCTCGCGGATTTTGCTCTCCTTTAGCGTTTTGCCAACAAGCGGGGTTTGGAAAGCCGATGCCTCTGCTATGATTAGATTCTTTATACGTCCGATGACATGTATTCGCCGATCCTGCCCGATCGTGCGGCGCGCCAGAGAACGTCCCAGCATTCTGCCCAGCTGCAGTACATGGTCGGCCCCGGCGAGTTTAAGCAGATCTAATGAATCGGACGAATTTGCCGTCGACACGATCGTTACTTCCTCGTCGAGTTCTCCCACCGTGTTACTGATATTGGAATTTGCCATATCAGTGCCGAGCGTAACAACCATTGCCGCCTGGCGGACATGCAGTTTTTTATAGGTCTCGGGATCATCCCGATCACCGAAAACTACGTGATACCCCTGGTCATGATACTTCAGAGCCTCCTGCAGATCTTCCTCCAGCAACACATATTGATAATTATACTGATTAAGCTTCTCTATGAGTGTTCGCGAGATAGGATCGAGATGGGTGATGATAATATGGTCGCTGGTGCCTTCCGGCAGTTCCCGGGGGGCTCGTGCTCTGGATTGCGCTTCAAGCCAGGGAGCATAGAAAAACTCGATAAAAGTGAACGGCAGCAGTATCAGCAGCGAAACCATACCCGAAAGCAACACAAGCACAGAAAAAACTCGGCCGAGATCGCTGGTAAAGGTAATATCTCCAAATCCCAGCGTAGACATCACCGTAAGGGTCCAGTAAAAGCCCGTTATCCAGCTGTGCTGCTGGCCTTCGTATTCCATGATGAAATGGAATAGAATGCTGTAGGAAGCAATAAGGGTCACAAGTCCCGCCAGAAAACGAGCCAACCGCTTGATATTGGCAGTCGTACTTCGATTGGACAGAAAGAAACTAAGCTGAGAAGTAAAAAACTTCATCGGGTGATGAGTTTATATCCGGATGCAGCGTCGGTGAATTCCCAGGCATCTGAGTCGCTTTTCCGGGATGGTTAGGAAACGGATCGTGCAAGGTTGGTTACTGCGCTTTATGCCAGTCCAGAAAATCTACGACCGTATGCCAGATCGCCTCCAATTTGGTATCTCCTTCGTGTTCAAAGGTGGTATCGCCGTCAGCCGTGATCTTGCAGCTTTTGCCTTTTACCAGGACGGGATATCCGAGCTCATCCTCAATTGTAATTATCACGGGCATCATCCACTTCCAGGATTGATGGAATTTCATATCTTCTACCGAGAGAAACGCCAGAGGTATATCCTTGACCTCTTCCTGGTCTATTTTGATAGTACTGCCCATAATATTTTCTATGAGCCTGCTGCCTTTGTTAAGTTCTTCTTGTTGCATCATGGATTGGCTAAATATTTTAGGCTGACCCGTTACGATCCGCATTATCCGATTCCCGGGCGGTATCGTGTCTGTTGTTGTTTGAAACCATAAGCCCTAAAGATAATTAAAAAAAACAGAGTAGAAAGGAAATTTCAGGATCGGCTTCCAGGGTATACGGGGAGAAGGGCAAACAATCGGCAGGGATTAAAATAAAAAGAGGCCGCTACCAAAAAATAAAAGCGAATCCAGCTAAAGTAGGATTCAGATTTTATCCGGGTTATTTTGGAGCAGCCTCTGTATACGGATAAAGCGCCGAAGTTAGTTTACTCTTCGGGCTGGGTAAGAACGGTATCAATAATAAACACCGTTCCATTGGTAGCTTCAATGCCGCTTGAGCTTGAGGTGAAGGTCGCCTGATTTTCGTTGACGGTTACGGTGTCTCCATCTGTGCTGAAAGTAAGAGATCCTCCGTTGAGTGCAGCAGCGGATTCCATGCCTTTCAGATCTTCGTAAGTAAGATTTTCTTCCACCACGTGATACTGCAGAAGGTCTGTCAGGGCCTCCTCACTTAAGGTATCCGCCTCAATCTGTTCCAGGGCATCGTCTGTGGGAGCGAACACAGTCACTGGATTATCCTGGGCAAGAGTATCTGACCAGCCTTCTTCCGAGAGGAAACTATGAAGTACTGCAAGGTTATCTTCAGCTTCTATAGTCTCGCTGACATTAAGATCCTGATCTGGACCGGTTCCGTCATCGTCGTCGCATGCCGTAAATCCTACGACTGTTATAAACAAGAGGAGTGGTATAAACTTTTGAATCAATTTAAACATAAGAATAATAAATTATAAGGTTATCACTGATTAACATCCCTGATACACCTGCAAAAAGAGAATAACTACTCCCCGGTAAATTTTTTTTGTTATTATTTTCTTTTTACTCCTTTCTTCTTTTATTGGTAGTATTGGATATGTATCGGTGAGTGTTGATCCTGTTGGCGATGCCGGTCCATAATTGCATATCTACCAATGTTGGATCTGTCACTGGTAAGTGTTGATCCGATTATACCTGGATTGGCTGGCCGGTAGTTATGAAAGTGGATAAATGCGCTGGTGAGTGTTCTATAAATGGGGTATAATAGGGTAAGGATAAATAGCAGCCAACATAGCCGACCTTACGGTAACCAAAGTACTACGACTTTAACAATACACACAGAAGCATGGATTTAAAATACTCTTTTAACAGTAAAGCCAGCGGTATTTCACGCCGTAAATTTCTCGGGAACTCTGCAGTCCTTGTGGGCGGGGCGATGCTTAGTCCGCTTGCGGGAAAAAAAGGGTATGGAACCGATCAGGGGATGCTCAGGCTTGCCCTGATCGGCAGCGGGGCGAGAGGGGCCGGGGCCACGGTCAATGCCTTAGAGGCATACGACGGGGTAGAACTGGTGGCAATGGCGGATATTTTTGAAGAAAGGCTCAACGAAAGCTATCAAAATCTCCTGCGTGTTGAGCGCATCAAGGATCGTATAAATGTTACTGACGATCATAAGTTTGTGGGACTAAATGCTTATCAAAAAGCGATCGACCTGGCCGATGTTGTTATTTTAGCTACTCCTCCTGCCTTTCGCCCTTTCCATTTCGAAGCTGCCGTGAATGCGGGGAAACATGTTTTTATGGAGAAACCGTTAGCGACAGATGCGCCTGGGGTGCGCAAGATCCTTGATGCCGGCAAGCGAGCAGAAGAAGAGGGTTTGAGCGTCGTTGTGGGATTACAGTACCGGTACTCGCTGCGCTTCCAGAAGCTTGTTGAAAAATTACAATCCGGTGAGATTGGCGATATTACCTCTATGTCCTGCAACTACCTGCTGGCGGGCGTCAAGCAGATTTCCCGAAAACCGGGCGACAGCGAACTGGAGTATCAGCTGCGCAACTGGCGGCAGTTCGAATGGTTGTGGGGCGGTTCGCCGGCGGGGCTCACTATCCACTTTGAGGATATAATCCACTGGGCAAAAGGATCGTATCCCATACGGGCATTCGGAACAGGGGGACGGGCGGCCCTTGAGGGACCCGAACAGGGCAATATTTATGACCACTATTATATTGAGTATGAATATGAAGACGGTGCCCGGCTGCACAGCCGTACCCGCCATATAGAAGGATGCTGGACTAATCGGAGTCTTTCCTTCCAGGGCAGTGCGGGGGTCGCCCGTGCGTCGGGCGGGGCGGGTCCGGAAATTACAAGCTTGAAGGGAGAGACACTTTGGAGCTATGACGACTCGGAGGATCCCAACCCCTACCAAACGGAACATGAAGAGCTTTTCAGTTCCATCCAGTCCGGGAACCCTGTAAATGATACGGAATGGGCGGCCAAAAGTACCATGACAAGTATTATGGGACGAATGGCGGTTCAGTCGGGCAAACTTGTTGAATGGGACAATGCCCTGAATTCTGATGTAATTATGGTTCCCGGCGATTTGTCTGATGATTCAGAGCCGCCGGTACTCCCGAAAGAAGATGGCACCTATCCATTTCCAATACCGGGCGATAAAACGCAGGTAATATAAAACGAGGAAGGCAGGTGACTGTCTGCGGCGAATGCCAGAGATCAATTCCCGGGGTTACATAATCGTGGAGGTGGAGAGCACGGGATCCCTGCTGATTTCCTCACGGTCCGAATCATCGAGATAGGCATCTATTTTGTCAAAAATTTCTTCCAGGGCCTGCTCTGTAAACATACCGGAAGCGGATATCTGGTCCTGTCCGTTAGAAAACGTTAAACGAACGCCTCTTGAAATCTTTAGCCTGTGTTTTTTCTTTTTAAAGAAGTCTCTGTACTGTCCTGTTTTGTAATACTCGGTTAAACGACGCTCGCGGGGCATAATGTGCTGAATAAAAATTTAAGTTGGCAGTTACCATTGGATGCATTGCATGGTTGAATGTCATTCAATGTTTTTATACCGGGCATACCCCCCTTAAGTTCCTGTTTTTATTCACCACACCCGATCTTTCCCCAATCGCTGACCGGCTGAAAACCACATTAATTTTTATTCCCTTCTTTCCTTACATTTTGTACATCCTCTGCGGTTACCGTAGGCGCGTTATTTCCCCAGCTGGTCCGCTCATGGTTGACGATAGCCGCTACTTCCTCATCCGATAGCCGTTCCGAAAAAGGAGGCATAGCAGCTGAATATTCCACCCCTTCTATGGCTTCATTTACCATGCCAAACAGAATGATTTCAATATGTCTTGTTGGATCCTCATCCATTACTACGGGATCGCCGGCCAGCGGAGGAAAAGCGCCTGGTATCCCTTCACCGTTGGCCTGGTGACAGCTTGCACAGCTGGTGCGATATAGTGTGGCTCCGATATTTGCCTTGTTGGCGGATGTGCCCGAGGGCGCCCCGGTTACATTCCCGTTGCCATACATGCTGTACGTGGGTGAATTTGCGAATTCATCCGGCGCGTTCCATTGCTGTGCGATATAAAAGGTGCTCCATGCCACCACAACCAGCAGCAGAACCCATGCCCAGGTAGGTACAGGGGCCGGCGTCTCGGCGCGGGAGGGTTCCCAAAAGGGCTCTTTTGCGCCTCCATACGCATTAAGCAGGATCGGCACTTCTCCTTCCAGGACATCATTTTCCTGCAATCCGTCGATATCAATGCCGGGCCCGTTTCTTACCTCAAAAGGTATCGTTCTGACCCCTTTATGTCCCGACGAGTCGGATGCAACAACTTTCAGTTTATGTAAACCGTCCTCCAGCTGTGTAGTATCCAGGTTAAAACGAACAGGGGGGCGATAGGAAACAATCGGCTCATCCTGGTCATCCAGATAAACATATATTAGATTGGTTGTATCACTATCCATCGCAACTATCTATTTGTTTTCCTCTTCCAATATCTTCCGTTTAATATGCTCTTCCGACTTTTCGCCCGGACGGATAAACCATTTGATGGTATAGTAAACGACGCCGGCCACGATGAGCGAGGAGCCAACAAGCACGATATAATACAGAGGGCCGTCCGGCGGGGCATAGGCCCGCCCCTCACTTGAGGTTGAAAACTCATTTGCCTTCTGAATCAGCGTTAATAACATGGTAATCATTCCGATGGAGTGTCTATGGGTAGTTGTTGGAGGGACTGCAGGTAAGTTACCAGTGCTTCAGCCTTTTCCGTTGCAATGATCGTTCCGTTCTCGGGTCCGAAACCCTCCGGCATGGAAACCTGTGTATCGCCGTCCTCCGGCTCCTTTTTAACAGTAAAAAGCCAGGGATAGGACGGCATAATCGATTCTTCGACCACCGAGCGTGGATTATACAAGTGCATATAGTGCCAAATCGCGCTGGGCTGGCGCTGTCCCACGTTACTCAGATCGGGTCCGGTGCGCTCACTGCCCAGCACGGCCGGTGTCTGCCGCCAAACATCCTGCCTGTTTAACCAGGCATAGTCGCCGGGCGCGGAAGGCCGCCCCCAGCTTTCATCCATGCTTATCGGGCGCACCTGCTGTGTGTGGCAATAGACACAGCCCTCGCTTATAAAAACGTTGAGCCCCTTGCGTTCTATATCAGTCATGGGCTCACTGGCCGGCAGGGGTTCATTCTCATTCTGAACCCACGTGGCCGGCACAACGGCAATGAGCAAGCTCAGAAAGACAAACCCCCAGAATATCGTGCCGTACAATAACTTGTGATTTTTATGAAAATTGAGCTTCATTGCGATTAGTTAAGTTGAGGTTCAGTTACTTTTGATAGTTTCCAGGTGGATGGCCTCATTTTCCACACGTTGTAGGCGAATACCAGGTGGGACAAAAACATCATGGTGCCTCCAATCGCTCTCCAGATCCAATAGGGAGCCATCAGGGTGACTGAATCCAGAAACGAATCGCCGGCGATCCAGCTTAGTCCCTGCAGTGTCCCCCCGATCATCAGGGGAACGCTATAAACCAGCAATCCAATAAGGGCTAGCCAGAAATGTGCGCCCACCATTAATTGAGGCGGCTCGCTTCCCGTCAGCCGCGGGACAAGTCCATAAATCCCGCCCCATATCAGGAAGGCTACAAATCCATACATACTCATATGGGAGTGGGCTACCGTAAAGTTCGTGAAGTGCCATACCTTGTTAAGGGAGCGGAAGGCTTCAAGCGTGCCCTGGTAGGAGACAACAGCGTAAAAAATAACCCCTACCAGTATAAAGGGAAGTGAATAGCTGCGAGCGAAAGAACGAAAGCTTCCCTTCATGGTCAGTAAAAAATTGCCCGTGCCCGCGGTGACGGGAACAATCATTCCCACACTAAAAACAATGGCTACTGTTTGAATCCACCAGGGAATTGGGCTGAACACGAAGTGGTGAGATCCAATCATCGTATAAAATATCATCTGGGTCCAAAACGCCAGCACGCCGAGTGAATAGGAATAAATAGGTTTATTCAGCAGTTTGGGTAGAAAATAGTAAGTGAGTCCCAGCACCATTGGGGTAAACCACTGCCCGACTCCCTGGTGCATATAATATCCCTGGATGACTGTCTGGCTGATGCCGTCCTGCTGGTAGCCGGGCAGATAGGCAATACTCACCAGGATAATAGTCCACAGGCAAGCGGCAAGAATATACCAGTTGGAGATATAGATTTCTTTTACGTTCCGGTTTGCTACGGTTTTATATAAATTGAAAGCAACCAGCACCAGGCCCAGCGCAAACAGGGAAAAAACAGGCCAGATAATTTCGCGGTATTCCTGGGCTCCGTTATTGATACCGGCCATTAGGCTGATTACCCCGAGTATCACAGAAAGGTTCATTAACCCGAGACTAATCCATCCCAGCCGGTAACTAAATAATTCGTGCTGGCTGGTCCGGGGCACAACATACAGGGCGAGGGCGATCATGGCCTGCGATAAAAAACCCCAGAACAACACATTGGTATGTACCGGGCGCAGCCGGCCGAAAGACAGCCAGGAAATGGAGTCGAGTTCAGGCCATACAAATTTGAAGCCTAAATATTCACCGACGAGTGTCCCGAACACCAGCCAAAAAGCCGAAAAAGAAATAAAGGCAAAAATCAGTTTAATCGAATCCATGGATGTGTCGATGCGCTCGGCGACTCTGACTTTTTCTACTGTGAGCGGGCGTTGTTTGGAAAGTACTTCAGATGGTTTATTCATGTCTATTTATGGGTATAGTGCTTGCATGCTTTTGGAAACTCAAAAAAAGCCCGCAGCTGGGGTGCTCGCGCTGGATTCGGCTTGCACGTGAGCTGTCGCTGGCTGTTCCCTGGCTGGTTGAGCTGGCCCAAGTTAGAAGTACTTCAAATTAATATCAACTATAAAAACGGCTTTTACCTATTTTATTAATTATTGCTATTTGAATCCCTTATTTTTAGACTGAAGCGGTTTAACCCGGATTATTCTCGAAGTCTGTATGACTTGCACAACGTATCAAACTGTACGATTCCATGCGTCATGCACGCTTCGCCTTGCACACGACAAAATTTCTGGTGAAAAACCGGTTTAGCAGGTAACTCAACTTTTTATGTTATGGAACAGACATCGGATCAGGCAGGAGCGAATGTAACTTCCGCTACGGCTGTTGCCCGCGCCAATATAGCCCTTGTCAAATATTGGGGTAAACGCTCAGAAAAGTTAAATCTGCCGGCTGTGGGCTCAATTTCTCTGACATTGGATGCGTTGAAAACAAAGACCACTATCTGTTTCGATACCATGCTTCAGAAAGACCATATAGAATTAAATGGCGAAGCTGCCCCCGCCCGGACTTTCCGGCGTATAACAAGATTCCTGGATCTTGTGGGTTCTAAACAGCGACCCCGCGCACATATGAAAAGCACCAATAATTTCCCCACTTCTGCCGGACTGGCTTCATCCGCCTCTGGTTTCGCGGCTCTTGCCCTGTCGGCTTCCCGCGCTTTGGGACAACATCTCAGCAAACGGAAGTTGTCGAAACTGGCAAGACGGGGTTCAGGTTCTGCGGCCCGGTCCATTTATGGTGGTTTTACAGAAATGAAATGCGGAAATACCCCGGACGGCGGGGAGGATTATGCGATCCCTCTTTTTGACAAAGAGTATTGGGACATTCGCATGCTCATCGCAGTCACATCAACCGAAAAGAAAGCTATTGGATCTACGGAGGGGATGAATCACACGGCAAAAACGTCACCCTACTTTAAGTCGTGGGTAGAGTCGCAGCCGTATGACTTAACCGAGATGCGATCCGCTATAAGAGGCAGGGATTTTGAGAAAACAGGCGAACTGGCGGAATACAGCAGCTTTAAAATGCATGCGCTGGCCATGTCGGCGCGTCCCGCCCTGCACTACTGGAATGCTGCAACCATGGAGGCCATTCATATTATCAGGAGCCTCCGTCAACAGGGAACAGCAGCTTATATGACCATCGATGCCGGCCCTCAACTAAAGGTGCTTTGCCTGCCAGAGGCTGTTGACAGCGTGCGGCAAGCGTTAAAAACCGTAGGCGGAGTGAGTAAAATTCTGGAATGCGGGCCCGGGGCCGGGGCCGCCGTAACATCATTAGAAAGAGCATAATATGTTGAATTCGACCGTCCAGGCATCAGCGCCCGGCAAACTCATTTTGATCGGTGAATATGCCGTCCTCGAAGGGGCGCCATGCCTGGTCGCCGCAGTTGACAGAAAATGTATCGTGACCGTCCGTTCTCTCGGCGGCGATATTTCCCGGATCACTGCGTCCAGTGCCCCGATACCGGATGTGCAGTTCAGGGTGCATAAAAATGGAGAAATCGTATTTTTAAAGCCGCTGTCTCCTGTTAACAGAAAGCACCTTCGTTTTGTGCTTCATACATTAAAGCATGTGATTAAACAGAATGGGAATTCTTTTTCAAGTGCAGCGATACGAATCGATTCCAGCAGCTTTTACCACGATAAAACAGGCCATAAATTAGGACTGGGGGCAAGCGCCGCAGTGACTGTTTCGCTGCTCAAAGCGCTGATGGCGTATATCAACAGCCCGGTAGCCGGGAAAGACTTGTACCTTGCATCCTGCCCGATACACCGGGAAGCGCAAGGCAGACTGGGCAGCGGGACTGATATTGCAGCAAGCGCCGCGGGAGGGATCATACAGTACAGAGTGGCGAAAGTCGACGGTAGTATTAACGGAACGATAAAACCTGTGGAGTGGCCCCGGAATCTACACGTCATTCCGATATGGGCCGGCTATTCAGCATCCACCCGGAACATGGTCCGACGGGTTCAAGCGTTTCGCAATGAAAATCCGTCCTCCTATAATACGATTATGAGCTCCATGAAAAAGCTTTCTGAAAAGGGATGCCGCACATTCCGATCGGGAGATGTCAAAGGCTTCCTGAATATCACAGCCGAGTTTGCCGAACGGGAGCGAATATTGGGAAAAGAGAGTCAGGCTGATATTGTATCCGGGGCCCACAGCGCAATAACAGCTCTTGTACAGAAGGCAGGCGGAGTGTATAAACCGTCAGGTGCGGGGCGGGGAGATATAGGCATAGCTTTCTGTGACAGTGCCGATACACGCCTTAAAATTATGGACGCAGTAACCAACAGCCGTTTCGAGATGCTCGATCTTGCCCCGGATGGCGAACAGAGGCGGCCGGCGCATAAACAAAATGGATAACATTACAACCCGCAGCTATGGGAGCAGTTGATAAATCCAGAATACCGAAGTTCTATAAATATGAAGTTGAAAAACGGCTTCAGCTTTTATTTGAAAAGGGCATTATATCGAGGACGGATCTCACTGCACTTTCCATGCAGCATGATCTGTTGACGGTAGAGGAAGCGGACAGAATGATAGAAAATGTAGTGGGGGTATTCGGTCTGCCCATGGGTCTCGGTCTCAACTTTGTAATAAATGACAAACCGTATGTAGTTCCCATGGTTGTGGAGGAGCCTTCGGTATTGGCGGCTGTCAGTTCGGCGGCCAAGATGGTGCGGGAGGCCGGGGGATTCCATGCTGAGTCTGATGATCCCGTTCTCATTGGACAGATCCAGCTTGTCGACGTTCATCACCCGGTAAAAGCAAAGAATGCAATTCTTCAGGAAAAGGAAAAGGTCCTGGATCTGGCGAACAGCCTTCACCCCAATATGGTAAAACGTGGGGGTGGAGCTGTAGACCTTGAAGTCATAATTCATCAACAGGTTCGGCGCCCCGGGAGCATGGTAGTTATACATCTGCTGGTGGATACCCGCGATGCGATGGGCGCCAATCTTGTTAACAGCATGTGTGAGGGTGTTGCGCCGCTGGTCGAAAAGATTGCCGGAAAGAAAGTATATCTTAGAATAGTATCAAACCTTACAGACCGGGCGATGGTCCGCGCACGGTGTGAAATTCCGGTAGAACTGCTTGCTTTTAATAATTTATCGGGCGGGGAAGTATGTGAGGGAATTATTCGCGCTGCTGAATTTGCTGCCATAGATCCCTACCGGGCTGCCACACACAATAAGGGCATCATGAATGGGATCGATCCCCTGGCTATTGCCACCGGTAATGACTGGCGGGCAATTGAGGCGGCCGCTCATGCTTATGCGGGACAGGGAGGTCATTATTCCTCCCTGACCAACTGGTTTAAAAAAGACAGTGGAGCCTTGGTCGGGACCATAGAAATCCCGTTGAAAGTAGGCATCGTGGGCGGGTCATTAAAATCAAATAAATCCGTGGGACTGGCCCACAGAATATTAGGCATCGAATCGGCAACGGAGCTGGCTGAAGTGATGGGAGCCGTTGGACTGGCACAAAATCTGTCAGCGCTTCGGTCTCTGGGCACCGAAGGCATCCAACGGGGACACATGACGTTGCACGCGCGAAGTGTTGCGAGCACGGCGGGCGCGTCCCCGGAACTTTTTGATGAAGTGCTTGAACGATTGCTGGACAGCGGAAAAATCAAAGTGTGGAAGGCGAAAGAGATTATTAACGAGCTGCAAACCGGCCGCCATGAATATTCCGCGATTGAGCAGGCGCCTGCTTTGGAGGGGAGTATGTCATTCGGCTATGGGAAAATTATTCTGACCGGGGAGCACTCGGTAGTATACGGCATGCATGCTGTTGCCGCCCCAATTTCGCTGGGAATGAAGGCAAAAGTGCGCGATCATGACCGTGGGATTCGGTTGATTATTCCCCGCTGGGGCGTGGAGCAAACGCTGAAGTTCGGCGCGGAACACCGGCATTCGATTTACCGGTCGCTGGAAATCATTCTGGATCAGCTGGAACTCCGCGAGCAAGGGATGGTCATTGAAGTTGCTCCGGAGATTCCCAAGGCGATGGGAATGGGCGGATCGGCGGCGCTGGCGGTGGCTATAATTCGGGCACTGGATACCAACTTTAAACTTGGCCTGAGCCATGAAGCTGTCCGCGAACTTTCTTTTAAATCAGAAAATATCATACACGGCAGAGCCTCAGGCATCGATAACACGGTAGCTACCTATGGCCGGCTTATTTTATTTCAGAAGAATAATCCGCCTGTCATAACTGCGCTGAATCTTGCCGGGGATATTCCGATCGTAATTGGTATCAGCGGAGTGGAGAGTATGACATCCAAAATGATTCTTCGAATCCGTAAAGCGCGTGAAAAGCACCCGGAATGGTATGATGATATATTTGCAGGGATGAACGAGCTTTCACTGGCCGCCAGGGAAGCCATCGAGAGCGGAGATTTAGCCCGGCTCGGACACCTCATGAATTTGAATCACGGCTACTTAAATGCACTCTCGCTTTCGTGCCCCCAGGTGGAAGAGCTGATTGATATCGCCAGAAATAACGGAGCTTTGGGCGCAAAAATAACCGGCGGGGGCGGGGGCGGGGCGATGATTGCGCTTTGCGGCTCAGAAGACGCACAAAAGAATATTCGCGAGAAAATGTATGACGCTGGTTACGACGCCCTGGCTACGAATATAAAGGCTTCTGCCATTGATGATTAGCACGTGCTAAAAGTTGCTTCACTAAGCCGGTTTATTTATCATGCACTGGAGTTTGAAGGGGTGGGAAGAGAGCCGGCCCTCATTCGGCTTCTTCGCAGTTAATGTTGCACCGCCCGACAGATTTGGCAGGCGATGTCGGCATGAGAGGTGATACAGGGCTTTTAATGTAAAATAAATAGTAGTATTCAATGGCAAACGAACAGGCAGCAACGATTGACGCAGTTCAAAAAAAGGACTTTTTCGGCCATCCGCGGGGGTTGTCAACATTATTTTTCACTGAACTTTGGGAGCGTTTCAGCTATTACGGAATGCGCGCCCTGCTGGTGCTTTTTATGACAGCCGAGGCCGTGGGCAGTAATCCCGGCATGGGGTTCAGTGTCGGCAAGGCGACGGCGATCTATGGGTTATATACCTTTTTTGTCTATGTGCTTTCCCTGCCGGGCGGATGGGTGGCCGATAAATTATGGGGGCAGCGCAAAGCCGTATTTGTGGGCGGATGTATCATAGCCGGGGGACACTTTAGCATGGCTGTCCCCACCACAGGGTTCTTCTATTTGGGATTAGCCCTGATTGTTATTGGAACCGGGTTGCTGAAACCGAATGTCAGTTCGATGGTAGGTGACTTGTATCCCGAAGGCGGGGCCCGGCGCGATGCGGGTTTTTCTATATTTTATATGGGAATTAATTTCGGTGCCATCCTGGGCCCCCTGCTTTGCGGACTGCTGGGCGAGGGCTACAACTGGCATTATGGGTTTACACTGGCGGGTTTCGGGATGGTGATCGGACTGATTTCCTATAAATACGGAGATAAATTTTTAGGTTCCGCCGGCCTCCTCAAGACGGGAGAAAGCCAGGAAGTACTGAATACCCGGAGCCGCAATTTTTACTCGATGCTTTCCATCTTAACGGGGGCGATTGTTGTTTTCGCTTTTTTGATGAGTTCAGGTATTATTAATATCACCCTTGAGACGTTGGCCGAATATTTGGGCGGAGCGGCCGTTATAATCACGATTCTCTTCTTCGGATATATCATTTTCTTTGGGGGACACTCGAAAGAGGAACAAAAGAAGCTGGGTATCATTTTCTGGCTGTTTATTCTCGCCGCTCTTTTCTGGAGTGGGTTTGAACAGGCGGGATCTTCGCTTAATCTCTTTGCCCAGGATCTTACCAATCGTACTATTGGCGGCGCTGACTGGCTTACCGGCACCACCGCTCTTATCATTACATTGTTAATAGCGATCCCGGTCGGCTATCTGGTTTACCGGGTTTTTAAACGCGACGACCTCTGGAAGGTGGCCCAATGGGTTGTTGGTGTTTCAGCAGTGGGAGTACTTATTTTCCTTTGGTGGCTCCTCCAGCGGATTGGTCCCGGGTGGGAAACTCCCGCCAGCACGCTGCAGCTGATAAATCCATTCTTTATTGTAATATTTGCCCCGATATTTGGCTGGCTGTGGACCTGGCTCGCATCCCGCAACGCCAATCCTTCTATCCCCGTTAAATTCGGGCTGGGATTGCTGGGGCTGTCGGCGGGATTCTTCGTGCTTTCCTGGGGTGCGGCGAATGCCTCGGAAGCCAACCCCGTTAGTCCCTCCTGGCTTGTCGTTACCTATTTCCTGCACACCTGCGGTGAGCTCTGCCTGTCGCCTGTCGGGCTTTCCTCCATGACCAAACTGGCCCCCGAATCACGGGTCAGTCAGATGATGGGTGTCTGGTTTGTAGCTACTGCGGTTGGAAATCTTTTCGCCGGACTCCTGGCGGGACAACTGGAAACGCTTGCGCCCGATAGTCTTTTCTGGAGTGTCGCCATGATCGTTGGCGGCGGCGGAATTGTGGCTCTGCTCGCCAGTCCGTTTGTCAAGAGACTGATGGGAGACGTAGAATAGCGTGTCAGCTAATCTGGCCGTCTCCATCAGGTTGGCTAACGATAGGTTCACACTTTATTGTGAAGCAGTGCCGGCATCAGGATCCATCACCGTATCAATAATATAGAGGGCGCCGTTTGTGCCTTGCAGGTCAGCTTTCTGGACAACCGCCTGGCCCCCATTCAGCGAGATCGTCCCGTCATCGGCTACAGATATCTGAATGGTTTCCCCGTTCAGAGTTTCCAGAGACTCTCCGTCCGTTAATTGATCGGATAAGAGCTTCTGTTCAATGACATGATAGTTCATGATACGCTCCAATTCCGGATCGGAAAGGTTATCTACATTTCCAAAGTTGTCAAAAGCTTCATCAGTTGGGGCGAAAACGGTAAATTCAGATCCTTCATTGTTGAGGACATCGTCGAGTTCCGTTCTCCCTGATGTGCAGTGACAGGCAAACTTCGCCAGCGAATATCGTTTGTCGATAACTTCGAAAACCGTCAAATAACTATCGGGAATAAGCACCTGATCGATCTTGTGGATGACTCCGTTGGCCGCTTCTTTATCCCCTTCGACGATGGTGGCGCTGCGATTCAATTCGGTCTGCTCCTTTGCGTTGACGAAAATAGAACCGCCGGCAACCGGTTCTATCGTATCGCTGCCCTGGATGTCGCCTTCATACATTGCACCGGGAAGCAAATGATAAGAGAGGATTTGATTCTTTTCATCAGCGGAAAGCTCTGCCAGGAATCCTTCCGGAAGTCTTTCGAAAGCAGAATCGGTCGGTGCAAAGAGGGTATAAGATTCATCTGATTCCAGTTCACTGTCGAGGCCCGCTTCGACCAAAGTTTCTGAAAACACACGTAACGAGCTGTCCTCCGCCGCTACTTGTGCGACATTCTGGGTTTCATTCCCGCCAGAATCAGGTCCGGTACTACTTTCCGAATCGCAGCCCGCCAGCCCCATGGACACCATAAATAACAGCGCGGCGGATTTTGTAATATAATTTAGAACTGAGTCTCTTCTTAACTCCATATTGTTGTTTTTTATCTCTTTAGATTTATTAGTATTACTCCATGGGATTAAACACACAGCGCCGCGCCATGTTCCCGCAACGTGTTAATTCTGTAACTGCTTCGGTAAGAAGAGAATAGGCTTTTCAAGAGTGGGAGCGGCGGAAATTACTCATCATTTCCGCCCGGACAATAGCATGAGAATCGTCCGGATTTACTCAAACACAATCGTGCGGTTGGTGTGGACAAAGATGCGTTCTTCAAGCAATAACTTAACCGCCTTGGCTAATACCGTTTTTTCCACATCGCGTCCGGCATGAGCCATTTGTTCGGCCGTATGAGTATGGTTTACAGGCAGTATATCCTGTGCAATAATAGGTCCCTCATCCAGATCGTCTGTCACAAAATGAGCCGTTGCGCCGATTATTTTCACCCCTCGCTCGAATGCCTGCCGGTAGGGACTGGCGCCTACAAAGGCTGGCAGGAAAGAGTGATGGATATTCACAATACGATTGCGGTAGCGGTCTACAAATTGAGGAGTAAAAATACGCATATATTTTGCCAGGACGAGATAGTCCGGATCATATTGATCGATAACCTCCTGCAGGCGTTCCTCATGCGCTCTTCGATCCAGGCCCTCGTGACTCACGTGATGAAAGGGAACCTCAAACGCCCCGGCCAGCGGGTTGAGTTTTTCATGATTGCTGATGACCGCATCAACTTCTGCGGGTAATTCGCCGTAGTTGTACCGGAGCAGCAGATCTCCCACGCAGTGGGGTTCTTTGGTAGCCAGAATAACAACAGAGCGGTCGCCAATTTTGGCTTTCTGAATATTTGCCGCATCGGGCAATGCTTCCCTGAGGTCATTTACAACGCCGTCGGGAGTCTCATCTCCTTCAAAAGCCGTACGCATAACGAAATGATTGGTTGTCACATCCACAAACTCCTGGTTGCTGACAATATTTAATCCATGCTTGTACAGAACTTCCGTAATTCGGTATACCAACCCCTTTTGGTCCGGGCAATCGATATGCAGCACCTGTTCTACCATCATGTATCCTCTTTACTCCTCTTGTTTGCGGTTTAAAAGCCTTTGCAAAATCCATTTTTCTGCCGATTTCTGTCTTTTCACAAAAACATCCAAGTGCAGGCCTGCGGTTTTTTCGTTCAAGCCTCGAAATCATGAAAAATGCCAGGTTTCCAACGTATTCTTTTAGCATGTGCGCTTTCCGGCAGGAATCCCGACCGGCAGCACCCACAGTAAACATAAAATGGCTTCAAATCAATAATATTTCTTTTTTGGCGGAAAAAACCCCGGCTCCAATTCCGAGTCATATTGCCGGCCCCACAGCTCCATTACTTCCTGATCATTTATACACCCCGCCGAGAATTTCTCCACACCGTGATGAGTGCTGATTTGCGATTCCAGAGTTGTTATATTAAGTGCTATGAAAAATACAATGGCTCCATCCGATCAAAATGAATCCGTCGGCATCGACGAGGCCACTCCTATTGCGGCGATTGCCACACCCGTCGGCGAGGGGGGAATTGCTGTTATACGGGTATCGGGGAAGAATGCCATTGACAAAGTCAATCAAGCGTTCCGGGGATCGGACCTTGCGGAAAAGGAGAGCCATACCGTTCATTTTGGCAAAATAGCCGACGCTCAGGGAGCAGTGGTGGATGAAGTACTGGCAACCCTGTTTCATGCTCCCAAATCTTATACGGGAGAAGAGACGGTAGAAATCTCATGTCACGGCGGAGTATTGGTTACCCAGGCCGTGCTGGAAACGATCCTGGCCCTCGGCATACGTCCCGCCGAAGCGGGGGAATTTACCCAACGCGCCTTTCTGAATGGCAAAATGGAGCTTAGTCAGGCCGAAGCGGTCGCTGATCTGATTCACGCCAAAAGCGCCAAAGCACTCGATTCCGCCCATCAGCAGCTGGAGGGGCGTCTGGGGGAACACATCAGGCAGTTTCGCCAGCAAATTATTGACGCAACTGCCCTGGTGGAGCTGGAACTCGATTTTATAGAGGAAGACGTAGAGTTTGCCGACAGGGATCGTCTTGGCGAACTTCTCTCGGAGTTGGATGAGGAAATTAACGACCTGCTCGCCACCTATGAAACCGGGCGGCTGGTCAAGCACGGGGTGCGAACTGTTTTTATCGGGCTACCCAATGCCGGTAAATCGACGCTCCTGAATACCCTGGTGGGCAGAGATCGCGCCATTGTTACCGATATCGCCGGCACAACACGCGATACCATAGATGTGGACTGGAGTTATGAGGGACTTCGGTTTATCCTCACCGATACGGCGGGACTCAGGGATACCGACGACGCTGTAGAGGCTGAAGGGGTGCGGCGCTCTCAAAAAGCATTCAGCGAAGCCGATTTAGTGGTCTACCTGAAGGATCTCTCGCACGAGCTCACGCACGACGAGCGCGGAGAAATCGCTTCGTTTCAACAGGAAGCCGGCGATATGCCTTTCGTCTTAATCGGGACAAAAAATGATATTGCCCGGCCGGCGAAAGATGAGCGTATGGATTTTGACCTGAAGATTTCGGCATTGGAGGGTGAAAAAATAGAAGAGCTTAAAAGGCTGATGAAATGGCGTGCTCTGGAAAACAAAGACTACGATTCTTCCAGCCTGCTGGTAACTTCCAGCCGTCACCGCGATGCCCTTCAGAAAGCTCAGCAGCATGTGCAAAGTGCCATTCAGGCGCTTGAACGGGGAATGACCGGTGATTTTCTCTCCATTGATTTGCGTGCGGCGCTAAAAAACCTGTCTGCCATCACCGGTGATATTACGACCGAAGATATCCTGGACAGTATTTTTTCGCGGTTTTGCATTGGAAAATAATTCGCTGTGGCCAGGCGGCCCTTAAATTTCAGTAAACGCAGAAGGCACCTTTTTTGTTAGCCCATATCAAACCGCGGCTCTTATCCGTTGAACCTTTCTGAAACGTCTCCGGTTGAAAACAAGCAGACAGCAACTATTAACGTATTAATTTCTCTTTTTTTCAGTGAAAAAAGCATTTTTAGCCCTGGCCATGGGTGGCTTTGGCATTGGTATGACCGAATTCGTGATCATGGGTATTCTGCCGGAGATCGCCGGGGGCCTCCAGATTACGATACCCCAGGCCGGACACTTTATATCTGCTTATGCACTCGGGGTCGTCATAGGCGCCCCCGCTCTTACAGCAATGGGCAGCAAGTGGCCCGCTCATAATGTACTGCTGGTCCTGATGGCATGGTTTACCATCTTCAATACGGCTTCAGCCTTTGCTAATGATTATACTTCTATGCTCATTATCCGATTTTTATCGGGACTGCCCCACGGCGCCTTTTTCGGCATAGGAGCGGTAGTGGCAAGTGAACTGGCGCGGCCCGGCAAGGAAGCTCAGGGTATTGCCACTATGTTTACCGGGCTGACAATTGCTAATGTCATCGGGGTACCGCTCGGCACTTATATGGGGCATCATTACAGTTGGAGTATCGCTTTCATTATGGTCGGCATAACCGGGATTATGACGTTGGCAGGTATTTGGACCTGGATGCCCAAGCTCCCTCCTTCGGCTTCCAAAGAGGGACTGCTGCAGGATATGAAAGTATTCAAACGCCCGCAGCTGTGGATTGTCTTTCTGCTTACCACGATCGGCACCGGCGGGTTTTTTGCCTGGTACAGTTATATCGCCCCGCTTATTACCGAGTTCGCCGGGTATTCCGGGAGCATGGTAAGCGTTGCGATGGTTTTAGCCGGTATTGGCATGACCATCGGTAATTTGACGGGCGCGAAGATGGCTGAACGGATGGGACCGCTTAATGCTACGATTCTTGCCCTTACCCTGATGGCCGGTGGATTGATTCTAAATACCTATTTGGCATCAGACAAAACGGCTGTTCTGGTTATGACCTGTGTTATTGGTTTGATAGCCTTCTGCATTGGTACTCCCCTGCAACTTATGATGATCAACACCGCTAAAGAGTCTAAAATGCTGGGATCCTCTCTCAACCAGAGTGCTTTTAACATTGGCAATGCCGCCGGTGCCTACCTGGGAGGCTTACCGATCGCTTTCGGCTATGGATTTGCATCGGCTGATTTGGTTGGTGCCGGTCTCGCCGGGTGCGGCGTACTTATTGCTGTAAGCATGGTTTTTATCAGAAAACAAAAAGTAGAACTTGCAACATCAAAAACCTAACGAAAATCAAAATCTATCAAATTCAATGAGTATCCAATTATTAGATAAGATTCGCTATTCTGTACTTGACCTGGCCGTTATTACTGAAGGACAGGGTCCCGCTGACGCCATCCGTAATAGCCGCGACCTGGCGATTCGCGTCGAAGAAATGGGATACACCCGCTTCTGGATGGCCGAGCACCACAACATGGAAAATATTGCCAGCTCCGCCACGCCGGTGCTCATTGGATATGTGGCCGAAGCCACCGAAACCTTGCGGTTAGGCTCGGGCGGCGTTATGCTCCCCAACCATTCACCCCTGGTTGTCGCGGAACAATTCGGTACGCTGGCTACGCTTTATCCCGGCCGCATCGATCTCGGATTAGGGCGCGCGCCGGGTACCGATCAAGTCACTGCGCAGGCTATTCGCCCCGATCGTATGCAGCAAGTGCGGCAATTTCCAGCGAATATAAAACAGCTTCAGCAGTATTTTTCCACTGAAAACAAAGCGGCTAACGTGCGCGCCATCCCCGGAGAGGGCACGGATATTCCACTTTGGATACTGGGTTCCAGCACTGACAGCGCTCACCTGGCCGCGGCGCTGGGATTGCCATATGTATTCGCAAGTCATTTTTCTCCGCAGCAGCTTTATGCCGCCCTGGAGATATACCGAAACACCTTTCAACCCTCCGAACAACTGGATCGCCCCTATGTCGTCGCCTGTATTAATGTAGTAGCCGCCGATACGGATGAGCAGGCCGACTGGCTGTCAACTTCGTTAAAGCAGATGTTCATGGGTGTAGTCACCGGTGACCGCAAGCCGATGCCGGCTCCGGTCGATGATATGAATGCAATCTGGAATCTGCAGGAGAAAATGGCGGTAGAACAGATGCTCAAATACTCCTTTGTCGGAAGTAAAAAGACAGTCAGGG
>Ga0079226_10000811_pt1 | contig 23043 bp, 20 predicted proteins | sample Poulit2014_FD_76345 | JGI IMG/M metagenome (GOLD analysis project Ga0079226, IMG submission 76345) | Agricultural soil microbial communities from Georgia to study Nitrogen management - Poultry litter 2014 | ecosystem: Environmental > Terrestrial > Soil > Agricultural land | place: USA: Georgia...
ATACCGGAATCAAAAAAGAACGAAGCAAGATCTAATCCGCTAAGATTAGATTTGCTTCGTTCTTTTTACATACGGCTCAAGTAAAGAAAAATCTGGCGGCTGGTTAAATAACCCAGCACTTTTTTACTCTTATCGATCACTTTGATTTGTTCATTTTGACTTAAAACTTCGAATGCTTTTTGTAAGCTTGTATCCTGTTCCACGACGGCCGTCTTTAAAGATTGCTCTATTTGAGATCCTTGAACTTGTAGGACTTCTGCCAATGATAGCTGGTAAATACTTTTCTTCATACTCGAACCAAAAAAATCACGCACAAATTCATTGACTGGATTTTGGGCAATTTCTTCTGGCTTACCTACTTGTAAGAGGCGCCCCTGGCTCATAATACCGATCCGATCTCCAAGTTTGATTGCTTCTTGCATGTCATGAGTCACAAAAATAATGGTATTATGCAGCTCTTCATGTAGTTCGAGGATCAGTTTTTGTAAAGTTGTCCGTGAAAGTGGGTCTAGAGCACCAAAGGGTTCATCCATCAAGACAATTTCAGGTTTTGCAGCAATCGCCCGTAAAATACCAATGCGTTGCTGCTCGCCACCCGACAATTCACTGGGCATTCGGTTACGATATTTCACCGGATCAAGTCCCACTTTGTCTAGCAGCTGATCGACTAGACGCTGAATTGCTTTTTTATCGGTCTTTTTCATTTCAGGAATCACAGCGATATTCTGGGCAACAGTCATCGTCGGAAACAGTGCAATCTGTTGTAGCACATAGCCCATTGACCAGCGCAATTGCTGTAAAGAATAATCCTTAGCTTTTCTTTCATCAATCAGAATATCTCCTGTAGTTGGTTCTTCCAACCGATTGATCATCTTAAGTGAGGTGGTTTTCCCGCTGCCGGAAGTCCCAACTAAGACAAATAATTCACCCTTTTGAATTTTTAGATCTAACTCAGGAATCACTTTGACGTCACCGAATGACTTAGCTACCCCTTTAAATTCAATTGCTGTATTACTCATTATGGCTGAGCCTCCTTCAGCAGACCCTTTTGTTCTAAATAATCATTTGCTACACTAGCAGGAGTCTTCTTCTTCACATTGACCTGGTAATTCATTTCCTGCATTTCTTCTTCAGTGATCTGACCACTTAAACGATTCAACGCTTTGACGATTTTTGGATGTTTTTGGGCAAAATCATCCTTCATAAGTGGTGCTCCCTGATATTTGGGAAATAGGCCCTGGTCATCTGTCAGAATACTTAAATGATATTGACGCAATTCACTATCAGTCGAATAGGCATCGATCAAATTGACTTCACCATCATCAATTGCCTGATAGCGCAGAGCCGGCTCCATCGAACTTGTTTTGAAATCTAAATTATAAAGTTTTTTAAGACCTTTGAGTCCATCTTCTCGATCCATAAACTCAAGTGTCATTCCAGCAGTAAGGTCTGACTGGATGGCGGATAAATCGCTGATTTTTGTTAACTGATGCTGCTTTTTAAATTGATCTGTTACCGCCACTGCGTAACTGTTATTGTATTTCATAGGTTTTAATAAGGTTAACTGATCTTGTTTTTGCAGTAATTTTTTTGCTTGTTGATAGGTTTCTTTTTCCGATAGTTTCTGTGTATCCACCGAATCTTTGATCAGCGTTTCTAAAACTGTTCCGGTAAATTCAGGATAAATATCGATCTGATCGTTCTTGACTGCATTATATAAAAAAGTCGTCTTGCCAAAGTTAGGCTTCAACTCAACCTGGATATTCGAGTCTTCTTTTTCAATCAACTGCTGATACATATTGATCAATATTTCCGGTTCCGCTCCTAATTTTCCGGCAATCGTAATTGTTTCCTGACGATTGCTGAAAAATGAATATAAACCGCCACCGCCTAGCAAAAGCAATATGACAATTAGTCCGATCAAGGATTGGCGTGGCTTGGCATCTTCAAACCAGTGGATCAGACTGCTTAGAATAATCGCCAGTAGTGCCGCTGAAACTGTACCGATGATGATTAGCGACATATTATTGCGGTCGATCCCTAAAAGAATAAAAGTGCCTAAACCGCCAGCACCAATTAAAGCGGCTAAAGTAGCCGTACCAATGATCAGCACCGTTGCAGTCCTGATTCCTGATACAATTGCCGGACGTGCCATGGGCAGTTCGACCTTGAATAGTTTTCGCATTCTTGACATGCCAAAAGCATCTGCGGCCTCTTCAATAGCCGGATCAATCTCAGAAATACCCAGATAAGTATTCTGAAAAATTGGCAATAAAGCATAAATAACCAGTGCGATCACAGCTGGCGTTGTACCGATACCTACTAGCGGAATCAGCAATCCCAGTAATGCCAGTGAAGGGATCGTCTGCAGGATGCCGGCAATCTGTAAACCAATTTCAGCAATTTTAGGCCGCCGTACCACCCAGATCGCCAGTGGGATCGCAATCAGCATCGCGATCATCAAAGAAATTAGCGAAATCCCCAGATGATGTAATAATTCTGTCCACAAATCTCCTCGTCGTTCATTGAACGTTTGGATCAGTTCTTCCATTTTTTTGCCTCTCATTCATTAATTAGCAAATTGACTGTTGTATAATTCTGCATAAACTCCATTTTTGGCTAATAATTCTTGGTGATTGCCTTGTTCGACAATATCTCCTTGATCCATCACTAAAATTTTATCGGCGTCTACAATAGTCGACAAACGATGGGCGATCACAAAATTAGTCCGCCCTTTCATTAAATTCGCCATACCTTTTTGGATCAATTGCTCTGTACGAGTATCTACTGAAGAGGTCGCCTCATCTAGAATCAGAATCGCAGGATCACTGACAAAAGCCCGGGCAATCGTCAGTAACTGACGCTGTCCCTGAGAGATATTGGTGGCATCTTCATTCAGGATCGTCTGATAACCTTTGGGTAATGTTTCAATAAAGTGGTGGGCGTGCGCTTGTTTGGATGCCTCGATCACTTCTTCTTTTGTTGCATTGACATTTCCATATAAAATATTGTCATAAACGGTCCCTTGGATCAGCCAAGTATCTTGCAGGACCATGCCGAATAAAGAGCGAAGATTATTTCTGGGTACACTTTTAATATCAATACCATTGATTTTAATACTGTTTTTAGTGACATCATAAAAACGCAGCAGTAAGTTGACTAATGTTGTTTTACCAGCTCCAGTATGACCAACAATAGCAATCGTTTCGCCTTGGTGGACTGTTAAATTCAGATCAGAAATGACCGGTTGATTTTTCTCATATTCAAAGGCAATATGGTCCAGTTCAATCGTCTGAACGGGCAAAATGATTTGATTACGATCTTCTTCTTTTTCTTCCGGTGCATCTAAAAACTGGAAGACCCGATTACTTGAAGCAATGGTTTCTTGCAAGGTATTGGCCATTTCAGCAATTACATCGATCGGTCGGCGAATATTCTGGCTGTATTGAATAAAGGCCAAGACATCGCCTACCATAATTGTCTGACTGACCACCAGTAAGCCTCCTACAATGGCAATTAAAACATAGGCTACATTCCCGATGAAAGTCATCATAGGATTTAAAATTCCTGCCATAAAACTCGCTCGATAAGAAACATCATACAAATGATCATTGTATACTTTGAATTCTTGGTTAGACTGCTCTTGGTAATTATAAGCCTTAATAAGATCTGTTCCTGTAAAATTTTCTTCTACATAACCGACCATCGCTCCCAAACCTTCTGCTTTTGCTTTAAAGTATTTCTGTGAACGCCCCATTATCACTTTGGTTGCTAAAATATTCAAAGGAACGGTAACTAAAAAAACCAAGAATAAAACCGGACTGATATAAAGCATCATCACAATAATTCCCACAAACATCAAGAGACTATTGATAATTTGACTGACACTAAGCTGGACATTGCGTCCAATTGTTTCTACATCATTTGTAATTCGGCTTAACAAATCTCCCGTTGAATGCTGGTCAAAATAAGATAAAGGGATACGTTTAATTTTTTCAGAAACTTCTGTTCGCAAAATTTTGATCAGAGATTGAGACAGTCTGACTAAAGAACGCTCCACAATAATATTGCTGATGGCTAGTAAAACATAGGCTGTAACCAAAAAGAACGCCGTTTTACTGATATAAGACAAGTCCAAGTTGCTTTTATCCGTCATAGCTACTTGCAGATGATTCAAAATCGCTCCCATCATGACAGGTGTGGCAACTTCGATCCCAGTTGAAAAAACCGTCATGATCAAAGACAATAACAAAATTCCCTGATAATTTTTTAAATAGACAAAAAGACGTTTGATCGTCTGCCAGCTCGTTGGCGTTGTAGCATAAAAATTTTCTTTCATGACTGAGCACCTTCTCCCTGAGAGATCGCAATCTCACGATAAACCTGATTAGTTCTCATCAATTCTTCATGCGAACCCAAGCCTTGAACTTTACCATTTTCTAGTACCAGAATTTTATCGGCATGACGAATGGTTGCAACTCTTTGAGCAACAATGATCGTCATGGCATGATCTAACTGGCTACTTAGAGACTGGCGTAACTTATGATCGGTCTTATAATCCAAAGCTGAAAAGGAATCATCAAAAATGTAAAGTGAAGCATTCCGAGTTAAGGCACGCGAAATCGCCAGTCTTTGTCTTTGACCGCCCGAGTAGTTATGACCGCCACGAGCTACTTTTTTTTCTAAAGGTTTTTCTTTAGGCAAAAACTGTAGCGCCTGCGCAATTTCCAGACTGTCCAGCATTTTTTCATCGCTGGCATTTGGATTGCTATAAAATAAATTGCCGCGAATACTTTCAGAGAAAAAATAATTTTGTTGTGGGACATAACTGATTTGTTCCCGCACGCTTTCTGGATTCAAAGATTGAATAGCTTTACCATTTACTAACAGTTCTCCTTGAGTAGGATCATAAAACTGCAATAATAGTTTTAAAAGACTTGATTTCCCAGATCCTGTTCCGCCAATAATACCCAGAATTTCACCCTGGTGTAAAGAAAAATTCATTTTTTTCAAAGCAGGCAGCTGGGCATCAGGATAATAAAAAGTCATATCTTTGGCTTCAAGTGTGTTAATTGGCTGATTTAAAACCTGACTGCCACCAACTTGCCGTGAGGGATAACTTAAGACAGCGTTGAGCCGTTCAATTGAAGCGACACTACGCGGTAACATCGACATCATGCGCGTCACCATAATAACGGCCGTCAAGACTTGAGTGATATATTGGATAAAGGCCATGAGAGCCCCAATGGACAATGTACCTGACTGGACATAGCGGGCCCCTAATAATAGAGTTGCCACGATTGCTAGATTTAAAATCAAAGTCAAAATAGGATTGATCGTCTGCATTACCCGATTGACTTTTAAGCCGATCCTGAAGTATTTATCATTTGCCGCTTCAAAGTTCTCCTCTTCTTCTTGGTCACGAGAAAAAGCCCGAATAACCTTTAAACCGGTGAGCCGCTGACGTAGTAATAAATTTATTCGATCCAGTGCTTGTTGTAATATGGGAAAATAAGGAATAACGATTTTTATGACAAAATACAAAACCGCACCTAAAAAGGGCAAGCTAAGAAAAATAACCAGCGATAAACGGATGCTAGTAGTAAAAGCCATGATCAAACCGCCGATAAAGGTGAATGGAGCCCGTGCGAAGGGACGTAAACCCATTAATACAAGCTGTTCTATGACAGCTACATCATTGGTTGTCCGTGTAATCAGTGATGAGATACCAAAAGACTCTGTCTCATCAAAGGTCATGCGATTGACTTTATTGAACATCCGCTTTCTCAGATCCCGTGAAAACAACATAGATGTCTTAGCAGAAAAATAAGCTGCTGTTGCTCTGACTAAAATTGTCAGTAACGTTACTCCGATCATCAGTATACCTACTTGTAAAATATAGGAAATATTTTTATTTGTAACGCCTATATCAATAATTTTTGACATTAATTTGGGCAGTAATAATTCTCCGATCGAATTGCCGAAAGTCAATAACAAGACAAGCAAGACGAGTGATCGATACTGCTTTAAATCTTTAAAAATACTCAAATTTTTTCACTCCTATTTCTTCATCCTAACTTACAGTATAACAAAAATCTGTTTTGTTAGCTGAAATCTTGCTACATCATTTTTAATTTTTTTATCTTTAAATAGAGAAGCCAAAATGATCTACTCTAAGTTCTTAATAGTTTGAGTAGATCAAGGCACTATCTACTCCAAGTCTTCGAGAGTTTGAGTAGATCAAGGCACTATCTACTCCAAGTCTTCAATAGTTTGAGTAGATCAGGGCGCTATCTACTCCAAGTCTTCAATAGTTTGAGTAGATCAGGGCGCTATCTACTCCAAGTCTTCAATAGTTTGAGTAGATCAAGGCGCTATCTACTCAAAGTCTTCGAGATTCAGTTCTCTGACTCTGGTAAATTAGTCATTTTCAGCGGTTCTATCCAACGGTCAAAGTCAGCTGAACTGACTTTTCCAGAAGCTAAAGCTGCTTTTTTTAAGCTCCAGTTATTCTTTTGTGCCAGCTGAGCAATCTTAGCAGTCTCTTCATAGCCCAAATAAGGGGTCAATGCTGTCGCTGTCATCAAGGAGCGATCCACTAAGTCTTGCATATGTTCAGCATCTACGGTCATACCGACAAGACATTTTTCAGTAAAAGATCGGATACTCTTTGTTAATAAATCGACTGACTCCAGAAAAGTAGCAATCAGTAAAGGCTTATAGACATTCAATTCAAAATTTCCCTGACTGGCTGCAATTGTCATTGTTGTATCGTTGCCCATTACACGTACAGCTGCCATGGTCAAAGCTTCTGTCTGGGTCGGATTGACTTTGCCAGGCATGATGGAAGAGCCTGGCTCATTAGCTGGTAAGCAAATCTCGCCCAAACCTGATCTTGGTCCAGAAGCTAACAGTCGGATGTCGTTAGCAATTTTCAACAGATCACTAGCTAAAGTTTTCAAAGCACCATGAAGTGCATTTAAAGGCGAGTGAGCTGCTAAACCGTAGAATTTATTACTTTTGGAAGTAAAGGGTTCTTGATAAATACAACTTAATTTTTCGGTTATTTTTTTGGCAAAAAGAGGATGTGCATTCAAGCCAGTGCCGACAGCCGTCCCGCCAATGGCTAATTCATAAAGACTTATTTTTAACTGATCAATAAAAGTAAGATCGTGTTCTAACGTGCTTTGGTAACCTGACAATTCTTGACCGAAAGTCAGCGGAGTAGCATCTTGCAAATGTGTCCGCCCGATTTTGACCACTTGCCAATAGTCCGCTTTTTTTTGCTTAAGCACAACAATCATTTCTCTAAGTACACAAATCAGCTCATTTACCGCTTGTAAACTAGCCAGATGCATGGCAGTAGGAAAGACATCATTAGAACTTTGACCGCAATTCACATCGTCATTGGGCTGAACTTTTACATTAGCCAGATGGGCGATCACTTCATTAACATTCATATTGCTTTGGGTCCCTGAACCAGTCTGATAAACCACTAAGGGAAAATGAGTCCGTAATTCACTATCTGACATTTTCTCTAAGTGGCAGACAGCTGTAATGATCGCTTGGGCTTTTACTTGATCTAACTGCGCTAATTCCAGATTTGTTTGTGCCGCTGTTTTTTTAATTGCTAAAATAGCACGAATTACTGCTAGTGGCATCTTAGGTCCAGTCATAAAATTATGTCGGCTACGTTCAGTCTGAGGCCCCCATAGAGACTCTGCAGGTATTTCTACCGGCCCTAAAGAATCTTTTTCAGTTCGAGTTTTTTCCATCTGATTCACTCCTCTTCTGGACACGTAATTTCCATCACTTTTTCAATTGTTTCATGTAATAACTTACTTTGCCTGCTATCAGCTGCCTTATAATAAACTTCTTTGCCGATTCGTTCACTGACGATGAGACCATGTGTCCGCAAAGTTCGCAAATGATGCGACACTGCCGGACTAGATAGTTCTAAAAAAGCAGCAATATTGACCACACATTCTTCACAATGACACAATAACCAGAAAATACGCAAACGAGTGGTATCCCCCAGCTGCTTAAAAACTTCCGCAACTGCCTGAAAGCGATCCACTTTGTCAACTTCCTCTTTTAAATGACGACTTTCTTCACCTTCCCCATGTTTATGGGGTAATTTTATTTCAGACATAAAAATCTCCTTTTTAAATAAAAAATTTATTTTTTAGTACTTGCTTATTTTTCTCAATGCTATTATACTACAAGTGTGAAGATTAAACGAATGTTTAATTGTTAATATGAAATTTTAGGAGGAATTTTCATGAAAAAAACTTATCCAATTGAAGTCGACTGTGCCAACTGTGCTAATTTAATGGAAAATGCAGCCAATAAAGTGGCTGGCATCAAAGAAGCGAATGTCAATTATATGACGCAAAAAATGGTTGTTTCTTTTGAAGAAAGTACCGAACCCAAAAAAGTGATGAAAGCTGTTGCTAAAGCTTGCAAAAAAATTGAACCTGACTTTGAGATCGAGCTTTAATTTAGTCACTGAGGAGATGATTTCTTGACTAAAAAACAAAAAAAGCGATTATATCGCATCATTGCTAGCAGTATTTTATTAGTTGTTCTTTATTTCGCACCAATCACAGGATTTTTACAATTAACTTTATATCTGGCCGTTTATCTGATTATCGGTTATGACATTTTAAGAAAAGCTGGCTACGGAATTTTAAACGGGCGAGTTTTTGACGAGAACTTTTTGATGTCGGTTGCAACGATCGGTGCTTTTGCTTTAGCCATTTATGAAAAGAGCGGTGATTATAACGAAGCCATTGCAGTTATGCTTTTTTATCAAATCGGCGAATGGTTTGAAAGTTATGCGGTGGGCAGAAGCCGGAAAAACATCAGTGAATTGATGGACATCCGTCCTGACTATGCCAATGTGGAACAAGCAGGTAAACTGCTGCGCGTCGCTCCTGATGAAGTTGCACTTGGCAGTCAGATTATTGTTCAACCGGGAGAAAAAATCCCTCTAGATGGTAAAGTCTTAAAAGGGAGCTCTACTTTAAATACTAGTGCTTTAACAGGTGAAAGCTTACCACGTGATGTGCAAAGCGGCGATGAAGTCGTTAGTGGGTGCATCAATTTAACGGGAGTACTGACCATACAGACAACCAAGAATTTTGGTGAGTCCACTGTTTCTAAAATCCTTGAATTAGTAGAGAATGCTAGTTCTAATAAAGCAAAATCAGAAAACTTTATTTCACGCTTTGCTCGCATCTATACGCCAATCGTTTGTTTTAGTGCACTAGCTCTAGCGGTCCTACCTCCGCTTTTTCGTATCTTAGTCTTAGGGCTTACACCCGGCTGGGAGATCTGGGTCTATCGGGCGCTTGTTTTCCTAGTGATCAGTTGTCCCTGCGCCTTGGTGATCAGCGTTCCACTAAGCTTCTTCGCCGGGATCGGCGGTGCCAGTAAGTCGGGTATTTTAATTAAAGGAGCCAATTATCTGGAAGGCTTAGCGCAAACAAAATATCTGGTTTTTGATAAAACGGGAACTTTGACTCAAGGTGTTTTTGAAGTTAGTGGTGTGCATTATCCTAAATTAGCTAAAGATGAATTAATTGAATATGCCGCTTTAGCCGAAAGTTCCTCCACCCATCCAATCAGTAAAAGCTTACAAAAAGCTTATGGTAAAAAAATCGATCGTAGACGAGTCAAAGATATTAAGGAAATCAGCGGCCAAGGAGTTGTTGCGACTGTTGATGGGAAAAAAATCGCTTGCGGTAATGAGAAATTAATGAAAAATCTAAAAACTGATTATCAGCCTTGCCACAGCAGTGGTACCATCGTCCATATCGTGATCGATGACAACTATGTCGGTCACATAGTCATTAGTGATCAGCTCAAACCGACGACTAAAGAAGCGTTAGGAACGCTAAAAGTAAACGGTGTGAAAAAAACGATCATGCTGACTGGCGACAATAACTTAGTAGCAAAGAAAATTGCTGCTGAAGTAACCATTGATGAATATCACAGTAATCTTTTACCTGCTGACAAGGTCACTGAAGTAGAAGAACTACTTAGTAAAAAATCAGAAAAAGAACAGTTGGCCTTTGTGGGTGACGGGATCAACGATGCCCCCGTGTTAACTAGAGCTGACATTGGTATTGCGATGGGGGCTCTAGGCTCTGATGCGGCCATTGAAGCAGCCGATGTAGTTTTGATGGATGATGATCCTTTACAGATTACAAAAGCAATCAAAATTGCCCGAAAATGTATGCGGATCGTTTATCAGAACATTTCTTTTGCCTTGATAGTTAAGTTTATCTGTCTTATTTTAGGAGCTGTTGGTATTGCCAATATGTGGCTAGCCATCTTTGCTGATGTCGGTGTCATGATAATTGCAGTCTTAAATGCGATACGCGCCTTAAATGTCAAACAACTTTAATAATAAAAAGTGCGACTGGCTGTTCATAATTTTAGCCAGTCGCACTTTTTATTGGACAAAACACTCATTCACTTGAGAAAATAGTCAGTATAAGGAGGTTTTGTCTTTGATTTATATCATGGGAACAATTGCGGCGGGAAAAACTTCTTTAGCTAAAATTCTGGCTGAAGATTTACAGTCTCCCGTTTATTATGAAGATGTCGAAAATAACGGCCTTATCATTAATATGCTGGAAAGATTTTATGCTGCTGGTAAAAAAAGTCGTCAGTCCGTTGGCGCCATACTGCAAATTGCTTTTTTGACTTTTCGTTATCAGCAATTACGCCGTGCGATCACCCAGGAAAATGCAGTGATGGATTCTTCTTTGGCTTCTGATTTTGTAATGGCTTCACAGCTTCATGATCATGGGGAAATTGATGATGAATCCTTCAATGTCTATGTTGCTTTATTACAAGAAATGCAGGCCAATGTCAATGGAACTGTCTGGAACGGACTTCCTGATCTGACAATTTATTTAAAAATTGATGCAGAGCATGCAATCAGTGAAATTCAAAAACGGGGTAGAAAAATGGAAAATATCAAACGTGACCCCAGCCTCGTATTATTATCACCGTGTTCATCAGTCCTACGAAAAATGGGCCGCAGGTTATCCAGCCGGAATTTTATTAACGATCGACCGCCAAAAATATGATTTTGTTCACTGTCTAAAAGATCGCCATGAAGTATTAACAATGATCGAGCAAAAATTAGTCGCCTTAGGTAAACTAAGTCCGCAAAAATCAACTCAATTGCAAAAGCAAAAGACTGAAAATCAGAATTGATTTTCAGTCTTTTTATTTTAAGCAGTAACTTCTAGTTCGACACTGCCTAAGTTTTCAAAGTCAGCTTTGTAATGCCCTTTTTTCAGGTTTTCCGGTAAAACAAAGGTACCAGAAGAAATGAATTGACCAACTTCAATTTTCTTGCCATGTTTTTCCAACTCTTTAGCTAACCATAAAACAGCCTTGGCCGGGTGACCTAAAACTTCAGTAGAAGGACCTTCTTTGACAAATTCACCATTAAAAGTCAAAGTAGCTTTGATATTATCTACATCCGCATAAGTTAACTTTTGGGCCTTGCCATAATCAACAGCCCCATTAACGGCTCCATCAGCAATTACTTCATACAGCGTTGTTTTGGGAAACCAGTCTTCATAACGCCCATCAGGAATTTCCATACAAGGAGCTACCCGACATTTTTTAAAAACATCTTCAACTGAATCGGTCGGTAAAACTGCTTCATCTACCAAAAAAGCCACTTCCATTTCTAATAAGGGGCTATTGTAGTCTTTTAAAGAAACCCGATTTTTTACAGTTACATTGGTCATGCCACCATATAAAGGACAATCACTGTCAAATAAGTCTTGCGTCTCTTTGCTGGTCAAACTGATTTTATAACCTGCCAGTTTTTCGCCGGCTTGTTCTTTTAAGGCTAACACCTCATCTTGAACCTTATAAGCCGTGTCAACATCATGTACATCTAGTTCTCCTTTTACCAAAGGTTTGTTTTCTTTGTATGCTTGGTATAGTTGCTCAGTCGCCGTCATACGATCATCCTCCTATTGATTTACTTTCTTCATTGTATATTCATAACGTGCTTTGATATATTGAGCCGATTGCTGTAATTTTTCTTTTTCTTCTTCCGTTAGATTCAATTGACATTTCTCAACGATCCCATCCTTGCCAACAACTGCTGGATAAGATAAATAAGTGCCATATTCTTCACGATAGTTAGATACTGGTAATTCTGCTCTGGCATCGCTCATCACGATCGTTGCCAAGCGAGTTGCCGCTGTAGCGATCCCATAGTTGGTATAATTTTTACCATGTAGCACTGTAAAACCACCCATCCGCGCAATTTCATTCATCCCTGCAAAATCAACATCACGGTCTTTGGCCAGTTCAGTAATTGAGTTGCCTAATACCGAAACAGTCGACCAGGCGGTAAACTGCGAGTTACCGTGTTCACCTAAGTTATAACCGCCCACAGACCGTGGATCCACCGCAAAGGTCTTAGCAACGGCTCGTTTCATCCGCGCTGAATCAAGCAATGTTCCTGTCCCCATTACCTGATTTTTAGGTAAGCCAGTGAATGTCTGATACATATATGTAATCACGTCACAGGGATTGGTAATATCGATCAAAACGCCGTTAAAACCTGATTCTTTGATTTTTTTTGCTACCGTAACGACTTGCTGGCTGGTAAAGGGGAGTTCAATAAAACGATCCTCAGCAGCTCCGGGCGCCTGCAGCAACTTGATATTGCCGATAGCTGAAATAATCACATCAGCATCTTTTAATGCAGAGTAATCATTGACCGTAATATTAACATGTGATACTGCATTGGCCATAGCATCTTCAAAATCCAAGGCATCGGCTTTGACCTTTGCTTCATTGCTATCGATCAAGATCAATTCATCTGTCAGACCTTTGGCAATAATATCGTGTGCAACTGTTGATCCGACATTGCCCATGCCGATCACACCCATTTTTCGTGACATTTTTCTTCCTCCTAAAAGTTATATTAACGGGGAAGACTTCTCGATCTCCCCCACCAATTTTTTATAATTTAACTGCTTTTACCCAACCTTCAGTATCCGGACGATCGCCTAATTGAATCCCTAATAACTCATCGTAAAGTTCACGCGTTTTCGGACCTACTGTCTGTCCATCGCCGATCACATGTTTTTCACCGCGATAAGTCAAAGAAGCCACTGGTGAAATAACTGCGGCAGTTCCCATGGCACCGGCTTCAGCAAACTTGTCTACATCAGTAAAAGGAATCTGTGTTTCTTTTGGCTGCAAACCTTGCTTTTGAGCTAAAGTCAACAGTGATTTTTTCGTGATCGAAGGCAAAATAGAATCTGACTTGGGTGTTATAAACTGTCCTTCTGGCGTAATACCATAAAAGTTCGCTCCGCCAAATTCATCCACATACTTATGCTCTTTAGGATCTAAGAACAGACAATCAGCAAAACCATTTTCATGTGCTTCAACTGAGGAGTATAAACTTGCTGCGTAATTACCGGCAGTTTTGACTTGACCCGTTCCCGCAAGAGCAGCCCGGTCTAAATCACTGACCATGTAATCAGAAGGAGTCAAGCCTTTGATATAAGCACCAACAGGGGTTGCAAAAATACGAAATTCAAATTCTCTGGCCGCCCCAACACCGACCATAGGTTCCGTTCCGATCATAAAAGGACGCAGATATAAAGACGCCCCCGATTCATAAGGCGGGATAAATTCTTGGTTGGCGCGAACAACTTCTTCTACCGCCGCAACAAACTGATCCTCGGGATAAGCAGGCATTTTCATTCGATTGGCTGAATTAGCCATTCTTTGTGCATTCATCTCAGGACGGAAAAGATTGACGCCGCCATCTTTTCTACGATAGGCTTTTAAACCTTCAAATACTTCTTGACCATAGTGCAGATCTTGAGCTGCTTCAGATAATACCAAGGTCGAATCGGTTGTCAATTCGCCCTTTTGCCATTGACCTTCTCGATAGATTGCTTTATAGCGATAAGGAAGATCACGATACTCAAAACCTAAATTATTCCAGTCCAAATCTTCTACTTTTTGTTTTACCATTATATATTCCCCCCGAATCTATTTAACAACGAAAAAAAGCCCTATAAAGCAGTGCTTTATAGGGTGTCTCCACGGTACCACCTATTTTTACTTTAATAATAAGTTAAAGTCTCTACATACATTTTTTATATGTGTCCCCTTTAATGACGGGCAGCCAGCAGTTAATGCCACTCAGAGATGATCAGCTTAAAAGCTGCATTGATTTCTTACACCAAATGAAATCTCTCTTTAAATGCAAAATCTTTCAACAGTTCTCTTCTATGTGTTTGCCATGTTCGTTATTTACTGAATAATCTAACTCTTTCAGCCGATGAAGTCAAGCTATTTTTCTAAAAATTTTAACTATTCTGAGTAATTGTTCGAAAGTAGACAAACTGCTAGCCTTTTTCAAAGCAATTAACGGCCATATTTGGTTTTATGGCCGTCTTTTTTTAATTAGAAGTTGGTACTTATGATTATTTTTAAAGCCAGTTTTGACATTCATTATAAAATTTTTGACCAAAATAAGTCAGTAATCCCTCTCTATAGTTCCAGTTCAGATCAGCTTGTCTTAAAACAGGCTGAATCCATTGATTAGTGGGCAGAAGCTTTAATAAATGATGACGGGAAAATTGTGAAAACAGTAAATTTCTACCAAACAACAGTGCTAATTTTTGTTGAAAAGCCTGATTGGTAACAGGTATTTTGAGCTTGTTTACATTGTTTCGTTGAGTTAAAAACAAGTCAGCCAGCATAAAATCTGTCTGCAGGTCCAGTGGTTGTGCTTTAAAAGCTAAAAAAGTGGCTGCTTTTAAATGAATTGCAAAAACCAGACCTTTTTGCTGCAGCTCATATAGCAAACGTAGTACAGTCAGCTCCTCCATTGTCCAAACATAAGTATAAGTAATGAGTCTGCTGGAAGAAAATTCCAACTTGATCTGTTTTGCAACATTTAATAAATCAAGTGGGTTACCCAAATCAAGGGTCAGCTGTTGCGCATGAAGCAGCCAGATTGGATGATCGGCCAGCCGCAAAGTCAGCCAGCATTCTTGCTGATTATTCTTTAAAAGAACATAGATACTGCGATCCTTTTTTGCAAGATTAGACGCAACCTTCTTCCAGTCGACAGGGATTGCTTGATAAATCAGCTTAGCTAATTGTTCTTGCTGCAATCTTCTTATTTTTATCTGATCCAATTAATACAACTCCACTTCATGAGCAGGCTAGTTTTTTAGTTAATCTCTACTTGAGCAAATTCATCTACTGCATCGCCTACGATCATTTCTGCATTAGCGGGAAGCTGGATCCTCTGACGATTGACTGCTAGCATTTTAGCATCAGCGCTGGCATACTGAATCAGACCGGCAAAGGGATACACCACAAAAGAAGTTCCTACTACTACGATCAAATCAGCTTGACTAATGGCTGCAACTGCACGTTCAATTTTATTACTGTCAATTGCTTCTTCGTACAAGACAATATCTGTCCTTAAAACACCGCCGCAATTATGGTGATGCATACTATGCTGGTATTCATCCAAAGAAGCAGTTTTACCACATTTTGTACAGTAGATATGATAAATATTCCCATGAAATTCGACCAGCCGCTTAGGATCCGTTCCTGCTTTCAAATGCAGTCCATCAACATTTTGGGTGATGATATCTGATCTGCTGCTTTGAGTCAAAGCAGCCATCTTTTCATGGATCACATTCGGCTGAGCCGCTGGATAGATCATATTATGAGTGATAAACTCATATTGTTTTTCGGGTTCATTCAGCAGACAAGTCTGACTTAGTAAATATTCCGGTGCATCACCACTTGCATACAAACCGTTTTTTGAGCGGTAATCAGGGATTCCTGAAGCCGTTGAAACTCCAGCTCCGGTCAAAAATACAATTTTTTTTGCTTCTTTTAACGCTTGATTTAATTTCGTCATTTTTTCCTCCTCGTAAAAAAGCACACAAGAGTGGCCACTCTTGTGTGCTTTTGATCAGTGTTTCATAAAACCTGCTTCGCCGACGCCCTGATCAGACTCCTTGACTGCTTTGCGCAAAGCTTTCCACGATAAAGTGGCACACTTGACGCGGGCAGGAAACTTGGTCACACCACTTAAAATTTCAGCGTCGCCTAATTTATCGACATCAGGAACATCTTCTCCTTGAACCATCAAGGAAAAATCATCTGCCATTTTTAATGCTTCATCTACTGTCTTGCCTTTTACGGCATCTGTCATCATTGAAGCACTGGCAGTTGAAATCGAACAGCCATGGCCCGAAAAAGCGATATCTTTGATAACGTCCCCTTCAGTTTTTACCTCTAGATGAATAACATCGCCACAAGTTGGATTATTCATCTCGATATGGTAACTTGAATCATCCAGCGTCCCGTTATTATGAGGATGAGTCGAATGATCTAAAATCACTTGACGATATAAATTTTCTAATTTAGAAAGTCCCATTATTGAAAAACTCCTTTGTTGCTTTGATTGCTTCAACCAAACGATCGGCATCTTCTTTGGTGTTATAAAAATAAAAACTGGCTCTGGTCGTGGCAGAAACATCTAAATAAGAAAGTAATGGTTGCGCGCAATGATGGCCAGCACGCACAGCAACCCCTTCCATATCTAAAGCCGTAGCCACATCATGAGGATGTAAGTTGTCTAAGTTAAAGGCGATCACACCTGTATGTTTTTGCGGATCTTGAGGTCCATAGATCTTTAATCCCTCAATAGCTTGTAATTTAGGTAAGACATAGCTGACTAAATCAGCTTCATGCTGATGGACCTCATCAAGACCAATTTGATTTAAATAATCAATGGCTGCGCCAAAACCGATCCCGCCAGCAATATTAGGCGTCCCTGCTTCAAATTTCCATGGTAATTCTGTCCAGGTACTATCAAAAGCATGGACAAAATCGATCATTTCACCACCAAATTCAACCGGCTCCATTTTTTCTAACCACTGACGTTTGCCGTATAAGGCGCCAATTCCCGTAGGTCCGCACATTTTATGAGCCGAAAGAGCATAAAAATCAACATCCAAGGCTTGTACATCCACTGGCATATGCGGAGCTGCCTGAGCTCCGTCTGCCACTAAGACAGCTCCATGCTGATGAGCTATTTGAGCTAATTCTTTAATTGGATTAATCACACCCAGAACATTCGAAGCGTGGGCTACTGAGACGATCGCGGTCTGATCGGTAATTTGCTTTTTAGCATCGTCCATATCCAGCATTCCTTCATCATTTAAAGAAATGTATTTCAAAACGGCTTTTTTGCGTTTAGCTAATTGTTGCCAAGGTACCACATTGGAGTGGTGTTCCATGACGGTAATTACGATCTCATCGCCAGCTTTGACAAAAGCATCGCCGTAACTACGAGCTACCCAATTCAAAGAGGTGGTTGTCCCACGTGTAAAAAGTACTTCAGCTGTCTCTTTGGCATTAAGCAGTTGGCGTACTTTTTCACGAGAAGCTTCATAGCTTTTTGTGGCACGTTCAGCTAAAGTATGCACACCACGATGAACATTGGCATTGTCGCGATGATAATAATCTTCTATTCTTTGCAAGACTGCTTCTGGTTTTTGTGAAGTAGCCGCATTATCCAGATAAACCAGCTCTTCGTCATTAACGATTTGATCTAAAATCGGAAAATCTTTACGTATCTTTTTTGCATCTATCATCCATTTAACTTCCCTTCGATGACCTCAATCAACTCATCTTGGACAGCTTTGACCGGTATTTCAGTTAAAACAGTACCTAAGAAACCACGAATTACTAGACGTTCAGCTACTTTTCTACTTAGACCGCGGCTCATCAAATAATACATTTCATCTGGATCCACTCGCCCGACACTGGCAGCGTGACCGGCAGTAACATCATTTTCGTCAATCAGCAAAATCGGATTGGCATCCCCGCGGGCTTCATCAGAAAGCATCAAGACCCGACTTTCTTGTTGAGCATCTGCCCCCTTGGCTCCGTGAAGAATATGACCGATCCCATTGAAAGTCAAAGTACCCTTTTCACGAATAACTCCATGTTGTAGAATGTGTCCGATCGAATAAGGGGCTTTATTGGTTACTCGAGTATCAATTGCTTGAACTTGTTTTCCGGAACTGATTGCCACGGCTTTGACCTCTGCATGAGAACCTTGTCCCTCTAGATCAGAATCAAAATCAGCGACCACATTTCCTTTATTCATTACTCCTAAAGCCCAGTCGACTGATGCATCGCGCATCAAGTAACCACGGCGATTGATGTAACAAGTAGTATTTTTACCCATTTGGTCGATCGCCGTAAATTTCACTTTAGCACCATTTTTGGCAATGACTTCTACCACAATATTGACCGAAACATTTTTAGCGGTCTCTCCTTCAGACAAGAAACGTTCTAAATAGTTGAATTCACTATTTTCTTCTGCAACCACTAAAATATGTTTATAATAATGAGCAGCTAAATCGCCATTATGACGAAAAATTGCTTCAAAAGGCTGGTCAACAACCACATTTTCAGGTACATATAAGAACAGTCCACCATTCATAAAAGCAGCATGAGCAGCTGTTAATTTATCTTCATCCATTTTTACCGCTTTGGTCATATAGTATTCTTGGACCAATTCAGGATGCTCTTTGACAGCAGTGAAAATATCAGTAAAAATTACCCCCTGATCGATTAGATCTTGTGGCAAATATTCATAAGGTGCATAACCATCTTGTTGGACTAAGACAGGAGCATCGTCAGTTTTGTCAAAATCCGCTACTGAGAAATCTTCAGCTGGAGCTGTCAAACTATTTTCATCAATATCAAAAAGGGGCCAGCGGTTGTACTTTACTCTTTCGATATAAGGAACTTCTAGATTTTCTGCTTTTTCTATAGCATCCTGACGCAACTTTTTCATCCAGATTGCTTCTTCTTTGTGAGTAGAAAAATTGTTTACAGCGTCAAGATAATCAGTTAAATGTTTTTTCATGTCTACTTGACCTCCTTACAATTTTTCCTCATAGTTAATACCTAATTCTTGGCTGATCCCAGCATAGCCTTCATTTTCTAGACGCTTAGCCAGCTCTGCATCACCAGTCAAGACGATTTTACCTTCCATCATGATATGAACCACATCTGGTGTAATATAATTTAATAGCCGTTGGTAGTGCGTAATGATCAAAGCACCGAAATCATCGCCGCGCATAGCATTTACCCCTTTAGAAACTACTTTCAAGGCATCAATATCAAGGCCTGAATCAATTTCATCTAAAATGGCAAATTTAGGTTCTAAAACTAATAACTGTAAAATTTCATTACGTTTTTTCTCACCACCGGAAAATCCTTCGTTCAAGTAACGTTCTGCCATTTCTTCGGGCATATTTAGTAATTCCATTTTTTTATCTAATTTTTTTAGAAATTGCATCACTGGAATTTGATCATCTTCAGCCCGTTTGGTATTTACAGCTGCCCGCATGAATTCAGCGTTACTGATTCCGGGGATTTCAGCTGGATATTGCATTCCTAAAAACAAGCCTAAGCGAGCCCGTTCATCCACATCTAGATCTAAAACGTTTTTACCATCAAACAAAATCTCGCCTTCTGTGACTTCATAGTTCGGGTCCCCCATGATTGCTGCAGACAAAGTGGATTTTCCTGTTCCATTAGGTCCCATAATGGCATGAATTTCACCAGTTTTGATGGTAAGATCAACGCCCTTTAAAATCTCTTTATCTTCAATGGCTACATGTAGATTTTTTATTTCTAAAACTGACATTTTGTTCCCTCCAAAATTCTTTTGTATTCTCATTCATTGTAGAACAATTGAGAATGAAGTTCAAATGCTAAGACCTAAAAAAGTTTGTTTTTAGATAATTTATTTTAATAAATGAGTAAATTATTTAGAAAAATTTTTATTTTTTGTTATACTGAAAAAAAGGAGGCGTTTGCAATGAGATATCATCTAGAACCCATCAATCAAAATAACTGGCGCAAAATCATCCAGTTGACTGTAGCTGACAGACAAAAAGATCTGATCGAAAACAACGCAGAATCTTTATTAGAAGCAGCTTATGACACAAGTTACAAATGGTCACCCATTGCCTTATATGTAGATAACAACTTAGTCGGCTTTGCGATGATCGGTGCACAAAACAGTCAGCAAAAAACGATTCTCTTTGATCGCTTTATGATCGATGAACGCCAACAAAAACAAGGATATGGTCATGCCCTATTCCAAGCCGTCTTGACCTATATAGAAGACCGATTTAAAGTAGAAAAAATCTATCTGCGTGTTCATCATAAAAATGAACAGGCTATCCCTTTTTATCAATCTTTCCGTTTTGAGCTGACCGGTGAAAAAGATCCGGCAACGGCTAAAAAATTAATGGTTCGTAATATCTCGCATTAAAATTAAAACAGCTGTTCCCATGATTTTAGTGGACCAGCTGTTTTTTTACTTAGTAGACTAAACTTTTTTTATAAATTGATGATGACATTTAGAACAAGTGATTTTGATCTTGCCTTTTCCTTTAGGCGCTCTGAGTTGTTGTTTACACTCGGGACATTTAAAATAGGTATACGTTTTACGATTTTGAAAAGCTTCTTTTTTATTTTTAAAGAAGCATTTAACTTTATTCTGGATTTTTACATATTTTTGATTTTCGTTTGAGCGCACATAAATTCTTTTAGAAAAGAAACGATAGTAAACGATAATCAGCAAAACCAAAGGTAACAGCCTAATTAGCGGAATAGGCTTGATGGCTGTAAGTACAAATAAGACTGCCGTTAAGAGCAACAGCATTTTACTTAATGAATCAAAAACGCCATACCTGCCCCGCATAAATTGAATAATTCTATTCTGCCATTTTGATTGCATCCGAACTCTCCTCATCTGTTTTCATCTATCGTAACACCTCTATATAATAAAAACAATTGCGTGCACAAAGCATCACAAACTTTTCATAGAAAAAACATGAATCCCTTTAACTGATTGCAATATTGATATTGCCTATTTTTAAGATAATATAAGTAATTTTATTGTAACTCCGTTGTTTATTAGTATAATGTACGTACTTTAATCAAAACTGCGATCGTTTTTCAATATACAAATAAAAGAGGAAAGGAACTCCTTCACAGCAGTTTCCCTTTCCTCTTAAAAAGATTCACTTATTTCTTATCTTGTCTGGGACGTTTATGAAATTCTTTTTTAGGTCTTTTATGTTCGTCATGTTCGTCTTTTTTATCATCTTTTAGCAATGCTTTACGTGATAGATTGATGCGTCCTTGTCTGTCGATCTCGGTGACTTTTACTAAGACTTCATCGCCAAGCTTAACAACATCTTCAACCTTGTTCACTCGTTCATTGGCAAGTTGAGAAATATGGACCAGGCCGTCTTTACCTTTGGCGATATTGACAAAGGCCCCGAATTTTTCGATCCGTACAACTTTCCCCAGATAAACTTCTCCTGCTTTGATGACTTTTGTTAAATCACGGATGATCTTAATGGCTTTTTGAATCATATCCGCATCTGAAGAAGCAATCGAAACTTTGCCCTCTTGATCAATATCGATCTTAACGCCGGTTTCATCAATAATTCCATTAATGGTATCGCCGCCTTTGCCGATAACTTCTTTGATCTTGTCAGGATCAATTTGGATCATTTCAATTTTCGGTGCATAAGGACTTAACTGTTCTCTTGGCTTATCAAGCGTTGCAGTCAATTGAGCTAAAATCTGCATCCGCGCTTGTTTAGCTTGAGCTAAAGCTTCTCGTAAGATTTGTTCGGTGATTCCTTGGATTTTAATATCCATTTGTAAAGCGGTAATTCCAGCTTTCGTTCCGGCAACTTTAAAATCCATATCGCCTAAATGGTCTTCCATCCCTTGGATATCCGTTAAAATAGTATAATTTTCTCCATCAGAAACAAGGCCCATTGCGATTCCAGCTACGGGAGCTTTAATGGGTACACCAGCATCCATTAAAGCTAAAGTCCCGGCACAGATACTCGCTTGAGAAGAAGAACCATTTGATTCCAGTACTTCAGCGACTAAACGGATCGTATAAGGGAAATCTTCTTCATCTGGAATGACTTGAGACAAGGCCCGTTCACCTAAGGCTCCATGACCAATCTCGCGACGACCGGGCGAGCCGGCCCGCCCAGTTGAACCTACACAAAACTGCGGGAAATTATAATGGTGGATGAAACGTTTGGAATCTTCCACTCCTAGACCATCGATGATCTGATGTTCGCCCAAAGGTGCCAAAGTACAAGCAGACAACGCCTGTGTTTGTCCGCGCGTAAATAAGCCTGAACCATGGACACGCGGCAAAAGGCCTACTTCAGAAGACAAGGGACGGATTTCATCTAGCTTGCGGCCATCTGGGCGGATCTTGTCGATAGTGATCAACTCGCGTACCACATCTTTTTCCAGATCATCAGCAATTTGTGCCACTTCTTTTTCTAGATGCTGGGCTTCATCAGCTGCCAATTCAGTAACTTGTTCTTCATAAGCTGCCTTAACCGTTTCTTTTACCTTTTCGATCTCATCTTCGCGGGCTAGTTTTTCTTCTGTTAAAACAGCTGTTTTCATTGTTTGATAAAACTTATCATAAATCGCTTTTTGCAAATCGCTATCTACTTGCAATAGATCAATTTCCATTTTATCTTTACCACAAGCCGTTTTGATTTCTTCTTCAAAAGCGACCAGTTCCTGGATCGCCTTATGACCAAACATCAGCGCCGCCAACATATCTTCTTCAGAGGCTTCTTTGGCACCTGATTCAACCATGTTAATTGCGGTTTTAGTTCCCGCTACAGTTAATTCAATATCGGAATGTTCATGTTGATCAACTGTTGGATTTAAAACATATTGACCTTCGACACGACCCACTTCAACTCCGGCAATCGGTCCGTCAAAAGGAATATCTGAAATGCTCAAGGCTAAAGAAGAGCCTAACATAGCTGCCATAGCTGGTGAACAATCCTGATCAACACTCATTACAATATTCGTTACTTGAACTTCATTACGAAAACCTTCAGCAAACAT
>Ga0079226_10000812_pt1 | contig 23034 bp, 20 predicted proteins | sample Poulit2014_FD_76345 | JGI IMG/M metagenome (GOLD analysis project Ga0079226, IMG submission 76345) | Agricultural soil microbial communities from Georgia to study Nitrogen management - Poultry litter 2014 | ecosystem: Environmental > Terrestrial > Soil > Agricultural land | place: USA: Georgia...
CGTTTAGGCGAGATCCTGCCTTATTACTGGCAATCAGCATTTAATTAAGCGCAGCACAACGTGTAACTCCGGGCTACGGCTTCGCACAATAGTCAGGCCTGAACAGAAGAACTTGGTATACCCGTTTACACACTTTTCGCGCTCACGAGAGTATGCTGTACAAACAGGTTCAAAAACATTGCTTTGACATGGCTGCCCAGGAGAGGCTTTAGCGTGGCTCTTCTATGTCCGTCAAGCCGGTCGCATCGAGGCGGCTGAAGCATTGAGTAGTTGAAGATCCTGCGTGCGATGTAGCGTTTGAGGCAACGTCGGACTTCCCGGTCGGTTTTGTATTCGGCCCGTCGTTTTTCCACATAGGCACGCGTTTCTGCATCGTGTTGCATCTTGGTCACCGTCACCATGTGCAAGGCGCTATTCAATGCTCGATCCCCTCCACGGTTGAATCGATGTCTGACAGTGTGTCCTGAAGATGCTGGAATGGGACTGACTCCGGCCAATGAGGCGAATTCTGCGTTGGTTCGCACCCGGCCGTGATGGGACCATGCGGCTACGCATTTGGTGGCACTAACAGCTTGAAAGCCTATTTCTTCTAATCACGGTGCCGCTTCACTGATGTGGACCAGCTCGGTCAGCTGATGTTCATTATCAGCCAGTTGCTCATCAAGTTCCAGCACATGTTTGGCTAACCGGGCTGCTTCACCACGAGCGATAGACAAGGAGAGTTCTTCGTTGCGGGATCGCCATTTTGAGATATCCACAATCTGGGTTCTGCTCAACGCTTTGCGAGCATCAAGGCCTAAATCGTTACTGCGTAGTAACGCAGTCCGGGCGTTCACGCAGCGGGTCCGGTCTGTGGTCATCGAATCGCGTGCTGTCACCAGGATGCGGATGGCCTGGCGGGCCCGTCGTTGAGCCGTGGCCGACGTAATTTTTCCACGGGCAATGGCAGTGCTGCAGATGCGATGCAATGGGCATCTACAGCATCGGATTTGCCCACTCCGCGGCGTTGTTTGGCATCCATCCGTGGTGCTTCAGCCACCGGATAACCGTGCTCGGCGACGGTACCGGTCAGGATGGCGCCATAAGACGCGGCACCCTCAATGCCCCACAATGTATCAGCATCAGCCTCGGTACGCCGAGCGACCCAGGCAATGGCCCAGCGAATCTCCGCGATGGTCGTGGGAAAATCCTCAGCATCAATCACCTCAGCACTGTTGGCGGCCAGGATGGTGTAGACATGTTTACGCGCGTGGGTGTCAACACCCACGACACATGGGTGAGTATGCGCCACAATAGACATAACGGTGGTTGCACCTCCAATGTGATGGATCTGGTCAATTGGCCGTTGCGCGGCCGGCACCAGTCCGGGTACATCATCACATCGGAACATTCCTGTGACGGGTCACACCAGAAATAATGTGGTGGACAATCTTCTCATCAAGTCACCCGACGTGGGGGCAGACAGATGCCAGCTGCCCTACCAAGCCGAACGGACAATTCAGCCAAAAGACACTCTGAAAGGTCAAGCAAGATATGAGTCACATCCGGGGATAGGAACGGCTGACATCCATACTGCCAGCTAATCCCAGACCAGCCACTTCAAAGTCTCACAGGGCAGGTTGCGGGGTGTTGATGTGTCACGATAGTAGACATAGCGATTGTTTTCTTTCGGCTCTACCTGCAGACCGGCGTTTAGTTGCTATCGGCTGACACAGAATTCGGTGGTGAATCACTTCGGGGCAAAACTGTGAACCTTCTATCGTTTTGGTCAATGCGTGAGGACCTGTAATTAGTGGAAGATACTTCGACCGAGGTATCGTTTTAGCGCTCTTTTGTTTTCTCTGTAGCTGAGTCCTTGAACCGTGCGTTTTCACATATTGCTTTGTTCTCTCATTGAATCGCATTCGCGTTTTTGTGAGAATGTGCAGGGCTCTGATCAGGAGTAGATCGCCATACCGGTTGAACCTGTGTCGAATTGTGTTGTCAGATGAGCCACAACCACGCCGGTATGCCTAAAAAATATTTGGCCAGCCAATCCCGGGCTGGTTAGCTCAAGCTTCACGGCTCGAAGTCAAGCTACGGTCGCGGTCGCGAGTTGCATTTTCGGCGAGATTCGAGAAAGTGCCATCTCTACATGATGAATAGTGCATCTAAAGACTCTGCGGGCTGAACATTGGCAGCCCGCAGAGATACTTTATAATCTCGATCTAGACTGTTTCGAGTTTATACATCGAAGTTCGAAGCAGGAAGTCACGGTGTTTCGCTGGATCCTTGGCTGTTTCGTTCATACGTAGATTGCGCTCGTGCTTGACCTCAGGGTCAGTTTCTCGAAGTTCAGCCCAGTTTTTGTCTGTTTGGGCGCCTACATAGTCTAAGGACACTAGGCGTTGCTTCTCACCGTAATCGCTGAGTGTTTCCAGCGGGTCACTGCCTTCTGCAATAGCGGCGAATGATTTACGCAGTTCAAATGCATCGAATAAGCCGCTGTTCATGCCGAGTCCGCCCAATGGATTATTGATGTGCGCAGCATCACCAGCAAGGACAACACGGCCTGACTGGTATGTGGACGCGAGGCGCTGATGTACTCGATAGAGAGTGCTGTGACGTATTGGGAACTCATCTTCAAGTGGGTAGATGCCGTGCAAGCGCTCTTGTGCAAATCCTGAACTGAGTGCTTGGTCTTCTGACGTGTTCTCTCCTATAGGGAACATAATACGCCAGTAGTTAGGAGTTCTCAGCATGAGTAGCCATTCTTCTGGATCGGAAATGTAGTTTACGTATGAGAGTTCTGGCATGACATTTTTGAACTCGAAGTCCGTTGATACAACTAGGTAGCGCTCGGGATAGGTTTTGCCGTAAAATTCAATGCCGAGCGATTTGCGAACTGCGCTGCTTGCACCATCTGCTCCTACGACGAAATCAAACATTTCTTCACGGGGCGAACCGTTCGCGTTCAGTTGCGCAGTAACTGAATCATCGCCCATGCTAATGCCTTCAACTAGAGTGTTAAATTCGACTTTCGCGTTCGGATAGTTTTCAAGGTTGTTGAGCACGATACGGGTGAGACGGCTTTGCTCTAGCTGGAGTCGGTAGGGGAATTTAGTGACATCTGAGATCGCTTCGAAGTTGAATTTTGCAATGATTCCTCCGTGACGTTCACGGTATTGGAAATCAGGGACTTTTAAACCTTCCCTGAGCATGTCATCAACGACCCCATACGTGTCGAGCTGATCAAGTATTGAAGGGTGAAAAGTTGACGCACGTGACTCTTCGGCGAGTTGTTCTCCCTTTTCATAAACGGTGACGTTGTGACCATCGACTGCAAGCCCCATAGCAAGTGTCATACCAATCGGACCTGCTCCTGCGATGGCGATTTTAAACCGTTCACTCATTATGCTCCTCCATATTGTTGAAGATGATTATTTCCATCACTACCTATGTAAAAAAATTCGAAATTGGATCTTAAGTATTCCGACGCCATTTCTGCGTGGTAGGTAAATAGCTGTTGGCAGAAAGTCATTCGTGTAAGCGAGAACTAGTTTGTCCTTTTGGCTTTTCGCAGTTTTTAATCGAGATGTCAGGGGCGGTTGTTGCTGCGCGGATGTTTGGTAGTCGTTCTAATATTTGGGAATATGGCGGTTATGACTAGGAAGAATCGATTTTAATTGTGGAATGACACACAAGCTAGAGATCTTGTCGCTCGCTACAATGAAGTCAGGGTCCTCGCCACCAGCTGACGACCGTTGACTATGCTCACAGCTCGGCAAAGTGGGGCTGTGAAAACCGGAGGAGACTATCTCTATCATCTCTTTTCGTGGGGGTGTAGTAAGGTTTTCCGGATCGAGCGGGACAAGGCCAGTGCGAAAATTCGTTCGAAGGTTTGCCCATTGACTCATTCGAAAGTTATCTACCCCATTGACGGGTAGCGTGACGTACACCATACTAACAGTATGCACTCAGAATCCAAATGCCTTGGAACTCCAGCATCAATGTGGAAACGCTATAGTAGATTCCTTGCTCCAATTCCTTTGATCGCAATCACCTGGTCACTATTTCAGCTTTACGCTGCGTTCAATGGTGCCCCACATGCCATGTTTTTCCGACCTATACACGTTGTTTTTGCTGTGGCCCTGGTGTTTGCCATCCATCCCTTGACGAAGAAATACCGTAGGCGCTCGAGTGTGGGCGACGAAGATAGCATTGAGGTGCAAAAACATCGAGAGAAAGCACCACGCTGGCTAACGGCCGTCGATTCATTCGCGATACTAGCAACAGCTAGCATAGGGTTGTATTACATACTGAATTCGTCGCGGATATCTGAACGCGTGACTTTTGTTGAAGAAGTAACTGCGGTAGATATGATCATGGGCTCAGTGCTCATTATTTTGGTTCTGGAAGCATGCCGACGCGTTATGGGCTGGAGCTTGACGATTGTTGTCTTTGTCTTTCTCGCCTACCAAATGTGGGGTGCGAATCTCCCAGGTCTACTGCGGCACTCGGGCTTAGAGTTTGATGAGTTCATCGATATGCAAGTCTTGGCTCCGCAGGGCATGTTTGGAGTGCCGGTTGGAGTCTCTGTAGATTATGTTTTTTACTTTGTGCTGTTCGCCGCGTTTTTGGAAGTTTCTGGTGCAGGCAGACTCTTTATCGATCTCGCACTTGCCCTGACGGGCCGAGCGCGGGGAGGCCCGGCAAAAGCGGCCATGATTGGATCCGCCTTGATGGGTTCTGTTAACGGATCTGCTGTGGCAAACGTGGTTAGCACTGGTGTATTCACTATTCCATTGATGAAGCGGACTGGCTACAAAGCAAGGTTTGCCGCTGGTGTTGAGGCGATGGCTTCTACTGGTGGGCAGGTTTTGCCGCCTATTATGGGAGCTGGTGCTTTTATTCTGGCTCAAACTATAGGTTGGGACTACCGTGCTGTCGTCGTTGCGGCTGTTGTTCCGGCGCTGCTCTATTTTTTGGCAGGCTACTTCATGGTGCACAAGCAAGCTGTAAGAGATGGCATTCAACCAATGCCTGCCGAAGACAGAGTGCGGATCCAAGATGTCGCTGGCCTACTGCATTTACTTATTCCGCTGGTTTACCTTGTGTATATGATCCTGTCTGGTCGGTCGCTGATGCTCTCAGCATTTCAGGCGATTATCGTCACTATCATCATTAGTTTTTTACGTCGAGCAACGCGCCTCACTCCTGCGATGGTCTTGGAAGCCTTGAGCGCTGGTGCTCAACGGGCAATCAGCGTGGCATTGCCAACTGCTGCTGCCGGTATCATTGTAGGTGTCATCACCCAGACGAATCTGGGAATGCGTTTTACGGAACTCATTCTCCTGCTTTCGGGTGGTTCTCTTATTCTGGCTTTGATATTAACCATGATCGGTTCAATTGTATTGGGGTTAGGTATGCCGACCACATCGGCATACATCATGGGTGCAGTTCTGCTGTCCCCAGCCTTAATAGAATTTGGTGTACCAGCAATTGCGGCTCACCTGTTTATCTTCTACTTCGCCTGCATGTCGATGCTGACACCGCCTGTAGCGTTAGCAGCTTTTGCGGCAGCCGGTATTGCTGGCAGCCCGGCTTACCAGACAGGTAATACTGCATTCCGTATTAGCCTTGCCGCGTACTTAATCCCATATGCCTTTGTTCTGTCACCTGCCTTGCTTCTACAAGAAGGTGTCTGGCCTGCGATTTGGACAGGCGGGACCGCTTTGATAGGAACCTATGCACTATCTGCTGCGGTTATCGGGTATCAGTTCAGGGATCTGCGAATGTGGGAACGAGGGCTCTTCTTCGCGGTAGCTGTAGGCCTCGTCTACCCACACCTTTGGGTAAGCCTTGGGGCTTTAGCATCCTTTGCTCTATTAGTTATCTACGCAAGGGTCTCGAACCGCCTAACGGTCACCGAAGATGACGACGATCAAAAATTTAGCGAAGAGTACAATAAGGCATCAAAAGAACCGCTCAGTATTTCTGGGCATGAATGGTGAAACGAAAGTGATAGGTGGCTCAGAGCTTCGCCATAGGATAACAGAAAATAGCATTTACGCATGAGAAGAAGGATGTCCACTCGCTTAAGTTGGCCACTATGGTGGAAAACAATACGCGCTGTATGTGAACGCACAAACTGTAATCGGGGTTTGAAAAATCATGTCCTCAAACGGCGCTTCTGTACTGTATCTTCGCTGCAGTCGCAACATCCGGATCAAGTTTGAAGTGGTAACAATTATATGAGCGTTTACGAACAACAGAAAAACCCCACAGGGGTAACAACCGAAACTTATAATTGGCTTAGAGAGTATATATCTTCCTTGCCGCGGGACAAAAGTGCATTCCTTACGGAAAGTCAAGTTGCAGAAAGAGCAGGGGCTTCTCGCACACCCGTTCGAGAAGCCATGATGCGGCTTGAGTCTGAAGGACTAATCGAACGTATACCTCGCCGTGGAGCTTTCGTCCCGTCGTTGTCTGATGAAGAAATCCGTATGGTGATGGAAGCTCGCAACATAATTGAACTTTGGGCCATCGAAAAATGTATGGGCGCCGACAAAGTTGACCTAGATGAGCTTGGTACCCTCATGGAAAAACAGATCGAAGCTTGGGACGAGCCGAAAAAATTTATATCGTTGGATCGGGATTTTCACGCCCGTATCGTAGCCGGCGCAGGAAACTCAGCGGTTAGTCATTTCTACGAAGAGCTGCGGAATCGACAGCTGCGCATGGGGTTCTATGCTGTGAGAGCCAGCAAGGATCGCGCTTCCCAGGTCGTTGAGGAGCATCGAGAGATCGTAAATGCTCTCCAGTCTAACGACGTAGAACAAGGGCGAAATGCCACAGTTCTTCATCTATCGAATACAACCGCAGCAATGCTTCGGTAACCTCAACAACTCTTCGAAGAACGTTTAGCATAGCCAAGCGAAAACAACCCAACGTTTTCTTATATGGGAATAAGAGAATAGCCGTCACAAACCTTAGGAGCACCGAAGTGTACCGTCGATTGTTTAATTTTAGAGTCACTGCGATTACAGCTATGGCAGGTATGGCCCTAGCCCTATCTGCATGTGGAGAGAACGAAGGATCAGAATCAGGCGGGCAAACAGATCTTGCTTTCGCCACTCTGGACCAGGGCTCTGCTTGGTATAACTATGGTATAAGTATTGGTAAAGTTCTCGAGGATGACCTGCCCGGGAATTCTCTAGTTGAGGTGCTGCCTTATTCTGGCTCTATTGGCAACCCCGAACTTGTTTCTACGGGCGAGGCAGAGTTGGCCACCACATTTAGCTCGGTCGCCCGATGGGCCCACACCGGCCAAGAAGGCACACCCTACGAAGATGAACCACTTGATAACATTCGAGTCCTAGTGGGTGGTATAGATGAGTACTATTTCGGTCCGATTGCATCTTCAAGCGCCTCATTCGACTCATTAGACCAAGCGATTGAAGAGGAAATGCCGATAGATTTTGTTAGCCAGCCCCGTGGCTCGCTTGGTGATGCTGGTACAAAAATGATTCTAGAAGCCTACGGCACTAGCGAAGAAGATATAACATCCTGGGGCGGTAGTTTTGACCCGACTAGTACCAACGTTGCTAGTGATGCTATTCAAAATGAGCAGGCAGATCTTTGGATACAAGCCATTACTGCAGGGCATCCAAACGTCACAGAGCTGGCGCAGGCGACTGATATCAGTATTTTGGATATCAGTGATGAAGCCTTGGAAAATCTTAGCGATTTCGGGCTCGAGTCAGCGATTCTTCCGGCCGGAACATTCCAGGGGCAAGATGAAGAAGTCCAATTGCCGGGCTTTTACACTTCAGTTATCGCTTCAGAAGATATGGACGAAGAAACTGCATATGCCATCACGAAGTCTATTGTGGAAAATGCTGATCAGTTGAAAGAAGAGAATGCTGGTATGGAAGCATTTGATCCAGACAAAGCTGCTAGCGAGACTCTGACCGGTGGAGTCCCGTTACATCCTGGCGCTGAAAAATACTTCCTTGAAGAAGGCATTATCGACTAATTATAAGTTCCTGTTCACAGGTTAGGTGAGATGGTTCGCAGTTAGACTCCGTCGAATTCTACCATAAACACTCTGGTGTGCTGTAAAGAGCCGAATTGTTCGGGAATTGGGGTAGGTATTTCGAGGTCTGCTTGGCCAAGGTTTGCGGACAGTCTATGCTAGTGAGAAACGTTTTTCTGTTTGCTCTTCGTATGTTCCATTCTCTTGAAGATAAGGGTTTTATGGACTTACATAACTGTGAGACTTGAGGTGGTTGGTCTGGGACTGGCTGGCGAGGAGCATTATCGTCATGGTGTGCCGATTAGCCAGTTATTTGCCCAATACCTTGAAGCGTGTTTACCGCTGCCGGGTATTGGCTCTGATGCGGTGCGCTATGAAGTTCGCAAAGCTGATAAACGCGGTTAAGCATTAAGCAGTTAGTGCCGAATTAGTCTGCCAGATCGGATCTGTATAACGCGAATCAGAGCGGAACCCACCGATAACATACCCAAGATGACAAGTGGCGGCATGTAGTCGCCGCTTGGGAATGCCCACTCTAAAAGTACTGGCAAGGCGAATCCTAGATATGCAAAGACGTAGAATATTCCAAGTGTTGTGCCACGTCGATAAGATGGGGAAAATTCTTCAACGTCTAAAAGTCCCTCACGCAAACACAATCCATAAGCCATACCAAGTAGTAATACTGAAGTTGTAAATAGCCACATGTTTGGGGCTTTGGCATCAATTCCACCAAGGATGAAGCCTGAAGCCGCCAGAAGAGCACCAAACACACCGGATATAGGGCTCCACCTATAACGGCGTCCTAAAGTTTGGACCACTACCGCTGCGGTGAAGGCTAATAGTGATGCGATTCCGGGGAAGAAAACTCCGAGATCAAATTGTGGACTTGGCCTATCAGCTAATGTAATCATCGCGATTGCAGTCGATGAAAATACCCAAAGTGCCATGGGTATAGAAGTCATTAGGGAGAGGGCTATGCTTCCAGTTTGTTGATTCGAAATGGTATTGGTGTTATCGACCGGCTTGTTTTTGTGGGGCCTTTGAGTACCGATATATAGCGTGATTAAAATAGCTAATACTGATACCCCGATCGCTGCAAGAAACGGGAGAGAAGTTTTATTGCTTGTTGGCGATATATACGCTATTGCTCCCGAGGCGACTGGGCCTACAGCGAAACCAAAGCTTAGCGCGATGCCAGCCCACACCGCTCCCTGGGCGCCGCGTAAAGCACTGGCCCACGCTGTACCAACACTAATTGTTAGACCGACACCGAGTCCTACGACAAAACGTCCAATAAATAAACCACCGGTAGTCTGCCACGCCAAGAGTATAGAATTTCCTAATGTGGCTAATAACGATCCCAATAGCATTATGGGCCGACTACTAAACCGATCGGCAAGTAAACCACCAAGCAGCAGGCATGGAAATAGACCGACCGCATAGACGCCAAAAGCTCCGTTTACGAGCAAAGAAGAGTGGGCTTCTTGATCATGTATAACTACCACCATGGTAGAAAAATGGTTAGTCGCCCAACCAGCGCTGAATATTAGGAAGATTACAACGGTGAATATGGTTCCAGTCGAACTAACGCTGCGTGAGGATAATATTGAATTCAAAGATATACGCCCAGTTACCGGATTATAAGTGTGTGCTTGGGTTAGATGTTATTTTTTATATAGGATCCAGTCATGAGCCGTCCGTTGAGTGAGACACGTAAATTCCGAAGGCTTTGGGCACAAACTTCACCCTGATGAGATTTGGCTGCAGCATTCGTGTTTTGTATAGAGGATACGAATGCTTATAAGACAAAACTCTCCAAGATTGCTTCCTAGCTTAATTCTGGTTTAACCTTCTGAGTAATGTACTGCTTTTATCTACAGCGCTACGTATGCGATGTCTAGCGATGCGGGATGTAAAATGCTGCTGTGGAACCAAGTCGAAGCCTTCAACTCACCTAAGTCTTGTTCGTCCATATCTATCGACATTTACCGAGTACTTCACGATTCGGGCCGTTTAATCTAAGGGCCAGTTATTTTTCAGTAGTAATGCGTTGAACAGTTTCACTCACCTACTAGAATGTCATCTTGTTTTCGGCTAAAGTCTCCTTGTTCAAGAATGAGTGAGGTTGCAAGTCCGAATAGCAGAGCCCAGAAGGGCGCTGAAATACCGAATAAGGTTATTCCGCTTATACCTACGACCAGTGCTACTAGAGCTCCTAGCTTGAATGTTTCATCGACGAATGCTCCTTTGAAAGCGGATACAAGTACGGTCAACATTGCCAACCCTGCTAGCGCTGTAATTAACTCTGCAGGGAGTACGGTGATTAAGACAACTGCTACTGACGCAAAAAGACCAAAAGCAATAAATATAGCACCGTTTACAATGACGGATCCATATCGCTTATTAAGCTGTTCTCCAGCTTCTCTCGATCCACAGATTGCAGTCATAGGCCCTGCAATTGAAGCGTTGTGTCCTCCGAGAGGGGCAACGATTAAGCTAGCAATGCCGCTAATGGTCGTGATGGAATTGACAGGTGGCTTATATCCGTTTGCAAGCAGGATGCCCATGGACTGTGTGTTTTCAGCCTGTATGACTAATGCCAGTGGGATTCCAACAGCTAGCATAGTTACAATATCGAATTCTGGAGCTGTAATTTCTGGCCATACCCATTCAAGGTCAACGCCTTGACGGTCGAAAGCACCAGTAGCGAACGCGGCAATTGTGCCGAATATAAGCGCTCCGACAACGCCTGGAATGGATTTTATAAAACGGGAGAGCAGTAGGAAACCAACGATTGCGCTTCCGACAATGACAGGCGCAGCGATAGCCGCATCAACAGTATCGATGGCGTATTTCATTAATACTCCGCCAATCATCGCCATCAAGATAGGCATAGGAAGCCAACGGACGATCTTATTCATCCACCCGCTTAGTCCTAATGCAAGCACGAGGATACTAGCAAGAAAGTACGCCCCGATCATTTCGCCAAGTGAATAATTTTGTAGATTATTCGCGATAAGTGCTGCAGCTGGAATAGACCAGGCTCCCACGATGGGCTGTTTATAATACAGGCCCATCACAAAGGATATAAGGCCTCCGAATAGGTAGACTGCCGAGATCCAAGCAACTGTTTGACCTTGTGATAGGTCTGCTCCAGCCGCTCCGTCGACGAGGATCAGGGCTGGTCCAGTAACCCCAAAAATTGCTGAAACTAAACCAGCGCCGATACTCGCAACTGTTAAAGAATCACGCAGGCCGCGAATGCCTTCGCCAAGACCTGGCCCCCGCTCGATGACCTTGAGGAATCTTGGTGGTCGATTTTGAAGAGTGACTTTCTTATCTTGCATAGAATTCAACTTCATCTCAGTTCTCTTGTAGCTTTTGCAGTGGGAAATAGACGGCAAGGTCTAACTTTGAGCTAATTTCCTTCTAGTGCGCGAAATGTGGGCACGTCATCATGAGTGGCATGGACACGTCGATCCGGGCGACGCATGCTTTGAAGCAAGCAGTATTTGCAACACGCATCACCTCGCATGGTGATCTACGCCTCATTGGTGAAGATCGTATACTACTTGCACACGACATGTCTACTGCAGATGGAAAAGCGGCTGCGCTAGAGCGTGTCGTTCGTCCACATATTTTTCTGGGCTCGCATGTAGGCGGAGGGTAGGCTTGAGTGTCAAGCTGCAGGCGGCACAGAAATTATTCTTAGGTGGTGGACAACCTGTATACAGGTGATCTACAATAAGTTATTACGTGGTTCAAATCACATGAGAATTGTGCATTTTCTTGAGATACCGAGGCGGCAAACTTGAGTCAACGACAAGATAGTCAAAGTTCGACAGCAACAGAACGCGCGTTCGACTGGCTGATCCAGGAAGTCGTGTCAACAGCGTGGAATAAAGACGCGTTTTTCAGCGAATCCGAGATTGCACGAGCAGCAGGTGTTTCCAGGACGCCGGCAAGAGAGGCACTGCTTCATCTTGAGGCCAATGGGCTCTTGCGAAGAGTTCCATTCAAAGGAGCCTACGTACCGGCGCTGACCGAGACAGATATCAACGAAATCATGGAAGTCCGCGCCGTTATTGGTGATTGGGCGACTGCAAAAGTGGCTTCTCAAAATCCGGAAATTGGTTTCCTTCTTCTAGAGATTATTGGTCGCCAAAGAGAGGCAATTAGCGATCCAGTGAAGTTTATTGATCTCGATCTTGAATTTCACAAGATGCTTGTTCAGGCCGCAGGGAATGAAACTTTAGAGAATCTTTACGCTTCTCAACGCTATAAGCAGCAACGATTGCGCATTCAAGCTCTCATCAATTCCCAGGAGCGCGCAACTGTCGTGTTAGCTGAGCATACTGAGATGGCCGAAGCGGTCCGAGCTGGGGATCCTGATCGAGCTCGAAGGGCTTCTAACGCACATGTAGCTTCTACTCAAAGAGCTCTCAATGGACGCTAGTAAGTGATGAACAGATCCCTGGGAATGGGGATTCTGACGGATAAAAGTAGAAGGGTGAATATGAGCAATGAGCAAGTGAGCCTAGAACTTGAAGTCATAGGCTCGGGATCTAAGATTACGTTGGAGAATTTTTCCGCGTATGTTGCAGGGTATACCGGTCGGAAAACTGCCGACGTGCAAGCGCACATTGACGAGCTTGCTGAAATTGGAGTTGCGCCCCCGCCTCGAATACCAATGTTTTATCCAGTCGACTCTAATTCAGTGACGACCAAACCTACATTGAATGCATCAGGATCAAAGACATCCGGGGAGGTCGAACCTTTATACATTCGTCATCGAGGTGAGTATTACGTCGGAGTTGCTTCAGACCACACGGACCGAGAGCTAGAAACAGAAGACATTGGTAGGTCGAAGCAAGTTTGTCCCAAACCAATTGCAACTCAAGTCATCAAGGTGACGGAATTAGAAAGCTTCTCTTTAGATTCCGCCATTGTTCGTTGTTGGGTAGATGACCAGCTCTATCAAGAGGGCGCCCTGGATGGATTACTCCGACCTCATGAGGTTATTACAAAGCTCCTAAATGCATACGATCTCGGAGATAGTGATTTTGTATGCCTGGGAGGGACACTACCCCTGAAAACCGAGACGTTTGTCTACGGTACCGCCTGGGCACTTGAACTTCATACTCATGATCAGGCAATTACCCACACTTACACAATAGAAAAGGACTCCCGAAAATGAGCAACAAGACTACAATGACCGCCACGAAGACCGAAATGCGAACAGGCAAAGACTATCTAAATTCACTCAAGGACAACCGCACTGTCTTAATCGATGGAGAAGCAGTCGACGATGTGACGCAGCACCCGGCCTTCGCGAATGTTGCCGAGGTCGTAGCAGAGCTCTACGATATTGCTGCAGACCCAGCAAATGGAATGCAATACCACTCACAAGAGATTGATGGTCCTGCAAATCTCACATTCAGCGCCCCCCGTGACACCGAACAGCTAGCCGCGCGTCGCCATGCCACAGAAACTTGGGCTGAGCACACACATGGATGGGTAGGAAGAAGCCCAGACCACGTGGCATCTTTCTTTGCTGCATTTGGTACACACCCTGAGATTTTTGAACATCCAGAGCATGATTTTGCAGGAAACGTACAGCGGTATTATGAGCGTATTTTACGGGAAGATCTCTATGTTTCTTACGCTATCATTCCTCCACAGGTGTCTCGGGCTACAACAGCATCCGGCTGGGAAGGTGACTACCTCCAAGTTGGAGTTGTCCGAGAAACTGACGAAGGATTAATTGTTCGCGGGTCACAAATGCTGGCAACCGGGGCCCCAATAGCAGACGAAATCTTAGTGACCTGCATTAAGCCGCTAGGACCAGACGACACAGACTTTGCTCTTAGTTTTGCTCTGCCCATTGACACTGATGGACTCAAGCTGCTGTGTCGACGTCCCTATGCGCCGCAAGTAACCAGTGAATATGACTATCCTTTGACCAGTCGTTATGACGAGCCTGATGCTTTAGTCATCTTCGACGATGTCTTAGTTCCTTGGGACCGAGTGTTTGTTGACCGTGATGTTGAAAAGCTTCGTCAACAATTCTTTGATTCTGGCGCTCACAGGCTCGGAAACTGGCAGGCTCAAACTCGTCTGACCGCCAAAATGAAATTTATCGCTGCTGTCGCCCGGAAGATCACCCAGGTTAACGGCACCGACCGCATCCCTGGCGTTCAAGAAAAACTTGGCGAAATGGCTGGGCTGGTTTCTATGGTCGAGTCCTCACTGTTGGCAGCGGAATATGCTGCTGAAAAAGACGCTAACGGCGTTATGATTCCAAATAAGCGAGCACTCTACGGCATCATGGCGCTGCAACCAGAAATCTACCCACGCGCCATTAATCTTCTCAGAGACCTCGCCGGCGGTGGGGTGTTGCAACTTCCGTCCGGATTGAAGGATTTAGAGAGCTCCATTACTGCTCCGGATATCCAACGCTACATCGCCTCCCCTGGGGTAGAAAGTGAAGAGAGAATTAAGCTGTTCCGACTAGCTTGGGACATCATTGGTTCAGAATTTGCTGGTCGCCACCAGCAATATGAGCTCTTTTATGCAGGAGCACCCTTTGTAGTCAAAGGCGTCTACTCGTATAGGAACTTTGGATACGAGCAAATTCTAGAAAACTTGGACACCTTCCTAGAGTCATACGGAACAGAAGCTTAAGGAGAAATAAGCATGTCAAAACCAGAAATTGAATTCACACCTACCTCATCAATTGAATACACGCCTTGTGATCCTCCCATTGACGGACTCTCTGAGGCGATCTTGGCCCGCGACAGGGACAGTGACGCTGTTACTCGGATTTTGAAATTTGAGCCAGGGACAGACACTTCCCCTAATGGTGCATTAACGCATGATTTCTGGGAGGAAGTATATATCATTGAAGGCTCTTTTGTTGATAAAAGGTTGAACAAAACTTTCAACGCCGGAGATTGGGCTACCCGTCCTCCTGGCATGGAGCATGGACCCTGGGTTTCGGCCAACGGGGTGAAGATGTTTGAAGTCCGTTACTACAAATAAGAGGTATCTAGAGCGATGGTAATACCGAAGGCTTTTCATACATGTGATGCCACTGAGATGCGTAAAACCATGGGCCGATTCCTAACTGGAGCAGCAATCGTCACAGCACGTGACGAACAGGAAACCGTTGGAATGACGATTAATTCCCTGACCTCTATTAGCTTAGATCCCCCTATTTTGATGATTTCACTCAACTATGGGACTCGCACTGGAGATGGGATCGTAGCTACAGGCCGTTTCGCGGTTTCTATTCTCGGAGTTAAGCAAGAGGCCGTGGCACGACAATTTGCAGTACGCGGCGGAACAAGATTCGAAACAGGAAAGTTCGACACCACACCAAGTGGGCTCCCGGTGATTGCAGAGTCCTTGGCCCAAGCCGACTGTGAAGTCTACGAAACTCACCATATCGGAGATCACCAAGTATTTTTTGGAACAGTGGTCAATTCACGGTATCGCGATGGCAATCCTCTGGCATTCAACACTGGACGATTTGGTTCATTCAACGATTTCAATCACGACCCAGCACCCTGGTTCTTTTAGCCAACGCGATGCGGTGGGCATCTTTCATAAGATGTCCACCGCGTCATCAATAAGGAGAATTCTATGAAAATTGCTCTAGCTCAAATACTGAGCGAGCCGGATCCAGATGCCAACTTACAACAGATACAAGACAACGCAATGGCCGGATCTAAAGAGGGTGCCGATCTCATTGTCTTTCCCGAAGCTACCATGTGCGCTTTTGGTAACGACTTAAATGCTATCGCACAACCGTTAGACGGACGTTGGGCGAATGCAGTGCGAAGTATTGCACAGCAACTTGACGTTGTTCTTGTTGTCGGCATGTTCACCCCAGGGAACGCCGATCGTGTGCGGAACACCCTGCTGATCACTGGACGAGGCGTTGATACCCACTATGACAAAATCCATCTTTTTGATGCGTTCGGCCATAAAGAATCAGATTCCGTTGAACCAGGTAAACACAGAGTGATTTTCGAGATGAATGGTGTTCGGATAGGACTAGCAACATGCTACGATCTTCGCTTCCCGAACCTTTTCACACAAAACGCGCAAGACGGTGTACAACTGCACGTAGTACCTACATCTTGGGGAGATGGTGTGGGGAAAGCTGAACAGCTCGATTTACTCACACGCGCACGGGCGCTGGACAGTACTTCCTACTTAGTCTGTGCTGATCAAGCACATCCAAAAACAGTCTACCCAAACACGCCAGAATCATCGTTGCCAACAGGTATTGGACGAAGCAGTGCCGTCAATCCTCTTGGACAAGACATAGTCCGACTTGACGATAAACCCGCACTGCATACCGTGGAAATTTTTCCCGAAGCAGTTGATGAAACCAGGACGAAAGTACCAGTACTGGTAAATCAAAAACGAGTAAACGATTCAGCTCTAGTAGCGACGAGCAACTAGATCATTTCTACCGAAGGCTGAAACCTGCCCACATACTAGATAGAGAGGAATAACTAGCATGCAACAGTTTATTCGCTCTAAAGAGCAAACCCCCAGAAACTATGCAACCAACCTAGTGGCCTACCCCTGGGAAGGATATATTCTTGGACACTCCCCTCACGAAGAAGAAAGTGATGCGTAACTGGGCACCAGTAAGTTTTAGGTTTCTCGTTTAGATAGCGTGAAACAGATCAAGAAATCGCGATGAAACCGCGGAAATAATTTCTATATCCTCAGTTGAAGTATAAGGATGTTATCGGATGACTGTCTCTCTTTCTGGACAAAGCGTACTTATAATTGGTGGTTCAAAGTTCTTGGGCGAAGCAATCGCTCGTGCAGCAACAAAGAACGGGGCAAAAGTAATTGTAGGAGCCCGCGATGAAGCGCGCGCCCAAGCATTGGCCGACGAGTTGCCAGGTGCCAGCACTATATATATTGATGTCACTGAGGAGCATTCAATTCGTGCTGCAGCAAAAAGTTTGAAAGAAATCGATCATATAGTTGTGACTGCTGCAGCACACCATAACGTCCCGGTCGAGGAACTTAATCGAGATCGAATCATTGATGCTTTCGATGCCAAAATTGTAGGTCCTATGCTGATCGCAAAACATTTTGCACCTCTTTTACCACGTACCGGTTCATACTTACTTTTCTCTGGAATAGCTGCCTGGGATCCCACCCCAGGCCTATCTGTAATGGGTGTAACAAACGGGGCGGTCTCATTTTTAGCCAGCCATCTCGCGAAAGAACTTGCTCCAATCCGTGTTAATGCGATCTCTCCTGGCATCATTGACTCAGGCACTTGGGATGGTCTCGACAAAACAGCACGTCAAGAACTCTATGAAGAAGCAACCATGGGGAGTTTGGTTGGCCGAGTAGGAACTTCAACTGATATTTCCGCCACGGCTGTATGGATATTAGAAAATTCCTATCTTTCTGGAGAGACCATTCATATAGATGGGGGATCAAGACACGCATAATCCCGTATTGCGTGTCTGTGAAAGATTGTCAGGTACCGAAGCATATAAGTCGCTCAACCACAAAAATACTTTATAGCGTAGATAAAGCTGTTGTTATAACGTCAAGGAGTTTAGTCAAAAAATGTCGTCACCGAGTCCTGGTTATTCGATTATTTTTCAAGTGCAAGCTCCTGCGACTTTTACTGCGACTAGTGATTTGGTAGCTGTTGTTGCTGAGGCTGGTGCGGCGACTACTGCGTTAGATATTGTTGAAGCCAGCCATGAGAGCAACATCATCAACCTGGCCTGTAATACCAGTGGGAAGCAACACAGCCACCAGGTGCGACAGGCTATTGAAGCCGCTGCAGATGGTTTTGAAGTGTTGAGTCTGTCTGATCGGACGTTCCATATGCATCAGGGTGGCAAGATACAAACCACTTCGAAGGTGAATATCCACAACCATGCTGATCTCTCTCAGGCTTATACACCAGGTGTGGCCCGGGTCTGCAAGGCTATTGCCACAGACACAAGTCGTGCTCGTGGGCTGACGATTAAGCGCAACACTATCGCTGTTGTCACTGATGGTACCGCTGTCCTTGGCTTGGGCGATATTGGTCCGGAAGCTTCTATGCCTGTGATGGAAGGCAAGGTGGTGTTGTTCAAGCAGTTCGCCAACGTGGATGCTTGGCCAGTGGCTTTGGACACGACTGATACCGAGGAAATTATTCGCACGGTCAAGGCTATCGCGCCGGCTTATGGCGGTATCAACTTAGAGGATATTGCTGCTCCGCGGTGTTTTGAAATTGAAGCTAGGTTGCGTCAAGAACTGGATATTCCAGTGTTTCATGATGATCAACATGGGACCGCTATCGTCACCCAAGCTGCTCTGAATAACGCGTTGAAAGTCGTGGGTAAACAGCTTGCTGATGCTCGTATCGTGGTTTCAGGTGTGGGGGCAGCAGGTCATGCTATCATTCGTTTACTGCAAGCTTCTGGGGCACAGCATATCCTGGCAGCGGGTCGAGACGGTGTCTTGGAACCCAATACCAGTCAACGCGATGAGCATCGTCAATGGTTAGCCGATAATACTAACGCCGAGGGATACTCGGGATCGTTAAAAGATGCGTTAGTTGGTGCGGATGTATTCATTGGGGTCTCAGCGCCGAACCTTCTCGGTGCAGAAGATATTGCTGCGATGAATCGTGATGCGATTGTGTTTGCCATGGCCAATCCTGATCCAGAAATCCTGCCAACAGAGGCTTCCAAATACGCCGCGGTTGTGGCTACTGGTCGTTCGGATTTCCCGAATCAAATTAATAACGTCCTGGCCTTTCCTGGTTTTTTCCGTGGGCTGTTAGATGCCGGTGCCTCAGATATCACTGATAACATGCTGGTTGCTGCTGCCGATGCGATTGCTGCAACTATCAGCCATGAGGAACGCAACCCCAGCTACGTTATCCCCTCGGTATTCAATCACAAGGTATCTGACATGGTGGCAAAAGCGGTTGCAGAAGTCGCTGAAGATAACGGAACCACCCAACATTCCCGTATGCAAGAGATAGACGACCTCAGATTCTAAAGTGGCCTGGATTGTTTGGAGGCTTTTCGAAAAGAACATGTACAAGCAAATATACCCTCCTTTACACTATTCGTATGGTTGAATCTCCTCGAGCAGGGATCCTCCGAAATTGATTTGATCGGGGCGTACCGCATTCCCGATACCGAAGACACGCCATCCTCGCGCAGGCTCGAATACGAGTGTCAGAAAGACAAAAACGGCCAGTTCAATTCCCCTGCCGTGGCCTTGCACTCGACGACCTTCAAGGCTGGAATCGCCAGAGAGTTTGATCCGTGCAATTCGTGGTGCCGGATAATCGATCATGGAAGTAGGACGATACCCATTCACTTCTTGTCGTAGCTCTGCCCAATCCAACTCGGCCCAACCTTCTGCTGCGTTTTCTGCAAGCAGGGGCTCCATGATGTCAAAGGTTGGTTCTTCCTGCTCTAGGCCCTCAAGGAATGCTTCTGTGATAAACATCGGGTTTAGCACGCTGTCATCACCGCGCACCCGTTCGTCCATCTTCTGGCGGCTGTTACTCCAGCGAGATTTCTTTCTTGTTACATTCTCAAGAGTGCCGTCGGAATGCCGAATCCAGCGGCGCTCTTTCGGGTCAGTAAAGACCAGACTGACAGTAGGGTGCCATGAGTTCGCATGCGCTAGAAGTGGCACGGATATGTCAAAAACTAGTTCCCGCCGAGGCGGGATCACGCTGATAGGAGAGGGTGCAGAAAGCGGGCCGAGATCAACCTGTCCCTCACTGATTTGCACATGCGGCGTCGCGGCAAAAACAGGCTCATTTGATTCATTGGCTAAATGCATTTTGACAGTACGCTCATAAGACAAACCGTCACTGCGCGGCTCGTAAGTATCCGTTATCCATGCACTTACAACACGTGCCGTCGCCTCTTTATTTTGACGCCATGCATCGAACGAAAGATAAAGCGCAACGACAGTAGCACCAACAGTCCCAAATGCCGTGAGCGCGATCCATAGATGCCAGTCTTCTTCCGCTTGGTAGAGAAATTTGAGGGGCACTTGGAGATTCCATGCTTTGGGCCAGGGCTGAATGACCAATAGCGCTATCACGCCTGCTAGGAATGCCAGACGGATAATGATCTTTGCCCAGTTCTGCAATCTTAAAAATCCTATGTATCTGGTAGCGAGCTGCAGCTATGCTTCGACCGCTTTGGCGTATACCTCGAATAGGCGTTCTATGATGGTTTTTTCATCGCATCTGGGTTCTAGCCCATAGGCCCGTTCGACAGCAGCATCCAGTGCGTGGTGTGAGGCTGTGAGTTCTGGATAGAGCCAGTCATGCTCTGGGTCGTACATCTGCGCGATGGTTGAGTCTGAGTGCAGCTCGCGTGCGTTGAGCACATCTTGAGCTAGTTCGCCTATCTCTTGCTCTTGTTCCTTTGTCACTTCTGGCCAGACGAAATTGTTGTAGACGATGCCAGCAGAGTAACGATAGCGCCCTTCTAAACGCCCAGCCACTACTCGCATCCACGCGTTATGGACACGAGAATGCAATACGCCAAAATGGAAGTGAGTCGCATCGGGAACCAGAAACACTAGGTCGCTACAAAAATCTTCTGGGCCTACCATCCCTACGGGTATGTATTGACGCCGTTCAGACGAGACTTTTGGCATTAGTAAAGAGTTACCTTTAGCGATTATTTCCGTGCCGAAGTGTTGAGGGCGTTCTGCTGCTTTTTGTGTTTGTTTTCGCTTAGACTGCCGTCGGTACTCTCTGACGGCTTGGACGCGTTCTAGTGCGTGTGGCATCGCTTGTAGCTTTGCTGGTGTGGCATCCCCGAGCCAAATGACCCAGCGTTGGATCCCTTGGAGGAACTCCCGCGCTCCGTACCAACGATGGAAGAACTGTTCTGCTGCTGGTTCCAGGGCAAGGAAATCGTCTTTTTCTTCTGGAGTGAAGAGGTAGTTGCCGTTATCGATGGGTTGGGATCCGATGCCCATCTCAGGCACGTCACTCAAGGGTGTGTTGCGGTTCCAGACGAAGACATTGGGGGCGTCTTTGAGGTAGGCGTTGAGTTGTTTTGGGTGGGTGACTTCTGGTTCGCCGTCGATATCTGTGTAGTGGTAGAGCGTCTTTTGGCCACCGAGTTTGGAGAAGCCCACGATGACACAATAGACGGCGGCAGGGTCGGTACTTTCGTTGGCCCAGCGGAAGGTATCGTGGGCGAAGTCGATGCGGATGCCGTGTTGGTAGATGGGGTGCCAGATGTTGGCGACTTGTGCGCCTTGGCAGATGGAGTTAGTGGAAACGAAGGCTGTGCGGATTTTGTGGTCGCCCATGTATTCCACGGCTTTGGCATACCAGGCGGCGACGTAGTCGATATCGCCGAGGTTGCGGGTCGCGCCGATGGCTTGAAACGCTGTTTTGATTTCGGTTTTTTGGGTTTTGGTTTGGTTTCGTGCGCCTAGGAAGGGTGGGTTGCCAATGATGTAGTCGCAGCCTTCCGGGGCCAGAACTGTTGCCCAATCGACTTCCAGAGCGTTGCCGTGAATGATACGACTGTCTTCACTCAAGGGCAGTGACTCGATGGATCGGGTGACGATCATTTCGGTTTCCAAGTTGGCCTGGAGTTCCGCAATCCACAGTGCAGTGCCTGCCACCGAGACGGCGAAGTCGTTAATCTCTAGCCCATAGAACTGGTCCAGCGAGATCTTGATCGGGCTGATATCCAGATCATCAAAGGAGATGGAGGTCTGTTGATGGGCCAGTTCTGACAGGACCTTATTTTCCAGGCGACGTAGGGAAATATAGGTCTCTGTCAGGAAGTTGCCTGACCCGCAGGCAGGGTCAAAGAATGTGAGGCTGGCGAGTTTGTCTTGGTAGCGGCGTAGGTTGTTGCGGCGTTTGATGGCTCCCACACCGGGTTCGTGGATGATGGCTTCTAACTCATGGGTCAGCTCATCTAGGAATGTTGGGTCGATGACGCGGTGGATATTTTCTGGGCTGGTGTAATGCATCCCGCCGGCATGCCGGGTTTCGGGGTTCAGCGTGGATTCAAAGACCCCACCAAAAATAGTGGGGGAAATATTTGCCCAGTTGGTGCCATACGAGATTTCATCTAATAACAACCGCACAATCTCGTCAGTGAACTGTGGGATCTCGACATCATGGTCAGCAAACAGGCCACCGTTGACATATGGGAAGGCTTTGAGCTGATCACTGGCATACGGGTCACGATCTGCTGGTTTGGTATCCAGATACTCAAAGAGTTCCCGTAAGGCTATTCGTATCTGACGGGCTGGGATATCACTGAGGTAGTAATACAACGCCCACTTTCCAAAGACCCCAGCATCTTCAGCAAACAGGCAGAACACCAACCGCACACACAACACATTGAGACTGTGCTGGGCTGCTGCCGATTCCGGGTCCACATATTGTTCGCTCAGCAAGTTATACAGTTTGCCAATTAGTTCCCCGGCATCAACCGAGGCAGCGGTTTGCCGCTGGCGACGCTGGGCAGTGGAGTCCACCAGAAAATCCAGCAACTGCAGCTGATCTGGAAGCTCATCCAGGGTGAATGAGGTGTAGTTATGCGCCGGGTAGCGTTCCTCGGTCAGGTCATGGATCCGGAATTCATAGAAATTGCAGACAATAATGGTGTCTGGACGCTGCACATTGGGTTGGGCATCCGCATATCGTTTGGCCTGTTCAAACGGGGTGACCAGCTCGTCTTGACGAAGATTTGGCTTATCCAGATCAACGCTTAACGACTTTTGTTCGATAAACGTTTTAGCATCCACCACAATGGCATCAATATAGCCACGAGAGACGGTAGCTTGTTCAAACAGCACATTGGTAGTGACATCTTCCATACCGAACACATTGGTCAACAGGTCTAACCAAAAAGTATGAGTGTCACCTTTTTCGTAGCCGCGTCCTTTCCACCGCTGCACAAATTCCTGCGCCGCAGCCACACGCTGCACATGACTCACCAATAACCCGCCTCTAA